>Ga0182738_1004501_pt1 | contig 15399 bp, 14 predicted proteins | sample eDN5th30CBELigMG_FD_128876 | JGI IMG/M metagenome (GOLD analysis project Ga0182738, IMG submission 128876) | Enriched Miracle-Growth compost microbial communities from Emeryville, California, USA - eDNA 5th pass 30_C BE-Lig MG (version 2)... ... | reverse complement strand
CACGTGATGTACGTGTGGGTGGACGCGCTCACCAACTACCTCACGGGGCTGGGATACCCCGAAGCCACGCCCGAAATGGCCAAGTTCTGGCCCGCCGACGTCCACCTGATCGGCAAGGACATCGTCCGCTTCCACGCCGTTTACTGGCCTGCCTTCCTGATGAGCGCCGGCCTTCCGATCCCGAAGCAGGTGTTCGGCCACGGCTTCCTGCTCAATCGCGGGCAGAAGGAGAGCAAGTCTCTCGGAAACGTGACCGATCCGAACGATCTCGCGGACAAGTTCGGCGTCGACGTGCTGCGGTACTTCCTGATCCGCGAGATCGCGTTCGGACAGGACGGGTCCTACTCGGCGGAAGCGATCGTGGAGCGCGGCAACGGTGAACTCGGCAACGCCTTCGGCAACCTGGCCCAGCGCGTGCTTAGCTTCATCGCCAAGAACCTCGATGGGCAGTTGCCCGCCATCAACGGTCACGCAGACGCTGACAATGCGCTGTTCGAGACGGTGAGCAAGGCCGTCCAACAAGACGTTCCGGCTGCCTTCGAGGTGCTGGCGCTGCATTCGGGCGTCGAACAGTGGCTGCAGGCAGTGTTCGCGTGCAACGCCTACATCGACGAGCAGGCGCCCTGGGCTCTGCGCAAGACCGATCCCGAACGAATGAGCACCGTGCTCGCGACGCTCGTCATCAACATCGCCCGTCTGGCGGTGTCGATTTCGCCGGTGATCCCGTCGAGCATTACCAAGCTGCTCGATACGATCGGCGTTCCGGCTGAGGACCGCACGCTCGAGGCGATTGGCGGTGACTGGTATTCGCCGCTGGCCGCGGAAGGTCATCGGATCGGCACGCCCACGCCGTTGTTCCCCCGGCTCGAACTGCCGGCGGAGGACGCCGCCTGATGCTGATCGATTCACACTGCCACCTCGAATACGAGGGGCTGGTGGAGGACCAGCAGGCGGTGCTCGACCGGGCACGAGCGGCAGGGGTGCGGGGGATGCTCAACATCTCCACCCGGCAGAGCGAATGGGATCGCGTGGTCGGGACCGCCGCGCGCGAAGCAGACGTATGGGCCAGCGTCGGCATCCACCCGCATGAGGCGGACAATCACGCCGATCTCGGTGAATCCATTCTGCTGGCGGCAACCGAGCACCCGAAGGTAATCGGCATCGGTGAGACCGGCCTCGACTATTATTACGACAAGTCCGATCGCGAGGTGCAGCAGGCGCTTTTCCGTATGCACATCGGGGTGTCGCGCAAGACCGGGCTCCCTCTGATCATCCACACGCGCGATGCAGAGGACGACACTGCCAGTATCCTCGCCGAAGAGATGGAGAAGGGCGCTTTCCCGGCGCTGATCCACTGCTTCACCGCCTCGGCCGATTTCGCGCGCAAGGTGCTGGACATGGGCCTTGCGATCTCGCTGTCGGGCATCGTGACGTTCAAGAACGCGCGCGACCTGCAGGAGGTCGCCAAGACCCTGCCGGGAGAGCGGATGCTGGTTGAAACCGACAGCCCCTTCCTCGCACCAGTGCCACACCGCGGGCGCCCCTGCGAACCGGCGTTCGTTCGGGACACGGCCCAGTTCGTGGCAGACCTGCGCGAGGAAACGATAGAAGAGCTAGCCGAAAGAACCACGCGCAACTTCTTCGATTTGTTCAAGAAGGCGAACGCGTGAAGCTGATTGTTCTCGGCTCCGGTACGTCAACGGGAGTGCCGCGAGCCAATGGCGACTGGGGTGAGTGTGACCCTAACGAACCGCGCAACCGGCGCACACGCGTTTCAATCCTTGTAGAAAGCTCTAGCGGCGAGCGACTGCTGGTTGATACATCGCCAGACCTGCGCGCGCAGCTTCTCGGAAACGCGATCGACAAGCTCGACGGCGTATTCTGGACCCACGATCACGCCGATCATTGCCACGGCATCGATGACCTCAGGGTGATGCGTTACGGCCGCGCGGCACCGATCCCCGGCTTTGCCAGCCAGGAATGCGCACATCGCCTGCGCCAGCGTTTCGGGTATGTGTTTGCGGGCCAGTACGGCTATCCCACGATCGTCCAGCTCGAAACTCTCGATCGGATCCGCATTTTTGCCGGGTTCGGGGTACGCTGGTGCCAGATGCCGCACGGCGGCGGCATTGAATCGACCGGCTTCCGCTTCGAAGCGGACGGAAAATCAGTCGGTTATGCGACGGATTTCAGCGAAATCACCGACGAGATGCTCGACCTGTTCTACGGCGTCGACCTGCTCGTAAGCGACTGCCTGCGCCGAGACCCGCACCCAACACACGCGCATCTGGGCATGGCGCTCGACCTAGCGGCCCGTTGCGGCGCCAAGCACACGGTTCTGACGCATCTCGACAAGTCGATGGATTATGCGACGTTGAGCCGCGAAATTCCGGACGGGATTTCGGTCGGGTATGACGGCATGGAGGTCGTGCTGTGAACGGAAGCGTCGACTGGGCTTCGGTAGTCTTCCTGGCAGCAGCGCTGATCCTGCCGGTCAGCGCGCTGGCAGGACGACGGCTTCAGTGGAAACACGGACTGGTGATGGCGCTGGCTTGGGCGTGGATCTTCGTTCTCATGGTGATCGCGATCAAGGCGCTGGGATACGGATAGGGCCCGTCTACCTCAATATGCCCCATATTTAACATAATATATATTATCATCCTTTGGTGCATCCAATCTAGCTACCCCCGCGCTCTGTACTTTCGACAGCGAACGCTGCGAGCGCGTTGCTTGACGCGCCTCCCAACCTTCGCAGTTCCTCCGCTTCTTTGTCCAAAAGTTCGGTGACCTTCTGCGCAAGGCGTAGCGAGAGCTGCCAGCACAGCTTTTCATAGCGAAGCCGCGTTTCAGAAACATTCCGCCCGTGCGCGTTGCTGCAATTGATCGGGGTGCCATCGAAATAAAAAACTGGATGATCCCCCAACCCGCTGCACCTTCCCGCGATGTGCGGATTCTCAAAGCTCAGGCTAAGCAGCGCGTGAGCGAACTGGTTTCGGATATCGCGAATAATATCCAAATCCGCGGCCACACGCTCGTCATACAGCCCTAGTGCACGGCCAGCGACTATTCTGGCCTTGAACGTCCCGAACGGCGCACCTTGATCGTGAAACAGCGCATTCATGTCGAACGCATCAACCAGAGATGTTCGAATGGCATCCATTAGATGGCTCTCGACTAGGGCTGCCCCCATGATTGCCGCTACTCGGTCGGATCCGTCTTGGAACTCGTCAATCGCGACGTTCAATTCCGCGTCATCCAGTTCGCGCCGCGAAAGATGATGGCTCAATGACTTCTTTCGGCCCACGCTGAATCCCCGCTCACTCCCGATCTCTCCTTATATACTGTCCGACCGGCTCGAGTATACGGGGAAACAACAATGGACAGCAATTTAAAGGAGATGCTCAACGTGGATGATGGTGACTATCTTCGCAGCGAACGGAGGCGCAATCTTAGCTTTGTTAATTGAAATGAACGTTCCGATCGAGCTTCACTTGCGTTTTTTGCTGTCGGTGCCGTCACTTGCATTTTGACAAGTATCGCAAGGCGACCTCGGGCTCGCGGCCCGCGCTGGCGATGGGTGCCCCTAGAGTCTCACCCGTGAGACTAAAGTCGGGTATCATCAGGCCCTCAAAGTAGATGCAAATCCGGCCCGTGTTGCGCGCCGGGTCGTTTATGGCCATGCGCGCAATATGTCCGAGCAACTCACCCGCCTCCTTTCCATCATGGCCCGCCTTCGGGATCCAGAGCGTGGTTGCGAATGGGATGTGGCGCAGAACTTCGCGACCATCGCCCCGTACACGATCGAGGAAGCCTACGAAGTCGCCGACGCCATTGCTCGCAGCGACATGGCGGAACTGCGCGGCGAACTCGGTGACCTGCTGCTCCAGGTCGTGTTCCATGCGCGCATGGCCGAGGAAGCCGGCCATTTCGACTTCGATGACGTCGCGCGCACGATCTCGGACAAGATGGAAGCGCGCCACCCGCATGTCTTCGGTGACGGTAAGAGCGCCGGTTGGGAGGAAATCAAGGCGCAGGAGCGTGGCGAGAAAGGCCATCGCAGCGCGATGGATGGCGTGGCCTTGGCTCTTCCCGCATTGATGCGCGCCGAGAAGCTTCAGAAGCGCGCCGCGCGCGACGGTTTCGACTGGCCCGATCGCGAAGGCCCTGCTGACAAGGTGCGCGAGGAAATGGTCGAACTGGCGGAAGCTTCGCCTGATAAAGCCTTTGAAGAAGCTGGCGATTTGCTCTTCGCCGCAGTCAACCTGGTGCGCGCCTACGACATTTCCCCGGAAGAGGCACTGAGGGCAGCGAACGACAAGTTCGAGCGCCGTTACCGAGCGATGGAGGACCTAGCCAGCGAGGGGTTCGCATCACTCCCCCTCGATGAACAGGAGGAGCTCTGGCAGCGCGTGAAGGCCGCTGAACGCGGCTGATCCATCGCCGAAACCTCAGAGCGAGACGAACCGCCCCAGTTCCCGAGGGGTCAGACGGACGGCGATCCGGCGCAACGGGCCTTCATCGCCCTCACCCGCATCTTCTTCCGTCAGCACTTCCCCGTGCGCATGGAGCCAGGCGATCTTCTGCCCATCGCTCGCCGGAACGGTGAAGCTGCAAACCCGGGCGTTGCCGGTCAGCATCGCGCCCAGTCGGTCCAGCAGGGCGTCACAGCCGAACCCGGTCGCAGCCGAAATGGGCACGATTTCGTCGTCACCCTCGACGGCTTCCGATAGCTCCGCCTGCGCGTCAGGATCGAGCAGGTCCCACTTGTTCCAGGCCTCGATAATCGGCGGTCCCTCCCCCTCCCCGAGCACGCCGAGATCGGCCAGCACCTCGAGTACCTGCGCCTTCTGCGCGGCATGCGCCGGGTTGGCCATGTCCCGCACGTGCACGATGACGTCGGCCGCCACGACCTCTTCGAGGGTCGCGCGAAACGCCGCCACGAGTTGCGTCGGCAGGTCCGAGATGAACCCCACCGTGTCCGAGAGGATCGCCTTGTCCACTCCCGGCAAGCGAATGGCCCGCATCGTGGGGTCGAGCGTGGCGAACAGCAGGTTCTCTGCCATCACGCCAGCGCCAGTCAGGCGGTTGAACAGCGTGGACTTGCCGGCGTTGGTGTAGCCAACCAGCGCCACCACCGGCCACGGTGCTTTCCCTCGCCGCTCGCGGTGGAGCCCGCGAGTACGCCGCACCTGGTCGAGTTCTCGACGCAACTTGCCCATCCGCTCGCGGATCATGCGGCGGTCCGCCTCGATCTGCGTTTCACCGGGGCCGCCGAGGAAGCCAAAGCCGCCGCGCTGGCGTTCAAGGTGAGTCCAGCTGCGGACGAGGCGGCTCTGCTGGTAATCTAGGTGAGCGAGCTCGACCTGCAGCCTACCTTCGGCCGTCGCCGCGCGCTCTCCGAAAATCTCGAGGATCAGCCCGGTACGGTCGATCACCTTCCGCTTCAGCTTTTCCTCGAGATTGCGTTGCTGGATCGGCGACAGCGCCCCATCGATGATCACCAGTTCGGCTTCGTTCTGCTCGCACGCGGCGGCGATGCGATCGACCTGGCCCTGACCGAACAGGGTTGCCGGGCGCACGTCCCGGATCGGAATTACGAATGCCTCAGCAACCACGAGACCGATCGCGAGCGCGAGGCCGCAGGCTTCCTCCAACCGTGCGTCCGGATCCTGCGCGGAACGGCCGCGCAGGTCCGGCACCACGATCAACGCTTGCGCGCCGCGGGTTACCTCGCCTTCGATATCATCCGAAAAATTCAGTCCGTATCGCCTTCTTCGTCCTCGCCCTCTTCACCGTCCGTCAGGTCGACGTGGGTGGCGGGCTGGATGGTCGAAACCGCATGCTTGTAAGCGAGCTGCACAAAGCCTTCCCGCTCGAGCAGCATGCAGAACAGGTCGTAGGCAGCGATGCGGCCCTGGAGCATCACGCCGTTCACGAGGAACATCGTCACCTGCACTTCGGCGTCGCGAACGCGGCCGAGGAAGATGTCCTGCAACAGGCGCTGCTTCTTGTTGCCCTCGGTCACCGCGAAAAGCGCGGCATCGACCGGTTGGCCTGGCATGATGGTGGAGATCGCGTGCTTGTAGACCAGCTGCGATTGCCCGTCACGCCGCAGCAGGATCGAGAAATTGTCGAACCAGGTGACAATGCCCTGGAGCTTCACTCCCTTGACGAGGAACATCGTCACAGGGGTCTTGTGCTTGCGCAGGTGGTTCAGGAACGCGTCCTGAAGGTTCTGCCCCTTGACGACGCTGTCGACTTTCGGGGGGGCAGCTTCGGGTTCCTTTGCGGGTCTGGGACGCGCAGTGAGGGTTCGGCCAGCCATATCTGAGCTCCTTGTTCTTGGCGGTCGCGTTTCCCGCGATCCGCAGTCTGGCCGCCTCGCACAAAGTACGGGCGGCCGCATTGGGGGACCTCCTGTATAATTCGGAATGCGCCGTCCGGAAAGCGCCTGAAACTCATTCAGGTTCCAAAAACGCTTTTCTCTTTCCGGACAGAACCTTCTCAGCCTTCGAGCCGGTCGCTCATGCCGAGAATCTTGAGTTTGCGGTGGAGCGCTGAGCGCTCCATGCCGATGAACCCGGCCGTCTTGGAGATGTTGCCGGAGAAGCGACGAATCTGGATTCGCAGGTACTCTCGCTCGAAGTTCTCGCGCGCTTCACGCAGCGGGACGCCCATCAACTGGGACATGCCGTGACCGCTCTCCATGCGAGCGCCCGAAATCTCCGGCGGCAGCATGTCCGCGTCGATCGTCGCGAGACGCTCCCGCGGCGCGAGGATGACTGTGCGCTCAATGACGTTGCGAAGCTGGCGCACGTTGCCGGGCCAGTCGTACGCCTGCAGCGCCGCCATCGCCTCGGGCGAAATCTCGGGCTGCGGAATGCACTGCTCCGCCGCGTAACGGGCGAAGAAATGGTGCACGAGGGACGGGATGTCATCACGCCGCTCGGCCAGCGAAGGGATCGCAACCGGCACCACCGCGAGGCGGTAGTAGAGATCCTCGCGGAAGCGCTTCTCGGCAATCTCCCGCTCAAGGTCGCGCGAGGACGACGAGACCACGCGCACGTCGACCCCGATCTGCCGATGCCCGCCGACGCGGACGAAGCTCTGCTCGGTCAGCACGCGCAGGATGCGGGCCTGCGTGCTTTGGGGCATGTCTGCGACCTCGTCGAGGTAGAGCGTCCCGCCGTCCGCCATTTCGAGCAGGCCGGCGCGCACGAGCTTGCCGTCGATTTCCTCGCCGAACAGTTCCTGCTCGAAGCGCTCCGGCGTGATGCGGGCGGAGTTGACCGTGACGAACGCCTTGTCCGCACGGGGGCTCCAAGAGTGGAGCAGTCGTGCAGCCACTTCCTTGCCTGCTCCCGCAGGTCCGGTGATCAACACGCGGCTACCGGTATTGGCGACACGCTTCAGGGTCGCGCGCACCTGGTTGATCGCCGAGGAACTGCCCGTGAACTCGTCAGCCCGGGCGAAACCTTCACGCAGCCGCGCATTCTCGCGGCGTAGGCTTTCGGTTTCCGTTGCACGAGCGACCAGCAGCAACAGGCGTTCGGCCTCAAAAGGCTTCTCAATGAAGTCCATTGCCCCGCGGCTCACGGCGGAAACCGCGGTGTCGAGGCTGCCGTGGCCGGAGAAAATGATCACCGGTAGCTCGGGCTCGCGAGCCTTGATCGCGTCGAGCACCTCCAGGCCGTCCATTGGGCTCCCATGGAGCCACACGTCGAGCAGGACCAGGCTCGGTCGCCGCTCGTCGATCATCGCCAGGGCGGTGCGGCTGTCTCCTGCCATGCGGCATTCGTAGCCTTCGTCGGAGAGGACACCGGCAACCAGCTCACGAATATCGCGCTCGTCATCGACCACCAGAATTTCGAGCGCCATCAAATCGTCTCCACTTTCATTCTCGTCTTCATTCAGCTGCTTCAGTCTGCTCGCGGGCGCCGGTCGGGTCGCGCGCGAAGCGCAACGTGACAACCGTTCCGCCAGTTTCGGAGGGAGCGAAGGTCATTTCGCCCCCATGTTCCTCGATGATCTTGTTCACGATCGCGAGGCCGAGCCCGGTGCCCTTCTCCCGCGTCGTGACATAGGGCTCGACAATATTCTCGCTGTCTTGCGGCAAGCCGATGCCGTTGTCCTCGATCGCAACCGTCAGCGTTTCGTCGTCGTAGGAGACGGTCACAGCAATGCGCGGGCGGTAGTCTGGCTCGGCATTTTTTGCCCGGGCCTCAATCGCTTCGGTGGCGTTCTTGAGCACGTTCGTCATCGCCTGGCCGAACTGGTGCCGGTCACACGCGATGGACGGCACATCGCCCTCGGCGGCGAACTCGAAGCGAATATCGGTGCGCGCGACTTCCTGCAGGAACAGGGCCTGACGCACGAGGTCGACCGGGTCTTCCTGCCGGAACACCGGCTTCGGAAGCCGTGCGAAGGATGAAAACTCGTCGACCATTTTCCGCAGGTCGCCCACCTGGCGGATGATCGTGCTGGTCAGTTCGTCGAACAACTCGCCGTCGCTGTCGATCTGCTTGCGATAGCGGCGCTTGAGCCGCTCGGTGGCAAGTTGGATCGGCGTTAGCGGGTTCTTGATCTCGTGTGCGATCCGGCGAGCAACGTCCGACCATGCAGCCTGCCGCTGGTCGAGCAACTGCCGTGTGATGTCCTCGAAGGTGATCACGTGGCCGTCAGCGTCCGGCGACAACTTCACCGCCAAGGTCAGTAGTTCATTGCCGCGCGAATACTGGACGATGCCGTTCGACAGCCCCGCCCGCTGCATCTGCGCGATCTGTGGCGCGAACTCGTCAAGCGAGAGGCCAACAGGAGCGGGCCCGGCGCGGCCGAGCAGCAACTCCTGGGCCGAGCTGTTCATCAGGAGCACCCTGCCCTCGCCATCAACCGAGATGATCCCCGCGGTGATCGACTCCAGCACGGCCTCGATGAACGCGCGCCGCTCCTCAAGCTGAGCGTTTGCGCCGACCAACTGCGCGGTCTGCCGTTCGATCTGCGAAGTCATTCGGTTGAACGCCCGGTTGAGCAGCCCGATCTCGTCCGCCCCGGTGCGCCCCTCGACCCGCAGCGAGTAGTTACCGCCGCCCACCTGCCGCGCTGCGCCCACGAGCTCGGTCAGCGGACGAACCTGGCGATCGGCGAACCGCAACGCGAACCACACCGCGAGGCCGACCAAGGCAAGCGAGGCGGCAAACAGCGCGAGGTTGAACCGCACCTGCAATGTCCGCGCCCGCTGGGTGAGCACATCATAGGCTTGCAGCACGCTCTGCGCGCGTTCCCATTGCGTGAACGCCAATCCATCGGAACTGCGAGCGTTGTAAAGATAGATTCCAGCGGGGCGGTCGATCGGCGTGATTGCCTCGATCTTGTCGGGCGTCGCCTTGACCCAGACGTCCTTGCCGCTCTCGATCTCGCGCACGGCGTCCGGCGAGATCCGCTCACGCTCGCCATTTTCATCGGGGTCGACGATTGCGGCGACGCGGAATTTCCCGTCAGCGCCGCGTTGCAGGATTGCGGACTCGTCCAGCTTTCGGCCAACCACCTGGTAGGAGTAGAACTCTGGGAAGCCGGGGCTCGCGACGCTGCTTCCCTGTAGATAGTATCGCAGGTCGCCTGCCATGGTCAGCGTCTCTTCGCCGACTTCGCGCTGGTTCTGGTCGTAGTAGCCGCGCGCCAGTTCGTTGGCGTTCTCCAGAATCCCGCGCGACTTGTCCGAGAACCAGAACTCCACGCCCGACTGGAACAGGAAGCTGGCGAACACCGCCACCAGGAGAGTTGGCATGGCGGCGACGAGCGAGAAGAAAAACACCAGTCGCACGTGCATCCGCGCGGTGCCGCCCTCGGCACGGCGGATCGCGAGGCGTCGGCCAAGCAGGACCAGCAGCGCCAGTGCCGGGATAAGCGTGCCGACCAGCATTGCGGCGGCTTGCGCGGACGACATCAGCGGGCCGGACCTCTGCGTCGTCGACATTGCCAGCCAGCTGGCGACAAGCATCCCGATCAGGGCGATGGCGGAAAATATCTCGAGCGCGTTGATGAGATTGGCGCGTCGTGCCGTCACCAACATGCGACGCCACCATCGCGGCCAGCGATGGATGGAAGCGTTCGGGGGCTGCGAAGAAGAATCCGCCGACATCAGTTGCGGGAATACAACTGCACTGTTGCAAATTTGCAAGGCCTTTCGCGCAGAAACGCGCCGAACCTGTGCAAAAACGGGGCTAAGTCCGCTGAGCGAACCGATCGGCCTCGATGTTCAGTTCACTCAGGCGCTTGCGTAAAGTGTTGCGATTAATCCCCAACAGCTTCGCCGCCTGCAACTGGTTACCGGCCGTTTCGCGCAATGCGTGTTCGAAAAGGGGACGCTCGAATGCCGCGAGCGCGGCGTCATAGAGTTCGCCGGAACGCGGACTCTGTTCGTCGATCCAGCGGTTCAAGGCGCCGGCAATATCCGGCGCAGTGTCGGCCCCGGTAGCGCGACTGGTCATGCCCAACTGGAGCGCAACGGTATCCTCGTCGATCAGTTCGTCACGCGAGAGCAACGCCAGTCGGTAGACCACGTTGCGCAGTTCGCGCACGTTGCCCTTCCATGGTTCGCGCTGCAGTCGCGCACAGGCCGCGTCGGAGATGCGCCTGCGGGGCACACCCTCTTCCGCCGCCTTCACGAGGAAATGACGTGCGAGGGCGGGAATGTCGTCTGCGCGCTCACGCAGCGGCGGCAACTGGATGGGGACGACGTTGAGCCGGTAGAACAGGTCTTCGCGAAAGCGTCCGTCGGCGATCAGCGGCGCAAGGTCGCGATTGGTGGCCGCGACGATACGCACGTCGACCTCGATTTCCTCACGCCCCCCGACGCGCCGGATGCGGCCCGACTGCAACGCCCGCAGCAGGCGCGTCTGCGCATCGGCAGGCATGTCGCCGATTTCGTCGAGGAACAGTGTGCCGCCGCTGGCCTGCTCGAACTTGCCGATGCTGCGCGCGACTGCGCCGGTGAAGGCGCCCTTTTCGTGGCCGAACAACTCGCTCTCGATCAGCTCGGCCGGAATGGCTGCGGTGTTGACCGCGACGAACGGTCCGGCGGACCTGCGCCCGAGGGTATGGATCGCCTCGGCCACCAGTTCCTTGCCGGTGCCGGATTCGCCGAGGATGAGCACGGTCAGGTCATTGTTCAGGACCCGGGTGATCATCCGGTAGACGTCCTGCATCGAACGGCTGCGGCCGATCAGCGGCAGGCCCTTGGCATCCTCGCCTCCGGCGCCAGCCTCCTTGTCGGCACGGCTCTCCGCTGCCTGACGGGCCGCGTGGACAAGTTCGTCCAGATCGAATGGCTTGGGGAAGTACTCGAACGCGCCCGTGTCGCTCGCGCGGACGGCAGTATCGAGGGTATTCTGCGCGGACAGCACGATGATCGGCAGATCCGGGTGCGCTTCCCGCACCGGACCGAGGGTGGCGATTCCGTCACCGTCCGTCAGCATCACGTCGGTCAGCAGTACGTCGAAGTCCCGCTCGGCAAGCAGGCGATCGCGCCCGGCGACGGAATCGCAGCGGTCCACCGCCAGCCCCTCTGCCTCGAGCGCGGCGGTAATCACCGTGGCGATCGCGGTGTCGTCCTCGACCAGAAGCGCGCGTTTGGTCATGCTTTCCCCTACTTCGCTTGCGCGAGGTGGATACGGAAGCAGGTTTGCCCTGCCTTCTCGTTCCGCTCGTATGAGATGCGCCCCTCCATGTCGCGCACCAGCTTGGCTACGAGTGCGAGACCGAGGCCCTGCCCGTTCTTCTTGGAAGTAACGAAGGGCTCGAAGATGTGGTCGCCCAGCGCCGGATCGATGCCAGGCCCGTTATCACACACCGAAATCTCGATCGGCAGCTTCACCGGACGGCCGAGCCGCACGACGTTCAGTACCAACCCTGACACGAAGCGAGTGCGGATGGTAATTTCGGGCTTCTCCGCGCCGGCGCAGGCATCGCGCGCGTTGGCTAGGAGATTAATGAGCACCTGCACCAGGGCTTCGCCATTGGCGCGCACCGGCGGCAGCGAGGGGTCGAACTCCTCGCGCAACCTCACGCCCGCCATGTCACCGGCGGTGATGACTTCACACGCACGACGGATCGCGTGGTGCAGATTGACCGGAGCATTGGGCTCGGGCTGCTCGCGCCCAAGCCGCTGCATGCGGTCGATAAGCCCGGCGATGCGATCGACTTCTTCTGCAATGAGCGTCGTAAGATGCCGATCTTCCTCACCAAGTTTACGAGCGAGGAGTTGCCCTGCCCCGCGAATGGCAGCGAGCGGGTTCTTGATCTCGTGCGCGAGAATCGCAGGCCCGCGCAGTCCCACCGCGTGATCGTCCTCGCCGAGCCGGTCGCTTTGGGCGTCGGACATCGTGATCACACGCCACCCGGGATGCGCGGCCAAGGGCGACAGGGTCAGGTTTACGCTTATCTGCCGGTCGCCAATGCGGATCGCCAGGCCACGTGCTGTCAGGCGCGCCTCGCTTGACCGGAGGCGCTCGGCAGTCGGCTTTTCGAGAACCTCGATGATCTCGAGCCAGTTCTGCCCGATCAGGCGCCTGGCACTGGCCCCGAGCAGGTCCTCCGCGACCGGGTTGGCCTCGCGGATCACCCCGTCGGGGTCGATCAGCATCACGGCGAAGCTGAGGCCGGCGATCTGTGCCTGCGCGCTCGGCGCAGGAGCTTGCGTGCTCATGCGGCCCGGCGGCTCAGGAACGGCTCGTAGAACCGCGCCAGTTCGCCGAGCACCTGGTCCGGATCGTTCACGAAGTTGACGGTATTGCGGAATTCGGCCGCCCCCGGCACGCCCTTGACGTACCAACCGATGTGCTTGCGCGCGACCTTGACCGCGACATCCCTGCCATAATGGTCAAGCATCCGCTCGTAATGCTCGACAATCAAAGCATATTGTTCGTCGATGGACGGCTCGGGCACGGCCTCGCCGTTCTGCCACCAGCGCATGACCTGACCGAGCAGCCACGGCTTCCCGTAGGCGCCACGGCCGATCATCACGCCGTCCGCGCCGCTCTGTTCCAGGGCGGTCGCGGCGTCCTCGATGCTGCAGATGTCCCCATTCGCGATCACCGGGAGGGAGACAGCATCCTTCACCTTGCGGATGAAGTTCCAGTCCGCCGAGCCCTTGTACATCTGGTTACGGGTGCGGCCGTGGACGGTGATCAACTTCGCGCCGAGATCCTCGGCGATATGGGCGAGCTCCGGCGCGTTGAGCGAGGAGTGATCCCACCCCATGCGCATCTTGACCGTGACGGGCACCGAAACGGCCTTGACGGTAGCCTCAATGAGACTTGCGGCGAGCGGAAGGTCCCGCATCAGGGCAGAGCCCGCATCGCCGTTGACCACCTTCTTCACCGGGCAGCCCATGTTGATGTCGATAATCGCAGCGCCGCGATCCTCGTTCAGCTTGGCCGCCTCTGCCATCTCGGTCGGCGAACAGCCGGCAAGCTGGAGCGACACCGGTTCCTCGCTGGCATCCCACGCCGCCTTCTGCAGCGACTGGCGCGTCTCGCGGATCATCGCGGGACTGGCGATCATTTCCGTGACATTCAGGCCCGAACCATAGCGCCGCACGAGCGTGCGGAACGGCATGTCCGTCACGCCCGTCATGGGCGCGAGGATCACCGGCACGTCGATTTTCACCGGCCCGATGTTGATCGGCTTGAGCGCCGGAGGGGTTGGAAGCGAGGTCATATGGGAGTGCTGCCTAAAATATGGGCAGGCGCATAGTGGATTGCTAGAGATGCGGCAAGCGAGTAGCGGGCCGCGCCATGGCGGACGTGCCAGACCCCCTTCCCTCCCGGCCCGGATTCGCTGCGGTGATCGTGGCTGCCGGCAAGGGCCTGCGCGCAGGCGGTGACCTGCCGAAGCAGTTCGCCCGCTGGCGGGGCAAGCCCGTGCTGCGGCATTCCGCAGAGGCAATGGCGAGCGCGGGCGCGGATCCGATCGTGGTGGCGATCCCCGAGAACGCGGATACGCTGGCCAATGAGGCGCTGGCCGGCATCCCGAATATCCGCCTCGTCACCGGCGGTGCGACGCGGCAGGCTTCCGTCCGCGCGGCACTTGAAGCCCTTGCCGCGAACGCTCCCGAAGCAGTGCTCATCCACGACGCCGCTCGCCCGGACCTGCCGGGCGCAGTCATCGAGCGCCTCCTTGCCGCACTGGCGGACCACCCCGCCGCCATTCCCGTCCTTCCCGTAGTCGACAGCATAGCGGTTGCTTCCGGTTCCCTCATGTCAGGTTCAGCCGACCGGGAACAACTTCGGCGGGTGCAGACGCCCCAGGCCTTCCGTTACCCCGAAATCCGCGCGGCCCATGCCGCCTGGACGGGCGCGCCCGATGCCGGTGACGACGCTCAGGTCGCCAGCGCTGCCGGCCACTCCATCGCGCTGGTCGAAGGCGACGAGCGGCTCCGCAAGTTGACCTTCGCGGCGGACTTCGACACGGGCGCCCCCATGATCCGCGTCGGAACCGGCTATGATGTCCATCGCCTTGCCGAAGGCGAACAGCTGTGGCTCTGTGGAATTCGAATTGAGCATAGCAAGGGCCTTGCCGGGCACAGCGATGCGGACGTTGCGCTTCATGCCGTGGTGGACGCGATCCTCGGCGCCTGTGCACAGGGCGACATCGGTCAGCATTTCCCGCCCAGCGATCCGCAGTGGAAGGGCGCATCCTCGGCACAATTCGTCACTCATGCCGTGTCGCTCGCGGCTGACGCTGGCTACCGGGTCGGCAATGTAGACGTCACGCTGATCTGCGAGGCACCCCGGATAGGGCCTTATCGTGAAGCGATGCGGGGGAAACTCGCCGAACTGCTGGGCGTTGAGATCACGCAAGTGAGCATCAAGGCAACCACTACCGAGCGACTGGGCTTCACCGGCCGTGGCGAAGGCATCGCTGCGCAGGCCGCTGTGACCCTGCTGCAAGGCTGATCAGAGGAAAGTTATGGCTTCTGCCAGGATTATCGCGCTCTTCGGCGCCGCCACGCTGGCCCTCCAGGCCCAGGTCGCGCAGGCACAGCAACAGTGTTTCAGCGAGGACGAGGTCAGCGCCGCGTTCGTCTACGCAATGCCGGGCGTCATTGAGGGCGTCACGACCCGTTGCTCCCCATCGCTTGGCAGCAGCAGCTTCCTTGCCCGCGAGGGCCGGACGATGTCGGCGCGCTACAGGGCGCAGCAAAACACTGCATGGCCGAAGGCCCGCACGGCCCTGCTCAAGATGGTCGGCAACGTGAGCAAGACCGGCACTTCGAACAACATGCTGGGCTTCCTGAACGACGTTCCGGGCGACACCATGCGTCCGCTGGTCGATGCCATGATCGTGCAGGAAGCATCGAACCGTACGAAGCCCGAACAGTGCGCCAAGGTCGACAAGCTT
>Ga0182738_1004498_pt1 | contig 15401 bp, 11 predicted proteins | sample eDN5th30CBELigMG_FD_128876 | JGI IMG/M metagenome (GOLD analysis project Ga0182738, IMG submission 128876) | Enriched Miracle-Growth compost microbial communities from Emeryville, California, USA - eDNA 5th pass 30_C BE-Lig MG (version 2)... ... | reverse complement strand
GGTGGGGCATCATCACGTTCTCAAGAGCGGAAAGCTCCGGGAGCAGGTGATAGAACTGGAAGATGAAGCCGAAGGTCCGGTTGCGGAGGGCGTCGCGCTCGCGGTCGGGCAGGTTGTCAATCCGTCGCGAGTTCAGCCGCACTTCGCCGGCGTCGGGGGCGTCGAGCAGGCCGAGGATGTGCAAAAGCGTGCTCTTGCCCGACCCGCTGGCGCCGACGATGGCGACCAGTTCGCCCTTCGCCGCCTCGACATCGACGCCCCGAAGCACCGGGACCTCGATCTTGCCCTTCCGATAGCTCTTGAACAGGCCGCCGACCGCGATGTGATTCGTCATCGTCCTTGCCCACCCCCGGAGAATGTCCGCCCTGTTTGAGGAAACGCGCCGTCGTGGAGCGGCTTTGCTTTGAATGTACGCTTGACTGGGCTGGGTGCCCCGGGTTCGCCCCGAACCCGGGTGGAAAAGCCGGGGCCGGCGTCCCCGGGTTCGGGGCGAACCCGGGCCACCCCTTCAACAGGCGACATAATTCAATAAGAAATTGCCCGAATTTCCCGTTCGTCGAGAACCGCCGCTCACTCGAACCGAAGCGCCTTGACCGGGTGCATCTTGGCCGCCCGACGCGCCGGCCAGATGCTGGCGCCGACGGCGATCAAGAGCGCTCCGACGACGATCCCGATCAGGGTGTGCGTCTCAACGAGGGTCGGGATGCGGTCGAAGTAGTAAATCGAGTCGTCGAAAACCTTGTGCCGTAGAACCACGCTCAAGACTTTCTCGATCTCGTTGATGTAATGAACGAACAGGAGCCCTCCGACCATCCCCACGCCGCTGCCCACCGCGCCCAGAAGCAACCCGTAGCCGAGGAAGATGTTGCGGACCCCCGCCGTCGACGCCCCGAGCGCCTTCATGATGCCGATGTCGCGGGTCTTCTCGACGACGATCATCGAGAAGATCGCCAGGATGCCGAACCCGGCCACGGCGATGATGAAGAACAACAGAATGTTCAGGATGCTCTGCTCGATGGCCACCGCCGCCAACAGCGGCCCCTGCTTTTGCTCCCAGGTTGAGACCCGGAAATACATCGGCCGCAGCTTCTCAAGATTAAGCTGAAGCGTCTCGGCCATTCGGTCGATGTCGACGCCCGGCTTGACCTTCAGTTGAATCTGGTTGACGGCCCCCCGACCCTCCTCGTCGACCAACAGCCGGGCCCGCTGCAACTGCTCAAGCGGGACGTATACATGGGTTGAGTCGTACTCGCTCATCCCGCTTTTGAAAAAGCCGGTGACGGTGAATTCATCGTAGCCCGGCTCGGGGATCTTGCCGTGTTTGGGAAAGACCAGGTGGATCTTGGTTCCCGGCGGCGTTAGGTATTGGTCGGGCAGCCCGTTGCCCCGGTGGAAGGTGGCGATCGCGTAGCCGACCAGGGCGCCGTGCTCGGGCACTTGCTCCTGGGCCTGCTGCTTGAGCTGGTCGACCATCGCCCGAGTGAAGGCGTCGTCGGGCTCGTCCTCAAGCTCCTTCAGCCGCATCCCCGCGGGCGATTGCGAGCGGAGCGCTTCGGGAACCTCGAACGAGGGGGCGATCGGGTTCCCCTTGTCGTCGAAAAGATGCTCGGCGAAGTCGCCCGTTTTGGCCCGCTCCTCCGGCCGAACGCCGATCACCTGCACCGGGCGGGTGATCGACTCGCTGCCGATCCGGAACCGGAGGATCCCGGGCGTCTCCATCGTCGGCGCCATCGCGATCAGTTGGTCGCCGACGAGGCTCTGAATCCGGGCCATCACCTCTTCGGAGTTGTTGAACCCCTCAAGCGCGTACGACTCGACAACAACGTCGGCGAGCACGCCGTGGAGCCGGTCTCGCATCTTGTCGGCGAAACCGGCCATCACCGCGTTGACCACGATCATCGTGGCGACGCCCAGCATCACGCTGATGACGCTCGCCAGGGCGATATAGCGCGTCCGAAGATACCGCCAGCAGAGCAGGTACTTGTACACGAGGCCACTCCTTCCGTGGAAACCAGCCCGGACCAGGCGACCCCCGCCCGCTTCGGTTAAATCTCGGATTCGTCGTCGGCTTCAACCCCGGCCCCCGCCTCGCCCGAGACCTTCGTCCCCGAGGCCGTCGGCCGCATCAGGGGGAACAAGATCACGTCGCGAATGCTCGGCCGGTTCATCAAGAGCATGCAGAGCCGATCCATGCCGACTCCCAAGCCCCCGGCCGGCGGCATGGCGTGCTTCAGGGCCCTGACGAAATCGTCGTCCATCTTGGCCATCGAGTCCTCTTCGGCCATGCCCGCGAGCTGGCCTCGGAAGAGCTCTTCCTGAAGCATCGGGTCGTTTAACTCGGTGTATGCGTTGGCCAACTCCATCCCGTGCACGAACAGCTCAAACCGCTCGGCAACGGCCGGATTCGACGCCTTCCGCTTCGTGAGCGGACAGATCGCCGCCGGGTAGTCGCTCACGAAGACGGGGCCGGTCAGCCGGTCCTCGACCAACTCCTCGAACAACTCGCTGACGACGACGACGTGGTCCTTGCCCGCGGTGGCAATCCCCGCCCGCTCGGCCCTGGCCCTGACGGCCTCGACGTCGTCGGGATCAACCTCGGCGTATTCCCGAAGCAGGTCGAGATAGGGGCGACGGGGCCAGGGGGGGGTGAAGTCGATCGTCTGGTCACCCCAGGGGCGCTCGTAGCCGCCGCCGATCGCCTCGATGGCTCCGCAAATCAGGGCCTCGGTCAGGTCCATCATCGAGTGATAATCGCCGTAGGCCTGGTACGCCTCCATCATCGTGAATTCGGGGTTGTGCTTGGGGCTGATTCCCTCGTTGCGGTAAACCCGGCCGATCTCGAAGACGCGCTCCATCCCGCCGACCAGGAGCCGCTTCAGGTACAGCTCGGGGGCGATCCGAAGGAACAGGTCAAGCCCGAGCGCGTTGTGGTGGGTGACGAACGGCCGGGCCGCCGCGCCGCCGGCTATGGACTGCATCGTCGGCGTCTCGACCTCGACGAACCCCCGCTCCTCCATCACCTTGCGGAAGGCCCGGATGATCTTCGATCGGCCGAGGAAGGTTTGCAGCGACTCGGGATTGGCGAACAGGTCGACGTACCGCCGGCGATACCGGGCCTCAAGATCGGTCAGCCCGTGCCACTTCTCGGGGGGAGGGGTCAGGCTCTTGCCGAGGAACGTCAACTCGGTGGCGAAGACGGTCAGCTCGCCGGTCTTGGTGAACCCGAGCGTGCCGTCGACGCCGATCAGGTCGCCCAGGTCCAGCTCATCCACCAGCGCCCAGCCTTGTTCGCCGACCTGCTTCTTGCCGATGAAGACCTGGATCCGCTCGGTCCAGTCGCGAACGTCGAGGAAGACGACGCGGCCTTGCCCTCGCCTCAGCATGATCCGCCCGGCGATCCGAACCGCCGAGCCGGGCTCTTGAGGTTCCCCCTCGCGGGCGGTCGGCGTTTCGAGCGCGCGAACCTCGGCGATCGCCTGATGATTGTCGAATCGTTGTCCCCAGGGATCGAGCCCCAAAGCGGCGATTCGCTTCAACTTCTCGGCTCGCGCCGCCTCCAGACCATCCCGCGACTCTTCGGCCATCGCCTCGCCTTTGATCCTTCCTGACTTTCGACTTTCGGAAAACTTGAGGGAAATTGTAGTGGATGGGACGATTCGGTCAACGGCAACCGAATTTCGGGCGAGCGCGGCGGGCTCACTCCGCCCACCGGCAACCGATGTCACGCGCCGGCTTCTTCCGCTAAAATACCAAAGCCCCGGACCACCCGCGCCTTGCTCTCAGGCCCCGCCCACCCCGTAGAGGACCGCCATGCGACGAGTTGGAACGCTCGGACGGATCATGCTCATCTCGGCCGCGTTGCTTCCGGCAACCGCCGGGCCGACCTTCCCCCAGGAACCCGCGCCGGTCCAGAACGTCTCGACCTTTCCGCATCGAAGCCCCGAAGAGGAGCAAAAGGCGCTCCACGTTCCCCCGGGCTTCGAGGTCCAACTCGTAGCCGCCGAACCCGATATCCAAAAGCCCCTCAACATCGCCTTCGACGACCGGGGGCGATTGTGGGTCACGGATACGGTCGAGTACCCCTATGGGGCCGAAGAAGGCGCCAGGCCGCGCGACACGGTTAAGATCCTCTCCGACTTCGGGCCCGACGGCCGCGCCCGCAAGATCGAGACCTTCGCCGACGGCCTCAACATCCCCATCGGCGTCCTCCCCTTGCCGTCGGCCCGCGAGGCGCTCGTCCACGGCATCCCCAACATTTACCTTCTCCGCGACGACGACGGCGACGGCAAGGCCGATCGCCGAGAGGTCTTCTACGGCGAAATCGGCCACCGAGACACCCACGGGATGACCAACTCGTTCACCTGGGGCTTCGACGGCTGGATTTACGCCTGCCACGGGTTCTCGAACACCTCCACCGTCGTCGGCAAGGACGGCCAGGCGATCACGATGAATTCGGGCAACGTCTACCGGATGCGGCCCGACGGCTCGCACCTGGAGCAGATCACCCACGGCCAGGTCAACCCGTTCGGCCTGGCCTTCGACCCGTTGGGAAACCTCTACTCCGCCGACTGCCACAGCAGGCCCGTTTATCAGCTTATCCGAGGCGGCTATTACCCGAGCTTCGGCAAGCCCGACGACGGCCTGGGCTTCGCCCCCGAGATGGTCTCGCACGACCACGGCTCAACCGGCATCGCGGGCGTCTCGTACTACGCCGCCGACCAGTTCCCGGCGGAGTACCGCGGCACGGTCTTCATCGGCAACGTCGTGACCAACCGAATCAACCATGACAGGGTCGAGTGGCGAGGGTCGAGCCCCAAGGGAATCGAACAGCCCGACTTCCTCTGGAGCGAAGACAACTGGTTCCGCCCCGTCGACATCGAGCTCGGCCCCGACGGCGCCCTCTACGTCGCCGACTTCTACAACCGAATCATAGGCCACTACGAAGTCCCGCTCACCCACCCCGGCCGCGACCGAACCAGCGGCCGAATCTGGCGGATTGTCCACAAGGGAGACGCCGAAACCGCGCCCCCGCCCGTCATGGTCGACCGCGTCGCGTCGTCCGTCGACTCCCTGATCGACGACCTGAAGGCCGACAACCTGGCCGTCCGAATCTCGGCCACCAACCAGCTTGTGGATCGAGGAGGCGACGAGGCCGCCGAGAAGCTGCGCGAGCTTTTAAACTCCGGTTCGACGCCGTCGACGCAAACCGTCCACGCGCTCTGGGCCTTGAATCGACTGGGCAAGCTGGACGACGAGCTTCTTTTGAGCGTCGTCGACGGCGCGTCGGATCCGATGGTCCGGGTCCACGGCCTTCGCGTCCTGATCGATCGCCCCGCGCTTCCGCCCCGATTGGAGACCTTCGCCCTGCGTTCGATCGACGACGAAAACCCGAACGTCCGCCGGGCCGCCGCCGAAGTTCTGGGCGCTCGCGCCGACTTGGACCATATCCGCCCCCTGTTGCGGCTTCGCCAGACGACCGCCGCCGAGGACGATCACCTGATCCACGTCGCCCGAATCGCCCTCCGCGATCAGTTGAAGGGAGACGACGTTTGGTCGAGGCTCGACGCCCTGACGCTCAACCCGCGCGACCTGGACGACCTGGCCGACGCGGCGGTCGCCGTCCCCTCGGAGCGGGCCGCCGAGTTTCTGCTCGACCGGATGCGAAAAGTCGACCAAAGCCAGGCCAACCTATCTCGCTTCATCCACCACGTCGCCCGTTACGGCGCCGGCGACCCGGCCGACGCGCTGCTGGAGATCGCCATCGCCGGGAATCGCTCGGCCGACGATCGGCTGGCGCTCTTGCGAATGATCCTCCAAGGCGCCCAGGAGCGGGGCCAGGTGGCGAACCCAGAGGTCCAGGCTGCGGCGCTGGAGATAGTCCAAGCCATGCTCGCTTCGACAAACGCCGACGAAGTGAAGCGGGGGATCGGCGGCGCGCGCGACCTTCGGCTCAAGGCGGCGATCCCCGCGCTCGACGCGGTCTCCAGCCGCGACGATCTTCCCGAGGCCAGGCGGGCGGAAGCCTTCTCGGCGGTGGTGGGTCTGGACCCCTCGCTGGCGATGTCGCGGTTGAAGTCAACTCTCGACGACGGCGGCTCTCCCCAGCCCGTCCGCGAATCGGCGGCGATCGCCCTGGCGAACATCGACCGCCCGGAGGCCCGCGCGGCGGTCTTGGAGTCGCTGACGACCTTGCCCGAATCGCTCCAGTCAACGGCCGCCGCCGCTTTGGTCCGGCATAAGCAGGGCGCCGGGGCGCTCTTGGAGGCGATCGCCGCCGGCAAGGCGTCGGCCCGGCTCCTTCAACAACGTCCGATCACCATCGGCCTGGAGAACGCCGAGATCCCCGACCTCGCCGACCGAATCGCCAAACTGCTCGACGGCCTTCCGCCCGCCGATCAGAAGCTCCGTGAACTGATCGACCACCGCCGGAATAGCTTCCTCGCGGCCTCGAAAGACCCGGCCGCGGGTGCCAAGGCTTTTGAGACGCATTGCGGCGTCTGCCACCAGATCGAGGGGAAGGGGGCGCGGGTTGGTCCTCAGCTCGACGGCATCGGCGTTCGGGGCCTGGACCGCCTGCTCGAAGACGTTCTCGACCCCAACCGAAACGTCGACCAAAACTTCCGGATCACCAACCTGGCGCTCCAGGACGGCCGGGTCGTCTCGGGACTCTTGCTGCGCGAGGAGGGCCAAATTGTGATCCTCGCCGATTCGCTGGGCAAGGAGATCCGGGTCCCGGCCGACGAGATCGACGAGCGCCAGACGGCTCAGATTTCGCCGATGCCCGCCGACCTGGCCACACAGATTTCCGAGGCCGACTTCAACAACCTGCTGGAGTTTTTGCTCAACCATCGCGAGGACAAGCCGGCGCGTTGAATGGCCGCATGGGTTTAGCGCGGGCCTCCCTCCCCCGGAACGCCGATCTCCTAATCGGCGTTCGGGCCAACCACCGAGGGAGCGAACAAACGATCGGTGAACCGCCCATCCGAACTGGTTCGCAATTTGCGGGCTTCGCATTCCAAAGGTTTGATCGGACGCGGCGGCCGCGTCCAGAACACCGGAGCCGGAGGAACTCTCCCATGACCGACCCAACCCGCCCCACTCCGAGCCGTCGCGACGTGATCCAAGCAGGCGCGGCGGGGCTCGCGGCCGTCTCGCTCGGCGGAGCGTTTGGCGCGACCCAGGAAACCAATCAAGGAGGCGTTCCACTCCGTCCGCTGGGGAAGACCGGCGAGAAGGTTTCGCTCCTGGGCCTGGGCGGATTCCACTCCAGCTCCCCGCCCGAGGAGCGCGACGCCCTCCGGTTGATCCAGCGGGCCGTGGCCGAGGGGATCACCTTCATGGACAACTGCTGGGACTACATGGACGGCAAGGCCGAAGAGCGCATGGGCAAGGCGCTGGCCGAGGGCAAGCTGCGCGACAAGGTGTTCCTCATGACCAAGTGCTGCGGCCGAACCGCCAAGGACGCCGAGTCGAACCTGGCCGACAGCCTCAAGCGGCTGCGAACCGACCACCTCGACCTCTGGCAATTCCACGAGATCAACTACGACAATGACCCCGATTGGATCTTCGGCCAAGGAGGAGCCTTGGAATTCGCCCTCAAGGCGAAGGAGCAGGGGAAAGTCCGGTTCATCGGCTTCACCGGACACAAACATCCCGAGATCCACCTCAAGATGCTGTCGATGCCCTACGACTGGGCGACCGTGCAAATGCCCCTCAACATTCTGGACTCCCATTTCCGGAGCTTTCAGCGCCAGGTTCTGCCGGTTCTCAACGAGCGCGGGATTGGCGCCATCGGCATGAAGAGCCTGGGAGGCGCCGGGGGAATCGTTAGAGACGCCGGAATCCCCGTCGAAGACGCCCTCCGCTACGTCTTCTCGCTGCCCATCTCAACCCTCGTCTCGGGCATCGACTCCGAGAAGGTCCTCGACCAGAACCTCAAGATCGTCCGCGAGTTCAAGCCGATGACCCGCGACGAGATGGCCGCCCTCGAAACCAAACACCAGGACGCCGCCGGCGACGGCCGACACGAGCGCTTCAAGACCACCCAGACCTTCGACGGCGGAGTCCATCAAAAACAGCACGGATTCCGGGCGTGATATACCTTCTTTTGTAGCCGGGGTCTGTGACCCCGGCGCGCGGGGGCATCCGGGATCCAGCGCCGGTCCCGGCCTCACGGAGGCCGGCTACAAGAGGGCGCGCGCCGTGAACGCGCTTCGCGTTCATGCTACGCCAAAATCGCCACCACGCTTTTCTGCAAGCCTCCGGTTACGTGAACACGCTTCGAGGCGTCGACGAAGACGTTCACCTCGCTGCGAATGCCAAACTCGGGCAGATAAATCCCCGGCTCGACCGAGAAGCAGGTCCGGGGAAGGACGAGCCGCTCCTCTCGCGTTTCGAGGTTGTCCATATGGGCGCCGTTGCCGTGGACCTCTTGACCGATGTTGTGACCCGTCCGATGGATGTACTGTTTCCCGTAACCCGCGTCCGCGATCACCTCGCGGGCCGCGTCGTCCACCTCGAAGCCCCGAAGCTCGCGGCCGACCCCAAACGCTTCTTGAACGCAAGCGATGGCCGCGTCGCGCGCGGCGGCCACGATGGCGAAGATCTTCTCGTATTTCTCGGGGACCGAATCGCCGACGAGACCCACCCGCGTCAGGTCGCTGTAAACGGATCGCGGCTTGTCGAGCTTGGCCCACAGGTCGATCAGAACGAAGTCGCCCGACCGGATCTCCGCGTCGCCCCCGGCCTTCGGCTCGTAGTGCGGGTCTCCCGAATGCTCGTTGACCGACACGTTCGGAGGGCTATAGGTGGTCAGTCCGTGCTTTTGGAAATGGTCGAGGATCGCCTTTTGAACCTCGGTTTCCCGAAGGGATCCGCCGCCCCGCGTCCGGTCGGCGATCAGCCGCCAGGCGAGATCGAAGGCCGCGGTGGTGTGCTTCTCGGCCTCAAGGTGCATCCGCCACTGGTCGTCGTCCCAGGTCGCCTCGAAGAGTTGGATCAGGTCGCCTGAGGAGACGACCTCGATCCCCAGCCCGCGGACGAACTCGATCGTCCCGGCGTCGACCTTGGAGACGTAGGGGTTCGAGACCCCGGGGGCGTATTCCATCGCCACCCGCTTCGCGCCCGAGGCGAGATTCGCAACGCCCTCCTCCAATTCTCGCCACGACTGGTAAACCGTCTTGGCGCCGGGAAGGTGGTCGAGGGCCCTCGGCTCAATCGCGTGGACGAGCTTTCGGGGCTCGCCTTCGACCGGAATCATGTAGAAGAAGCGACGGGAACCCGGGGGCTTCCCGCCCAGATCCAGGACCCGACGGGCCGGCTCGTTGCTCCCCCGAAAGTCGTAGAGGAGCCAACCGTCGAAGCCGAAGTCTCGAAGGCTGTGCTGGATCGAAGCCAGATTAAACACGATCCATGTTCCTTCCCGGGCGTCTCGCCCTCTCGGGATCAGACGCGGCGCACCCGCGAAGCGCCGACGCCGACGATGAGGACGGCGGCCAGGCCCATCACGAACGAAGACGGCTCGGGAACCACCGGCGTCACCTCGCCCGGCAGCCCCGAGAACAGCCTCCAGGAGTCCCCAAACGTCCGGGAATCCGGATCGTTGGAGAAGGTCGCGAAGAGGTCCGTCGACTCGGGGGCAACCTGCGTAATGTCCTTAAGCGTCACCTTGCCATCAAGATCGACCGCAAATCCCCAAATGAAGGTCGAGAGAACGAAGATGTCGCGGACGTTGCCGGGAGCGCTTTCAAACGGGGGCGTTTGCGCGAGGACCAGAGTCAGCGCCCAAGTGCCGTCGAAGCCCTTGCCCGCCAAGTCGCTCGGAAACCGCGCCGGGTTGTCGGTGAAGCCGAGGTCGTGGAGCGGAGGCTCCGGGTTTGGCCCGCGATAGAAATTATAGAAGGGCGAGCCGTCGGCGACCATCTCGTCGTCGAGCCGGGTCCGGTCCATGTATGTTTGCCCGGGAAGCTGCCAATCGTAGATCGGCGAGGTCGAGTTGACCGTCTGCAGCCAGAGGAATTGATAGCCGTCGGGGCGAGCGTAAGAACCGCTGGAATCAAATCCCCCCCGGATCAAGATGCTGACCAAGTCGGGGCTGGGCAGGTTCTCATAGGCGTCGAAGCCCACCACGCCAATGTCTTGCCCCTCAACATGGACGCCAAAGCTCCCGACCACCCCGCCGGACGCCGAGGGCTGTGAGAGCATCGCGAACAGGCCAAGAACGATCAAGGGGATGGCCCTCCCCATGCGAACAACGCGCGTCATCGCGACGGACTCCTGAAGACGCCCCGCGCCCTGTCAACCATTTGGAACCGGGGCCTCGCTCAATACTCGTGGTCTCGGGCGGTTGGGATTTTAAGAAAGCGGCGAGCACACGACAAGAGGTCGACACAAGCATGCAATCCCAAAAGGATCCACGATGTCAAGACTCCGTTGTCGAAAAACAACTTGGCGTCGCGCCTCGCGTCGAACCGTCCTCGCCGCTTCGCGAGGAGCCGGTGGCGTCGACGCGTCGGATCCCAATAAAAAAGGCGTCCGATCCCGGAGGATCGAACGCCGCGATTTACCATGCTCCGGGCCCAGCCAGGCCTTCGCTCGGCTCAGTTCGAGGAGCGACGCTTGCGAAGGGCGACGAGGCTCAGCGAGACCAGGCCGATGGCGCCGAGGGCGACCGAGGACGGCTCGGGAACCATCGGCACGGAGATCGAAATGTTCTGCGTCAAGCCCCCGCCGGCGACCTGCGTGTAGGTGATCAACGCCGAGAAGCTCTCCTTCTGGCCGGCACCGCCCGGGATCGACGTGCCAGAGGTGTAGGTGCCCGTAACCGCGAGCAGCGCGTTGCCGGCGCCCTGGAAGATGATCGATCCCTTGGTGGCGACGAAGTTGCCCCAAGCGGCGTTGCTGAGCGAGAAGCCGAAGCCGGTGCTGGCGTTGGCCAGGTTGACGCTGGTGGGCCCAAACATCGTGGTCAAATCCGTCACGCCGGCGAAGATGCCGCTGTTACCCGAGGTCGGCGTGGTGCCGCTGGTCGTGAAAACCGTGCTGACGTCCGGGCTGGCGCCGTTCTGGGTCACGTTCTGGCCGTTCACGCCCAGCGAGCCCACGAGCGCGGCCTGGCTCGAGACCGTGGAGAGAGCCAGCACGGCTCCCGCCAAAAGAACATGGTGAAACTTGATCACTGCCTGTCTCCTTCTGCAATTCCCGTTGAGTGATTCGGCGACGCGAGGAAAACACGACTCGTCATTCCGAACAAGTGCCTCAAGCTAACGAACCCGAACGCAGTTAGTCAATGCTCCGTCTGGCCTGTCTGTAGAAAACAACATTCTCTTTTGTTTTATTAGACCTAAATGGCCATGCTTCCGGCATAACCAACTCTGCATGAAGCTTGAAGTCAACACCGTGGGAATCGCAAGCCACCTTGACCGTCCGCGCCCCTTTCGCCCGATCCCCCGGTTGGGCAAGCTTGGGAGAGCGCGCGCTTCAAGCGCCGGACATCCGGAAAGACCCGCGCTTTGCTACCCGATCCAGTCGCTTTTGTCGATCCGACTTTTGGAAGGAGCGCCCCGTCGGCCTCGAGCGCGGCCGATCACCGTTATTAAGAGGGGACGGTTGGCCGCTTTTGGAATTCTCGGCGGCCTCTCCAGGGCGGGTGAGGTCCGCCCCGCCAGTTTGACATGATGGAGGGAGAGGAAGGGAAAAGCTACCCGGCCAGGATTCGAACCTGGAAAAACAGGACCAAAACCTGTTGTGATACCGTTTCACCACCGGGTAAGCGTGAGGTCATTCTAGCGAATCGGTCGCGAGGGGGGAAGGCTAGCTCGCGCGGGAAACTTCATCCTGGGTTTTTTGAACCTTGTACGCCAGGTTTTCCAGTTGGATGCTCAGGTCGACCGCGACGACGTTGACGTGCTGGGGAACCGACAGGGGAACCGGCGCGAAGTTCAGGATCCCCTGGATGCCGCCGGCGATCATCTGATCGGCGACCCGTTGCGCCGAGTCGGCCGGGACGCAGAGCAGGGCCAGGATCGCCTTGTGGCGGGGCAAGCTTTGGGGAAGGGCGTCGATGGGCTCGACACACATCCCCTCGTGGACCTGGCCGATTTTCCGAGGATCGTTGTCGTAAAGAGCCACGATGCGGAAGCGCCGAGACCGGAACCCCCGATACCGAAGCAGCGCCCGCCCCAGATTTCCAAGGCCGACCAGGGCCAACGGCCAATCCTTGTCGACTCCGAGGATCCGCCTCAGCACCGAGATCAACTCGTCGATGTTGTAGCCGACGCCGGGATGCCCAAATTGTCCGAAGAACGCGAGGTCCTTGCGCACCTGGGCGTTCTTTATGCCGAACGGCTCGCCGAGCTGCCGGCTTGAAACCTTGCCCAGGCCCTCAAGCTGAAGCGCTTCAAGCTGCCTCAGATAAAGGCTGACCCGGCCCACGGCGGCCTTGGGGGCCGGCTTCTCGTTTAATCGCTCGTTTCGTGAGCCTCTCACGGGGCGCCTCTCCATGTCGGGGAGAACCCGCGCGACGAGCAAAATCCATGCCGTCGCCGTTCTCAATCATAGTCGCACACCGGGCGGGCGGTCAAGTCGGCCCGGCCTCGCCGCGCTCAATCAGCGCCTCCAGCTTCGACCTCCAGGAACGAGGCGTCGTCCCTCGGATCCTTGCGTCGCCGTCGACAACCGAATGTTCGAGCCGACTAAGTCTAACCGATTCGCCCATCAGCGGGCGTCCCCGTCCTCGAACCGGAGTCCGCGCGTGGTCTCCCCCTTCAATCAACGGGGCGAGAAAGACATCAACCTCGTCGACTTCGTCGGCGTCGAAGAAGGCCCCTAGGACGAGCCCCCCACCCTCGACCAGCACGTTCGTCATCCCTCGACGACCCAGTTCCTCCAAGAGCGGCGCGATCGACGGCCTCGACGTGCCCGGGAAGGCGACGACCTCGCAGCCAAGAGACCGGAGTTCTCGATGCCGATCCTCGGGCGCGGCCTCGGCGACGGCCACGAGGGTCGGCGTTTCGCGGGCCGTGGCCGCGAGGCGAGAGGAGGGCGGCAGCCTCGCTCGGCCGTCGAGTACGACCCGGACGGGAACGCGCGGGCCCGGGGGGCGGGCGGTGAGTTGGGGGTCGTCGGCGATCGCGGTTCCGACTCCCACGATGATCGCGTCCATTCGGCCCCGGACCTCGTGAACCAAGGCCCGCGAGGCGGGCGAGGAGATCCAGCGGCTGTCACCGATCGCGACGGCGGTCTTGCCGTCGAGCGTCATGGCCCACTTGGCGATGACGTAGGGCAGGCCCGTGAAAACCCGCTTTAAAAAGGGGGCGTTGAGCAGTGCGGCGGCCTCGGCGAGCGGGCCGACGTCGACCTGAAGGCCGGCCTCGCGAAGTCGAGCCAATCCGCGGCCGGCCACCTGGGGGAACGGATCCCGGTGAGCGACGACCACGCGGACAATCCCCGCCCTCAGGATCGCGTCGACACAAGGGGGCGTCTTGCCGTGGTGATTGCAAGGTTCGAGCGTCACATAAAGGGTCGATCCTCGCGCCCGATCGCCGGCGGCGGCCAAGGCCTCGACTTCGGCGTGTGGGCCGCCGAACCGAGCGTGATGTCCCAGGCCGAGCAGAGCGCCTTCGCGGGCGACCACGGCGCCGACCATGGGGTTCGGCTCGACGGCGCCGCGGCCCTTGGCGGCCTCCGTTAGCGCCAGGCGCATCCAGGAGAGATCCTCCTCGTCACGGCTCATGCGCATGGGGTCCTTGTCCGGGGGGAGGGGTGTTCAAAACGGGGCCGGCTCGGCGGTCTTGCGTCCAGCGGGCGAGGGAGGCGGCGAGGCTTCGGGGCGAGCGGCGGCCGGGGGCGGCGGGGCGCTCATCCCTCCTCCGCTCGGGGATTGGAATTCCTCGGGGTGCGGAAAGACCAGTCGGTAAACGAGTGTCAACCGTTTCTTCGCCTCGTCGCTGGGAAACGGATAAAAGGTCGATTGGATCCAGGGCGGCATGGCGTCCAGGAACCGGGAAAGGCGGACCGGATCCACGGGATGCGCCGGCTTGTGCTCCTGCAGATAGAGGTTCACGGCCAGACGGTGGAGGAAGGGGGGGACGCGCTGTTTTCCCTCGGCCAGGCGCTCGGCCGCCGCGTTGATCCGAGTTTCGAGCTTGCCGATCCAGTCGTTCGGGTTGGTCGCCTCCTCGCGGAGCTCCTTGATGCGAGTTTCCGCCCGCTCAGTCCACGACTCCAGCGAAAAATCCTCGGGAACGAGTTCGCGGGGAATTCCCCGCTCGCGGCCGACTCGAACGAGTTCCGTTAGGCGGTCGCCGGCCGGAAGACCATCGATTTTTTCTCGGTCCTGGGGCGCGATCGCGAGCCAGGTTTTGCAGAGCGCCGCCACTTCAAAGATCCCGGTGCCACCGATCTGGATGAAATCCAAGGGGGAGCGGGCCTCCCCGCTGGGGGGCGGATATTTCGCGAAGAGGGTTCGCATTCGATCGAGGCGTTGGTTCGTGGGCAGGCTCAAGAGTTCGTCGCGAGCCGGCTCGGGCAGGCTCGCTAGCCAGTTGTGATGGCGACGAAGAACAACCAAATACGCGTCGCGCTCTTCGGGGGTCATCGCGGCCAGACGGTCGTCTATTGACCTCGCGGCGCGCTGTTGCTCGGGTCGCAAACGCTCGTCGAAGCGGCGGAGTGATTGGTGAAGTTCTTCTCGGGCGGGGGGCGGCATCTGGAGGTATCTCGCTCGATTTTCATCGAGCAGCGCGGCGCCGGTCAACAGCCCCAGAACGAGCGCCGCGGCGGCCGGGCCGGCGGCTCGCGCGCGCGAGCCGAGGGGCGTCGCGGCGCCGGTCATGCGGAAAGCGCTAATGGTTCGCTCCGAATTCGGGGGTGTTCCTCAACCGCTCCAGGAACTCGAAATCGCCGACCTCCAGATACTCGTCGAGATGCTCCGCCAGCGAGAGGTTTTGAATGAGGCGCTCGTCCGGGTTGGCCCACGCCCGCTTCGTCACCGCCCGAGCGGCCACCGCGACCGCCGCGGCCGTCAAAACGCAGGCGGCGCATCTCAGGAGAAACGCGGCGGCTTGCTTGAGGGATTCGAGTCGCTTCTCGGTTCGAAATTCGGTGGAGCGGACGTAGCTGAGGGTTCGCTCGTGGAACTGGTCGTTGACGGCGGGCCGAGGCAGTTGGTCGAGGATCTCCCAGGTCTTCTTCAGCAACTCCACCTCGCGCCGGGCCGTCGGGCTGTGGGTGAGCTTGGTGGTCAGCGCGCGCGACTCGGCCTCCGTCAGCTCGCCGTCGATGAAGGCGACGAGATTGGCGCGTTCTTCGGGAGTCAAACGCCGCCGATCCGGGCCATCCGACACGACTCATTCCTCCGAACCGCCCCAATTTCCGGCCGCCCCGCGCGAGCCCCAGCCCAG
>Ga0182738_1004497_pt1 | contig 15402 bp, 13 predicted proteins | sample eDN5th30CBELigMG_FD_128876 | JGI IMG/M metagenome (GOLD analysis project Ga0182738, IMG submission 128876) | Enriched Miracle-Growth compost microbial communities from Emeryville, California, USA - eDNA 5th pass 30_C BE-Lig MG (version 2)... ... | reverse complement strand
GCCCGGCAGCGCCTCGGTGAACGCCGAGGGCAGGATCGCCGAGGTCGAGGAGGCAAGGACCGCCTCCGGCGGCGCGAGCGCGTCGAGGCGGGCGAAGATCCCGCGCTTCATCGCGAGGTCCTCGGGCGTGTTCTCCTGGACGTGGTCCGCGCCGGCGAGCGCCTCGGCGAGGTCGTCCGTCGTCGTGATCGCCGCGAGCACGGCGTCCGGGGTCCGGCCGCCGAGCAGGTCGTTGGCGGCGAGATCGGGCAGCGCGTCGCCGATGAAGGCGAGGGCGCGGGCCGGCGCGTCCGGGTCGTGGTCCCAGAGCGCGACCGCGTGGCCGGCGCGGGCGAAGGTGATGGCCCAGGCGCGGCCGATGAAGCCGGCGCCGACGATCGCGACCTTCATCGTCACAACGCCTCGACGTTGCCGTCGACGCCGAGCGACTGGCCCGAGATGGTGCGGCCGGCGTCGGACAGGACGAAGGCGACCATGGCGGCGACGTCGTCCTGGCTCACCATGGTGCGGAGCGAGACCTTGGAGAGATACTGCGCCTCCATCTCGGCATAGGGGATGCCGAGCTGGGCGGCGCGGTCGCGGATCACGCCCTCCATGCGGGGGCCGTCGACGATGCCGGGGAGGATCGCGTTGACGCGGATGCGGTGGGGACCGAGCTCCTTGGCGAGGCTCTGGGTGAAGCCGATGACCCCGAACTTCGCCGAGGAATAGGGGGTGCGGAACGCGTAGCCGTGACGGCCGGCCGCCGACGACATGTTGACGATCGAGCCGCCGCCGGCGGCCTTGAGCAAGGGCACCGCCCGGCGCGCGCAGAGGAACTGGCCGGTGAGGCAGACGTCGATGGTGCGGCGCCAGTCGGCCGGGCTGATCTCGTCGACGCCCCCCGTCGGCCCGGCGATGCCGGCATTGTTGACCAGCGCGTCGAGCCCGCCGAGATAGGCCTCGGCGGCGACGAACATGCGGTCCACGTCGCCCTCGTCCGCGACGTCCGCCTTGATCCGGCCGACCTCGGGATGGTCGTGGCCGAAGGCATCGAGCACGGCGTCCGACACGTCGCAGACGAAGGCCCGCGCGCCATGGGCGAGGAGCCGCCGGACGATGGCGCGGCCGATCCCCCCGGCCCCGGCCGTGACCAGCACGCGCTGGCCGGCGATCCCGGCCGCGAGATCCGGTGAGATGTCCTTGTCCGCCACTCCGTTTCCTCCCTGGCGCTGTCCCGCGATTGGTAGCCGGTTCGCGCCGGCGTGCCTAGTAGACCGGCGTCGCGATGCCGGCGTGCCGCGCCTTGAGCTGGAGCGCGAGATAGAGCGAGTAGTGCCGCGAGAGGTGGAGATTGCCGCCGTGGAACCAGAGCGCCTCCTGCGCGAGCGGCTTCCACATGTTGCGGAGCTCGCCCAGCCACGGGCCGGGATCGCCGCGCGTGCCCGAGCCGTAGCCCCAGTTGGGCCCGACCCGCTCGGCCACCTCCGGCGAGATGAGCTGCGCCACCCATGCGTCCATCGGCCGGTAGCCGGTCGCGTAGACGATCAGGTCGGCGGGCAGTTCGCTGCCGTCGCTGAGCACCGCGCCGTCCCCGGCGAGCCGCGCGACCTCGACCCCGCTCCGCACCTTGACCGCGCCGTTCGCGATCAGCTCCGAGCAGCCGACGTCGAGATAGTAGCCGGTGCCGGTGCGGAAGGCCTTCATGAGGACGCCCGACTCGTCCGGGCCGTAGTCGGTCGAGAACCCCGCGGCGTTCAGCCGGGCGATCAGGCCGGCATCGCGGCGCGCCATCTCGGCGGTGAGCGTCCGGTGCAGCGCCGGCAGCAGGCGGAAGGGCGTCGAGGCGAAGATCAGGTCCGCGGTGTCCGTATCGATGCCGCGCGCCACCGCCTCCTCGGAATAGAGCGGGGCGAAGGCGACCTCCATCATGGTCTCGGAGCGGACGACGGTGGTGGGCGTCCGCTGGATCATGGTCACCGAGGCCGCCTCGTGCTCCCAGAGGTCGGCGCAGATGTCGTGGGCCGACGAATTGGCGCCGATCACGATGCAGCGCCTGCCGCGATAGGGAGCGCCGGAGACGTGCCGGCTCGAATGGTACTGCTCGCCGCGGAAGACGTCCTGCCCCGGGATCTCGGGCATGCGCGGCGGCCCGTAGGAGCCGGTCGCGAAGACCAGATGCTTCGGACGGAGCACGATCTCGTCTCCGTCGCGGCGGACGGTGACCGCCCATTCCCTGGCCGGCTCGTCGAAGGCCGCCTTCACGCATTCCGTGCCGCCCCAGTAGTTGAGCTCCATGACGCGCGCGTACATCTCGAGCCAGTCGCCCATCTGGTCCTTGGGGGTGAAGACCGGCCAGTGGGCGGGGAAGGGAATGTAGGGCAGGTGGTCGTACCAGACCGGGTCGTGCAGGACGAGCGAGCGGTAGCGGTTCCGCCATGAATCCCCCGGGCGCGCGTTCTTCTCGACGATGATCGCCGGCACGCCGAGGCGCCGCAGCCGCGCGCCGAGCATGATGCCGCCCTGCCCGCCGCCGACGATGACGACATAGGGCTGCTCGGCGTGGCCGAGGGTCCCGGCCTCGCGCGCCCGCGCCTCGCTCCAGGTGACGCGGTCGCGGCGGGCGCCGTGGACGATGCCGGCCTCGCGCGTCGCGCCGCGGCGCTCCTCGTGGCCCTTGAGCTCGGTCATCGTGGTGAGGAGCGTGAAGCCCCTGCCGTCGCGGAGGCGGAGATGGCCGATGCCGCGCGCCGTCCCGGTGGCGAAGGTGAACCAGGCGGAGACGATGCCGTTCTCCTCCTCCGGCTCCCCCCTGAGCGCGAGGTCGTGCGGCGCGACGTCCGGCAGCGTGGCCGCGAGCATGGCGGCGATGCCGTCCCGGCCTTCCACCGTCCTGATGTTCCAGGTGAAGGCGACGAGGTCGCGCCAGTAGCACTCGTCGCCGAAGAGCGCCGCCGCACCCTCGGCATCGCCCCTCCCGAGCGCCGCGCCGAGCGCCGCGAGCCACGTCGATGCCGATTCCCCCGCCGATGTCATGGAATGCGCGTTCCTTCCCTGCCGAGCCGGGACCGTGGCCCAACCGGCGGGCGGACGCAATGCGGCCGATCGGTCGTCACCGCTGCATCAGGCCGCGGTAGATCTCCTCGTCCCCGCAGAGCCCCGCCAGCGCCCCGAGCTGGTCGACGAGCAGGATCGGGTGGTCGCTCCGGGCCTTGAGCGCGATGGCCGCGCGAAGCGTGAGATCGACCGGGGCGACGATGAAGTCGCTCGCCCCGAGCGGCGGCGTCGTGCCGGTCTCGCCGTCGGCGGCGACGATGCGCCCCTCGCGGCCGGCGAGCGAGACGCCGACCGGGCGGCCCGCCTCGTCCACCCGCACGCAGACCGGCCCCGGGGCGATGACCACGCCGCCCTCGGCGCGGCGGAGCGCCGCCGCCGGCGTCATGACGGAGGTGCCGTGGAGCACGTTGAGCGGGTTCATGTGGCGGACGAACTCGGCGACGTAGCCGTTGGCGGGGCGGAGCAGGATGTCCTCGGCCCGCCCCTCCTGGACGATCCGCCCGGCATCGAGGATGGCGATGCGGTTGCCGAGCTTCAGCGCCTCGTCGAGGTCGTGGCTGACGAAGAGGATGGTCTTCCGCAGCGTCCGCTGGAGGGCGAGGAGCTCGTCCTGGAGCTTGTCGCGGATGAGCGGGTCGAGGGCCGAGAACGGCTCGTCCATGAGCAGGATCGGCGCATCGGTGGCGAGCGCGCGGGCGAGGCCGACGCGCTGCTGCATACCGCCCGAGAGCTCGTGGGAATACTTCCCCGCCCAGGCCGAGAGCCCGACGAGGGCGAGCTTCTCCGCGACGATCCGCTCGCGCTCCCGGGCCGGCACGCCGCGAAGCTCGAGGCCGAAGCCGACATTGTCGCGGACCGTCCGCCAGGGGAGGAGCGCGAACTGCTGGAAGACCATGGCGACGCCGTGCGTGCGGAGCGCGCGGAGCGTGCGCTCGTCGGCCGACCCGACATCGACCGGCGCCCCGTCGTACTCCACCGTCACGGAGCCGCGCGCCGGATTGTTCAGCCGGTTGACCGCGCGAAGCACGGTCGACTTGCCGGAGCCGGACAGTCCCATCAGCACGCAGATCTCGCCGGGCTCGACGGCAAGCGTGACGCCGACGGCGCCGGGCACGCAGTCGGTCGCCGCGATCACCGCGTCGCGATCGGCGCCCGCGTCGAGCATCCGGAGCGCCGCCGCGCGGTTGCCGCCGAAGAGGATGTCGACGCGGTCGAAGGCGATCGCCGGCATCGCCTCAGCCCCGGGTGCCGCGCCGCCGCGCCGGCAGCTTGCAGACGCGGTCGAGGATGATGGCGAGGATGACGATGGCGATGCCCGCCTCGAAGCCCATCGCGACATTGACCGTGTTGAGCGCGCGCACGACCGGCTTGCCGAGGCCGTCGGCGCCGACCAGCGCCGCGATCACCACCATCGACAGCGACAGCATGATGCACTGGGTGACGCCGGCCATGATGGTGGGCAGGGCGTAGGGCAGCTCGACCTTCCACAGCCGCTGGCGCTTCGTCGCCCCGAAGGCCTCGCCCGCCTCGAGGAGCTGCCGCGGCACCGAGGAGACGCCGAGATGGGTGAGGCGGACGGGCGCGGCGATGGCGAAGATCACCGTCGAGATCAGGCCCGGGACCATGCCGAGGCCGAACAGCACCAGCGTCGGGATGAGGTAGACGAAGGTCGGGATCGTCTGCATCAGGTCGAGGACGGGGCGGAGCACGGTGTAGAGCCAGGGCCGGTGCGCGGCGGCGATGCCGAGCGGGATGCCGACCGCCACCGCCACCAGCGTCGCGCAGAGGACGAGCGCCAGCGTCTCCAGCGTCGCCTGCCAGTAGCCGAGATTCATGATGAGGAGGAGGCCGAGCAGCACCCCCGCCGCGAGCCGGAGCGACCGGTGCAGCGCCCAGGTGCCGGCGACGAAAAGGAGGATCAGCACCAGCGGGGGGAACCACGCGAGGACGGCGAGCAGCCCCTCGATGATCCCGCCGAGCACCAGCGTCACGAAGTCGAAGAACCCGGAAGCGTGACGGTTGAGGGCGTCGACGAGCGCCTTCAGCCACGCCCCGAGGGGAAGCTTGTGCGCCGTGATCCAGTCCTGCATGCGGCCGCCCCGGCCGCCCCGCGGCGGAAGGGCCTAGAGCCCGAGGCTCTTCCTGACCGCCTCGAGCCCGGGCGCGCCGTCGAAGGTCGTGACGTCCTTGAGCCAGGCCTCCCACGCGCGCGGGTTCTTCTTCAGCCATTCCTCGGCGGCGACGCCGGCCTCCTTGCCGTCGTTGAGCATCGCGCCCATCACCTCGTTCTCCATCGGCAGTGTGAAGCGGAGGTTGGAGACGAACTTGCCGGCATTGGGGCACTCGGCGAGGTAGCCGCCGCGAACGTTGGTGTAGACCGTGGCGCCGCCGTAGTTCGGACCGAACACCGCGTCGCCGCCGCCGAGATAGCGCATGCGGAACGTCGCGTTCATCGGATGCGGCTCCCAGCCGAGGAAGACGATCGGCTCCTGCCGGTTGATGGCGCGGGCGACCTGCGCCAGCATCCCCTGCTCGCTGGATTCGACCAGGTCGAAGCTGCCGAGATCGAACTCGTTGCCCTCGATCATGCCGAGGATCAGGCGGTTGCCGTCGTTGCCGGGCTCGATCCCGTAGATCTTGCCGTCGAGCGCCTCCTTGAAGCGGGCGATGTCCTGGAACATCTGGAGGCCGGCGTCGAAGGTGTATTGCGGGACGGCGAGCGTGTACTTGGCGCCTTCGAGATTGGCCCGCTCGATGGTCTCCACCGTGCCTTCCTCGAGATACGGACGGATGTCGGCCTCCATGGTCGGCATCCAGTTGCCGAGGAAGACGTCGATGTCCCTGTTCTTGAGCGAGGCGTAGGTGACCGGGACCGAAAGCACCTGGCTGCTCGGCGCGTAGCCGAGGCCCTCGAGGATGCGCGAGGCGAGCGCCGTCGTGGCGGTGATGTCGGTCCAGCCGACATCGGCGAACCGGACCGCCCTGCACGACGGGGGCTCGGCCGCCGATGCCGCGAGCGGCGTGGCGACAAGAGCGGCGACCCCGACGAGCAGTGCGCACGACACGCGAGAAAGCATCCTGTCCTCCGTAGCATGGCCGCGGGCGGCCTCCGTCACCGAGAGGTGCACCGCTGCACTTGGCGATATCTCACCGGACCAATCCCGATCCATCGCCGCCGCGCAAGCACAACTTCGGTGATCTCGACCATTATTTGCCCGTTCAAGACTTTCGCGACTCCGCTGCGATACGGCACCGGCGGCTATCCTTTCATGGCAATTCCCCTTGTGTTTCCAGTCGGATGTTCGTTGATTGGCCGTTCAATCCCGCCATCCCGGAGGGCCGCGCCCGGCCATGTATCGCAACGACGCCGAAGACCTCCGCCGCCGGCAGCTCGTCGCGGCGACGCTCGACACCATCGCCGAGGTCGGCTTCGGCGCGGCGACGCTGGCACTGATCGGCCGGCGCGCCGGCGTCTCGGCGGGACTGATCGCCCACTATTTCGGCGACAAGGACGGCCTCCTCGAGGCGGCGCTGCGCAGCCTCGCCGGGCGCCTCTCGATCGCCACCACCGAGCGGCTCCGCGCCGCGGAGACCCCGCGGGCGCGGGTCCAGGCCGTGATCGAGGCGACGCTGGCGCCGGAGGAGTTCGAGCCGCGGAGCTGCGGCGCCTGGCTCGCGTTCTGGGGGCAGGCGAACCATTCCGCCCGGCTTCGCCGCATCCAGGCGATCTACCAGCGGCGGATGCTGTCGAACCTTCGCCATGCGCTCCGCCCGATGGTGCCGGAGAGCGAGGCGCGCCGGCTGGCGATGGCGCTCGCGGCGATGATCGACGGGCTCTGGTTGCGGGCGACGCTGTCCTCGCCGAACGAGACCGACAGCGCCACGGCGCGGGCCATCGCCTCCGCCTTCATCGACGACGCCATCGCCCGGGCGGCGCTGGCGGCCGGGCCGGGACGCGGCGACTGCGACGTCGACGATGCGGTCGCCGGCGCGCTGGCGGCGCAGCCCGCGTGGGCCGCACGCGGCGGCCGCGCCCGGGGCGACGTCCTGCGCGCCGCCGCAAAGCGGCTTGCCGATGGCGGCGCCGAATGCCTCGCCCGTCTCGCCGACGTGGCGGGCCTCTTCGCCGGCGACGCCGCGGACGGGCCGCGCGGGGTGGTCGCGCTCGCCGCGACGACGGCGGAGAACCTCTATCCCGTGGCCGCCGCGGCGCTCGCCTTCGGCAATGCCGTGATCGTCGCGCCGGAGCGGGCCGCCGCCCGGGCGGCGGGGGCGCTCGGCGAAGCGCTCGCGGCGGGCGGGCTGCCGGCAGGGCTGTTCAGCGTTCTGCCGGCCGGTGCCGGGCCGTGGGCGGCGCTCCGCCGGCGGCCCGAGGTGGCCGCCCACATCTCCGGCGGCGCGGCGCGCTACCGCACCACCGCCGTGTAGCTCTCGACGGGCGGCACGGTGTCGAGGAGGCCCTGCGCCTTGAGGAACGCCGCGAACCGGTCGTAGCGCCCGGCGTCGAGCGCCGCCGGGCTCTTGGCGAAGCGCGGGACGGTGAGGTCGAAGGCGACGCGGTTGAGCTCGTCGTCGAGGTCGACGTGGGAGGCCATGAACATCGCGCGGGCCACCTCGGGATGGTTGGTGAGGAACACCGTCGCCTCCTCGACCGCGGCCAGGAAGCGCGGCAGGCGCGGGTCCTCCCGGAGCGCGTCGCGGGTGACGTAGATCAGCTCGTCGTAGATCGGCACGCCATGCTCCTCCGGATAGAAGGCGAGGCCGGGCCTGCCCTCGATGCGGAGCTGGGTGAGCTCGAAGTTGCGATAGCCGTCGATGGCGGCGTCCACCTGCCCGGCGAGCAGCGCGGTGACCAGGTTGAAGTTGACGTTGACCATCTCGACGTCGTCCATGGTGAGGCCGACGGATTCGAGCATCGCCGTGAGATAGGCGCTCTGGATGCTCGCCACCGAGTATCCGATCTTCTTGCCCTTGAGGTCGGCGAGCGACTTCACCGGCCCGTCCTCGAGGACGATGAGGGCGTTGAGCGGCGTCTCGATGAGGGTGCCGAAGCGGACCAGCGGCAGCCCTTCCTTGAGCTGGAGCATGAGGTCGGGCTGGTAGGTGACGGCGACGTCGCCCTGCCCGGCGGCGACGAGGCGCGGCGGCGCGCTGGGATCGGCCGGGGCGACGAGCTCGACGTCGAGGCCGTGGCGCTCGAAATAGCCCTGCTCCTTCGCGATGATCAGCGGCGCATGGTCGGGGTTCACGAACCAGTCGAGCAGCACGGTGAGCTTGTCCGCGGCGGCGGCGGGGGACGCGGCGAGCGCGAGGGCAAGGACGGCAGGCAGCAGCTTCTTCAACATCGGACCCTTTCGGTTCAGGTGGATTCGGGCGCCCAGGGCGCCAGGTTGCGGGTGAGGAGATCGACGCCGGCGCGAAGCAGCACCGACATCGCGGCGAGGAGGAAGAGGCAGGCGAAGACCACCGCCGTCTGGGACCGTCCCTGCGCCAGCAGCATCGCGTAGCCGAGGCCGGAGGACGCGCCGACCCACTCGCCGATCAGCGCCCCGATCGGCGCATAGACGGCGGCGAGGCGGATGCCGGTGATGAGCGCGGGCAGCGCCGCGGGCACGCGGAGATAGGCGACCTCGCGCAGCCGGCCGGAGCGGTTGAGCCGGGCGAGGTCGATGAGGCCGGGATCGGTGCGGCTGAGCCCGTCATGATAGGCGGAGGCTACGGGGAAGAAAATGGCGATGGTCGCCATCACCACCTTGGAGGCGAGACCGAAGCCGAACCACAGCGCGAGGAGCGGGGCGATGGCGAATACCGGCAGCGCCTGGCTCACCACCATCACCGGAAGGAGGATCGAGCGCGCCGGCGGCAGGAAGCTCATCGACAGCGCCAGCCCCGCGCCGAGCAGCGAGCCGGCGGCGAGGCCGATCGCGGTCTCGGTCAGGGTGGTGACGGCATGGATGCGCCACAGGTCGGGCCGGTCGCGGAGCGCCTCGAGCACGGCGAGCGGCGCCGGCAGCATGAAGTGGGGCGGCTGGAAGATCCAGATCACCGCCTGCCAGATGACGATGAGGCCGGCGAGGACATAGAGGGCGCGGAGCGCGATCACGCCGTCTCCCCCGCCCTGTCCGACCTGTCATGCGCCATGCCGTCCGTCCCTGCTCGGGTCGGGTCGATGCATGCGGAGGGGTTGTGGCGGAAAGTTCCCGTCCCTTCGCCGGCATGACCCGGATCAGGTTCGAAGGGTTCGGCGGTCAGCCATCTCAGCTCGGTGACGAGCACCCCTCGGAACGGAGGCGATCATCGCAGGCCCGGGCGGGAAGGGCAAGCCGCCCGATGGGCCCGTGCAGGGCGACGGCCGGCCCCCCGAAGCAACGGGCCGCCGGAGACGACCCCCGGCGGCCCGCAACAGGGCGCGAAGGGTGGGCGGACTAGCCCGTGCCCCAGGCGGCGAAGGCCTGCCGGAAGGCGGCCTCGCCATCGGGCCCCTTCTGGAAGGTGAGGATGGCGCGCTGCCCGTTCTCGTAGACGAAGGGCAGGTCGATCCAGTTCCGCTCGCGCATGAGCGAAAGGTTCGAGGCGATGTCGTTGTCGGCGGCCGAGAGCGCGATCCAGAAGAACCCGTCCGCGACCTTGGCGGCGGCGCCGACCAGCGGCTGGCCGCGGGCCCCCTCGGTGGGTTTCAGCACGATCCGCGGGATCGCGCCGATCGCCTTGCCGGGGAAGTCGGCCGGCGTGTCCACCACCACCTCGACCAGATGGCTCGCCGGCAGCGAATCGTCGGCGTTCTTGTGGAGCGAGAACTTGATGGTCATGTTGCGGTCCGGCACGTCGAGGCTGGCCTCGACCTCCGGCCCGTTCGGCCCGTCGCCGACGTACTTCCAGGTGACGGCGGCGTTGACCGCGGTGACGGTCGCGTCCTCCGCGGCGCCGTCGATCGGCTCCTCGTAGAGGATGGCCTTCTGCCCCGAAACCGGGGCCTCTCCGGCGGTCGGCCCGTCGTCGGTCGGCGGCGCGGATGCGGGGACCGGCGGCGCGGCATCGGGATCGGGCGCGGCGCTCGCGGTCTCCTCGCCGCCGACGACCCGCACGTCCGACCCCGGAGGGGCGGGCTCGCCGGGCAGCAGCCGGTCGGTGTTCTTGCCCGAATCGGCGATCGCCGTCGACTCGTCCGGGGTGGGCGGCAGGAGCGGCGCGGTGGCGGTGGTCTCGCCGGAGTCGGACTCGAAGCCGGCGATGAGGTCGTTGATCATCGAGCGCTGCGACCAGGCGAGGGCCGCCACGCCGCCGATGACGGCAAGGACGAGGACCGTGACGAGGATGCCGCCGAGGCGCGAGCGCCTGGGCTTCTCCTCGGCCGCGGCCTGGCCTTCGGCGGGCGCCTCCTGGCTCCGGCCGCGACCCCGGCCCCGGCCGTTCGCGACCGGCGGCGGCGGCACGGCGGCGACGCGGTCGCGCCGGTCGACCTGCGGGGTCGGCGGCGCCTCGGCCTGCCATTCCTGGTCATATTCGGGCGCGAGCCGCGGTTCGCCGTCATAGGCGACCGGCTCCGGCTCGGGCGGCAGCGGCGCCTCGTAGATGTCCTCTCCCGGGGGCGGAGGCGGGGGCTGGCGCCGGCGATATTCGGGCGCCGCGTAGCGCGGGGCGTCGCCCCGCACCGGGAAGGCGCGGTCCGGCGCCTCGCCGCGCGGCGGCGGCGGGCTCCGCTCGCCGCGGGGCGACACGGTGCCCCGCATCTCGGGCGCGGATTCGTAACGGGCGACCGGGGCGGGCGTCGTGCGGTCGGCCTCGCCGCCGCGCATGCCGGCCTCCTGCACCGCCTTCCGGAAGACCTCCTTGGGGGAAGCGGGCGCCGCATAGTCCTCCGCTGCCGGCGTCGCCACCGGCTCGGGCTGCCGCGCGGACGGCGGCGGACGGGTCGCGGCCGGCCGCGGACGGGGCGCCGGCGCACCGCCGAGCCCGGAGCCGGCTTCGCGCTCGACCCGCCGGATGGCCTCCTCGAGTTCGAGGCGCTGGCGGGATATCTCTGCGGTGGTCAGGGGAGGATCGACAGCCTTGAGCTGTCCGATCAATGCGTTGCGGGCCTTGTCGTAGACCGAGCGCCGCGTCTCGGGCACGTTCGGATCGATGCCCGCGATCGCCCGTCTCAGAACCGTATAGTATTCAGCCATCTTTGCGCTCTGCCGAGAGTGCTCCGTCTTAGCGCGACGGGGTCAACTCTGGAAAGGATCATGTACCAGAATTGTATCCTCGCGCTCCGGGCTTGTCGAAAGTAAGGCTACCGGCGCGCCGATCAGTTCCTCGAGGTGGCGAACGTACTTCACGGCCTGGGCGGGAAGATCGTTCCAGGTTCGCGCCCCGGCGGTCGAATCCTGCCAGCCTTCGATCGTCTCGTAAACGGGCTCGATGCGCCGCTGCTCACTTTCCGACGCCGGGAGATGGTCTATCTCGCGCCCGTCGAGCCGGTAGGCCACGGCGATCTTGATCTTGTCGAGGCCGTCGAGCACGTCGAGCTTGGTCAGCGCGATGCCGTCGATGCCGCTGGTCTGCACCGTCTGGCGGACCAGCACCGCGTCGAACCAGCCGCAGCGGCGCTTGCGGCCGGTGACGGTGCCGAACTCGTGGCCGCGCGTGCCGAGGAACTCGCCGGCCTCGCCGAAATCCTCGGTCGGGAAAGGTCCCGCGCCGACGCGGGTGGTGTAGGCCTTGGTGATGCCGAGCACGTAGCCCACCGCGCCCGGGCCGAGGCCGGACCCCGCCGCCGCCTGCCCCGCGACCGTGTTCGACGAGGTGACGAAGGGATAGGTGCCGTGGTCGACGTCGAGGAGGGCCCCCTGCGCCCCCTCGAACAGGATGCGCCGTCCGTCGTGGCGGGCCTCGGAGAGGAGGCGCCAGGCCGAGCCGGCGAAGGGCAGCACCTTCGGCGCGATCTCGCGCAGCGCGGCCAGAAGCGCGTCGCCGTCCACCAGCTCGATCCCGAGGCCGCGGCGGAGCGCGTTGTGATGGGCGAGCAGCCGGTCGATCTTGTCCGCGAGGCCATCGGCATCGCCGAGGTCGATCACCCGGATCGCCCGGCGGCCCACCTTGTCCTCGTAGGCCGGGCCGATGCCGCGCCGGGTGGTGCCGAGGGCCTGGGCGGCGGAGGCGTTCTCGCGCGCCGCGTCGAGCTCGCGATGGAGCGGCAGGATCAGCGCGGCGTTCTCGGCGATCACGAGGTTCTCGGGCGTGACCGCGACGCCCTGCGCCCCGAGCCGGCCGACCTCGTCGAGGAAGGCCCAGGGATCGACCACCACGCCGTTGCCGATCACCGACAGCTTGCCGGGGCGGACGACGCCGGACGGCAGGAGGCTGAGCTTGTAGCTGACGCCGTCGATGACGAGGGTGTGGCCGGCATTGTGCCCGCCCTGGAAGCGCACGACGATGTCGGCCCGCTCCGAGAGCCAGTCGACGATCTTGCCCTTGCCCTCGTCCCCCCATTGCGATCCGACGACAACGACATTGGCCATGCCCGACAGGTCCTTTTCCCGGCGGCGCCGGCCGCCGCTCTTTTCGGGACAGGCGGTACACCAGCGCGGCAGCGGTGCCAAGCCGCTACGGCATCGCATGTCCGGCCCCGGACCGGTAGGATGGCCGCCGGAAAAGAGACGCCGGATGCCCCGCCGATGCCCGCAGACCAGGTGATCGTGATCCGTCACGCCGAGAAGCCGACGAGCCGCCCGAAGCGGCACGGGGTGCGCGAGGACGGGACGCCGGACAAGGAATCGCTCACCGTGCGGGGCTGGCAGCATGCCGGCTCGTTGGCCGCGGTCTTCGCGGCGGAGGGCGCCGATCCCGACGGCGGCACGCTCCGGCGACCGCGCCACATCTTCGCGGCCGGGGTCGGCAAGAAGCGGGTGAAGGGCCCCGACGGCGCGCGCGTCACCGTCGGCAGCCACAGCCGGCGGCCGCTCCAGACGGTGAGCGAGATGGCGGCCCGGCTCGGCCTCGCGCCCGAGACCGCGCACACCCGCGGCGAGGAGGCCGCGCTCGTCGCCGACGCGGTCGCCCGCGACGGCACGGTGCTGATCTGCTGGCAGCACGAGGACATCCCGGCGATCGGCCGCGCCATCGCCGGCGACGGGGCCGGCGTGCCCGACGCATGGCCCGGCGACCGCTACGACCTGATCTGGGTGTTCGACCGCAAGGGACGCGGCTGGACCTTCCGCCAGGTCGCCCATCCCCGCCTCGCGCCCGGCGCCGCGCCCGGGGCGTGACGCGGCGGGCATCCCCGATCACGGCGACACCATGCCGTGATCCCGCCACGCGATCGTGCTATCCGGCGCGCATCCCAAGAGACATCAGAGAGCGGCGATCGACATGACGTACCGGAGACCCCTGCCCCGCAAGGACCAGGCGAGCAAGGCCGACAAGCGCTCGGACGCCGAATCGCTCGTCGCCGCCTTCCTCGCCAAGGGCGGGGCGATCAAGGAGATGCCCTCGGTCGAGGCGACCACCTTCGCCTGCAAGACGTGCGGGCATACCGGCGTCATCGGCATCGCGCCGGGAAAGAAGGTGCGCTGCCCCAAGTGCCGGGAGGCGCTCTGAGCACCCGCGCCCGGGAGCCGGCTGCCGCCGATCAGGCGGCGAGGTCGGCGACCACCGCGTCGAGGACGAAGAAGCCGGCACGGGTGGCGCGGAGCCGGCCGTCCACCGTCCGCTCGACCATGCCGTGGCGGACGAGGTCGGAGAGCTGGCGCTGGTCGAGGGACCGGCCCGAGATCGCCCGGTAGCGGTCGAGGTCGATGCCCTCGGCGAGCCGGAGGCCCATGAGCAGCATCTCGTCGCCCTCCTCCTCGGCGGTGAGGAGGTCGTCGACGACGAGGCCGTCGCCGCGCGCCTCGACCCGCGCGAGCCAGGCCTCCGGGTTCCGCTCGGTGGCGGTCGCATGGCGGCCGTCATGGAGGACGAGCCGGCCGTGGGCGCCGGGACCGATCCCGGCATATTCGCCGTAGCGCCAGTAGACGAGATTGTGCCGGCACTCGGCGCCGGGACGGGCGTGGTTGGAGATCTCGTAGGCGGGCATCCCGGCGGACGCCATCGTGTCGAGCGTGGCGGCATAGAGCGCCGCGGCGTGATCCTCGTCGGGCGTCTTCAGCCGGCCGGCGCGGTAGAGGGCGGCGAAGGGCGTCCCGTCCTCGATGGTGAGCTGATAGAGCGAGAGATGGTCGGCGGCGAGCCCCATCGCCTCGCGGAGCTCGCGCGCCCAGGCGTCGGCGCTCTGGCCCGGGCGGGCATAGATCAGGTCGAAGGAGAGCCGCGGGAATGTGGCGCGCGCCGTCTCGATCGCCGCCCGCGCCGTGGCGACGTCGTGGAGGCGGCCGAGCAGGCGGAGATCGCCGTCGTTCATCGCCTGGACGCCGAGCGACACGCGGTTGACCCCGGCGGCCCGGTAGCCGCGGAAGCGCTCCGCCTCGACGCTCGACGGATTCGCCTCCATCGAGATCTCGGCGTCGGGCGCCACCGTCCAGTGCCGGGCGACGGCCTCGAGGATCGCCCCCACGGTCGCCGGCTCCATCAGCGACGGCGTGCCCCCGCCGAGGAAGATGCTCGACACGCGCCGGGCCCCCGTCCGGTCCGCGGTGGCCGCGATCTCGCGTGCGAAGGCGGCGGCGAACCGCGCCTGGTCCGGCGGCTGGCGGCGGACGTGGGAGTTGAAGTCGCAGTAGGGGCACTTCGCCGTGCAGAACGGCCAGTGGACGTAGACGCCGAAGCCCGGCTCGCTCATGTCGGCAGCCGCGCCGCGGCAAAGAGCGCGAAGGCCCGCGCCCGGTGCGACATGGCCTGCTTCACCGCCGGCTCCATCTCGCCGAAGGTGAGGTCGTGGCCTTCGGGAACGAACATCGGATCGTAGCCGAAGCCCCGGGTCCCCCGCGGCGGGTAGACCAGCGTGCCGTGGACCTCGCCGCGGAAGAGGTCGTGGCTGCCGTCGGGATAGGCGAGGGCGAGGACCGAGACGAAATGCGCCTTCCGCCCCTCCGGCGTGACGACCCCGAGCGCCTGGAGCTCCTCCTCGACGCGCCGCATCGCGGCATCGAAGTCCTTGCCGGGACCGGCCCAGCGCGCCGAGTAGATGCCCGGCGCGCCGCCGAGCGCATCGACCGCGATGCCGGAATCGTCGGCGAGCGCCGGCAGCCCGGAGGCGGATGCCGCCGCCGCGGCCTTGAGGAGCGCATTGGCCTCGAAGGTAGTGCCGGTCTCCTCCGGCTCCGGCAGGCCGAGGGCGCCGGCGGTGGTCGCCGAGAGGCCGAAGGGGGCGACCAGCGCCTCGATCTCGCGGAGCTTCCCCTGGTTGTGGGTCGCGACCACCAGCGTCTCGCCGGGCTTGAGGCTGCG
>Ga0182738_1004496_pt1 | contig 15402 bp, 12 predicted proteins | sample eDN5th30CBELigMG_FD_128876 | JGI IMG/M metagenome (GOLD analysis project Ga0182738, IMG submission 128876) | Enriched Miracle-Growth compost microbial communities from Emeryville, California, USA - eDNA 5th pass 30_C BE-Lig MG (version 2)... ... | reverse complement strand
GAGCATCTGCATCGCCGGGCCGACGAGCGGCTTCGGGTGCTGCGGCGCGTGCTTCGAATAGATCGAGCCCGCCGCCCACGCGAGCGAGGCACCCATGAGAACGATCGCACCGGTGCGATCGACCGCCGTGGCCGGGGATGCGAATGGATTCACGAGGATCGCGAGCCCCGCGAGTCCGAGTACCACACCCGCCATCACCATGACAGTCGGCCGCTTCCCGCCGCGTCTTCCCCAATCGAGCAGCACCATCCAGAGTGGTACCACCGCCCCGATGAGCGAAGCGATCCCGCTCGGCACTACCTGCTCCGCCCACATCACCGCCCCATTCCCGAGAACCAGGAGCAGCGTGCCCACGATGGCAGCCGACTTCCACTGCGCGAGCGTAGGGCGTTCGCGCGGCCGCACCGCGAGATAGAGCACGGTCCCGGCAATGAGGAAGCGAACCGCGCCCATGATGAAAGGCGGGATCGTGCCGACGCCGATACGGATGGCGAGGTATGTGGAGCCCCAGAGTACGTAGACCGTGGCGAAGCCGGCGATCAGTCTGGCGCGCGAGGTGGTGTGAGAGGTAGAGTCAGCCAAGGATGCGTCAGGAAGCATGCGCGGTCGCCGCGCCTGCGGAACGAGTCAGTCAGGGAAATTCCGCGTGATGCGGAATGGTATTCGAGAACGGGCGGCGGGAGGAGGGGGTTCCCCGGGGTTGCGAAGGCGCAAACGAATCCCTCGGTAAGGAGGTGCGGATGGCCTCGAGCGCCATCTCGCCAGTCTCAAAAAGTCGCGAGAATTCTCACCGAGTCGCGAGACAAAAGTGAGACTGGCGCGGACGCCAAAATGTCAACCCGTTCGCTCACAATGATTTACGGCTGAGGCCGCCGCGGTACGCTCCGTGCCTTATAGAGCGCCGACTCTAACGATCGGAGCGATCCAATGCGTGCGACGCCGCACCGCCTCAGGAACTTGCCGTCGCTGGCAAGACTCATCCCGACCACTCTGGCACTGATCGGATCAGCATTCTGCTTCCTCGGCGTCTTCGCGCCCGTGGCTTCCGCGCGGCCTGTAGCAAGGTCGGTGAACCCCGACATCGAGGTCCACTCATCGCGCATCGTGCTTCCCGCGAAATCGAGCTGCCAGCCCGGCAACTACACTGACATCTATCCCTGCTCCTCATCCGAGAACGCTCCGACGAGCGCAACCGGGGAGACCGTGGTCTACACCGTCTTCAACAACGGCACCAGCACGGCTGGCTACGACCTCTTGTGCCTCCCCACCGGCAAGGTGACAGGCTGCAATCTAAGCAGGAGCTTCGTCCAGATAACCGCCGGCGGATCGGCAGAGGTAACGGCTACCTACTCCACCAGCAGTACCGCCGGGAGCGGTAGCCTCTCGTTCACCGCTCAGAGCAGCTCGGACCTGGCTATGGCTACCACCAGCATCGCGGTGCTGGAGGTAGCTGTAACCGTGAGTCCAGTCGCGGCCGTCGCAACTCCAAGGACCAAGAATACGACCGGGCATTCTGAACCATTCATTGTGAAAAACTCGGGACCGGTCGCCGCTACGTACTCGATCAGCTGTAGCGGGCTTGACAGCGTCACCTGTACTGGAACGAGCGCTTCGAGCGTCGCGCTCGGGGTAGGTGACTCCACAACTGTAACTGCATCATTCAATGCAGGGGCCGTGGGCACCGGAACATTGCGCCTCACCGCCAGCCGCGGTGGAGTGAGTGATATCGGCAGCTACAGCGTACAGGTAGTGAGTAATAGCTTCATGGCCTCGGTAAGTAGTACGGCGAGCTCCAAGTATCGCCAAGATGCGTCACTCTGCGTGGGCGGCTGTTTCGATGCCACCTACTCGCAGAGCACGGTGCCTTACTTTTCATTGGGCAATCCGCGGAGCGTCACCTACGTATACCACGGCGATCGCGTGGCGGTCCGGCCGTTCATCTACGCCGACGCAACGCCGCTACCGGGCCGCCCGGCACCGGACGAATACCGGCTCGAAGCCGCAGTTGACTGGGGCACTGGTGCCTATACCAGGGTGACTTTCCTCAATGGCGACGACACGCTCTACTTTTCGGGCTCGGCCGGCTCCGGTACGACAGGGGCGACGGTGCGCTTGGCCGGCCAGTTCGATGCGAGCACCTATCCCACGGGCGCCTACCGCATGGTTGTCACCGTGACGGCGAAGTACGGCAGCAGCGATCTGCAGCAGTACAAGGATAGTAGCGCCAAGCTCATCGTGGTCAACGACGGCTCCTCGCCCTTCGGACGTGGCTGGACGCTCGCAGAGCTCGACCGGCTCTTCTTGGATGGGAATACTGGCTCAGCGCTGCTCGTCGAGGGCGCTGGGGCCGCTGTCTACTTCGAGAAGGCAACCGGAGGGAGCTTCACCAGTCCTGTTGGCGAGTTTTCACGCCTCGCGCGACAGGTCGTCGGGAGTGATACCACTTATACGCGCTCCTTCCCCGACTCGAGCAGTGTCACCTTCAACGTAAGCGGCCGGATGAAGAGCGCCACCGACCGCTGGGGCAACGAGGTCGAATACGACTACGACACTCAGCTACGGCTATCGAGCATAAGCGACCCGTTCAGAGAGTACAGCGGTTCGCCCACGTATACATGCATCCGATACTTGCCGACGAATCCACCTTATTTCGTGGTAGGACAGGTCCAGGAGCCTGGTACCGACGGTGAGCCATGCACAGGGCGGTTAACCTCCACACTCGTTTCGTCCGCTGACGGCACTCTCATCCGCATCGTGGACCCGGACGGGCTTGGTACGAACTTCACGTACGACTCCAATCACCGTCTCGTCAGAGTGATCGGCAAGGCGCAGGATACGACACAGTACGTGTACCGGACGGATGATTCCTGGAAGCTCGCCTCGATCGTGATGCCTAGCGTGCCGATAGATAACGGCGGCGGTGACACCACCATGCAGACACCAACTGTCAGCTACTCGGCCTGGCAGGTGGTCGGTGTGCCGACTAGCTCCACTTCGAGTACATCGGCCACGCCGGTCGTCCTGGACAGTGTGAAAGCAGCGGTGATCGGTCCCCTGGGGGATACGACGACGTTCGTGGTCGATCATTGGGGGCAGCCGCTCGAGGTCACCGACCCATTGGGCAACGTGACGACCATCGAGCGCGGCGGGACGACGGGGCTATTCGCCACCAAGGTGACCAGCCCGCTTGGTCAGGTCGATGAGTACGGCTATACCGGGCCATTCCTCACATTCTCACACCCACACGACCAGCCCTCGACGAGCATCTCCTACGATGCATGGGGGATGCCGGACAGTGTGAGTGGCGGCGGCAATCCCACGCAGACCTTCGAGTGGAACGGAACGACAAAGACCATCACCGCCAAGATCGATAACTCCTACCCCACCGTGAACTATCTAGATACGCTGGGCCGTGTGACGAGAGTCGAGGACCCGGCCGCACACAACACCTATTACCACTACGAGCCTACCTTCGGAAATCTCGATAGCACGAGTAATACCGCGCACCAATGGACCAAGATCAAGTACGACCGTTATGGCCGCGATTCGGCCTCGGTCGCCAACGGCCAGCCCACGCGGAGGAGGATATATGACATCCTGAACCGCGATAGCCTCTTCTACGACGGCGTCAACACTTCACCCACGCGCTTCACCTACAGCCCGACACGCACCGAAGTGCGGGATCCCAAGGGTCAGCTCTACCGGACGGATATGAACAAGCTCGGCTGGGCGACGGTGGTCTACGATCCGTCGGACACCGTGAGCTGGACCAAGAAGCAATCTTATCGATACGACCTGGCCGGACAGGTAACGAATTATCAGGGGAGGAGAGGCTACTGGATCGAGATGCAGTACGACGCGCTTGGCCGGCTGACATCGCGTCGGGACCCGCTAGCACCGGCCGATTCCTTCCGCTACTCCCCGGATGGGCGCGTGGTGGTGGGATCGAACAGCATCTCGGTAGATAGCGTGATCACAGGGATGGACGGGAGTGACACTGTAGTAACCTGGATATCGGGCAAGCGTTTCAAGAGAGTTCACACTTCCACGGCTGGCAAGACGGCCGATACGACGACGATCACGACCACTGCCTCCGGACTCGCTTTCCTCTCCAGGCGCTACTTCTGGAGCCAGAACCGAGGGGTGCTCGACTCGATAGCCGTTGGGAGCCAGAAGGTAAAGTTCGGCTACGATGGTGAGCTGCTCCGGAATACCGTCACCTATCCATCGTTCGCACGACGCGACTCCACTACCACCTCACACCAGAGTTACTTCACTTCCTACTCGACGAGCTCGCTGGACACGCTATTCCAACGTTCCTACGCGATAGATCGCTCTGGCCGGATCACGAGCGAAGCTCGGCCAAAGCACTATCAGTTGGAGGCCAGGGAGTACGGCTACAACGGTCTCGGAGCACTCAAGCGTTACTCGAGGTTCCAGACAGACACTATCCAAACCTGCCAGCCGTACATGGACGAGAGCGGGGAAGGACACCTAGGATGCGAGGTTACGAGCTCCAGCGCCCCAGACGAGACGCACCACTATGGCTACGATGAGGTCAGCAACCTGACGAGCGATGCCGACTCGGTGAGTAGCACGACGGTGAACGGCACGTTCGACACTGGCAACCGACTCACCGACTGGGGTAACGTGACGTACGACTACGATGCCGATGGAAATCGTATAGAGCGTGACTCGGCGAGCGGCACGACTTATTACGACTGGACGGCGAGTGGCCAGCTCTATCGAGTACGTGCTGGGTCGGACACAATAAGCTACGACTACAACGCCTTCGGTGAGCTGGTGCGGCGGAGTACTGACGGGACGCCGGATCGGATCTACCTCTGGGACCAGGGCCAGCTCCTGGCCGTCTTGAACGGTACCGCGACTGCCAAGCTTGCCGAGTACGCGTACAAGCCAGGCGTGGACCAGCCGCTCTCCTACATCACCGGCAATACTGGCGGGACGATCCGTTATTTCCAGACCGATGAGCGGGGAAACGTGATCGGGCTTGTCTCTGGGAGCCTGCCCAAACAGCACCTGCTTTACGATCCATGGGGAGAGATCGAGGCTGATTGGGGAGTGCCGCTTGACTCGACGGGTCTAGGCTGGAAGGGACTCTTGCGGGAGTCAGGGAGCGGGCTCTACTACGTGAGAGCCAGGTGGTACGATACGCAGAGTCGGAGTTACATCTCCGAGGACCCAATTGGAATTTCTGGAGGGTTGAATACCTACGCTTTTTCCGGCAATGACCCGGTGAACGGATCGGATCCCAGCGGTCTCTCTCCAACCGGCTGTATTCATGTCTACAAAGTGGACGATGCATACGGAACGCATTACGTCTACATTGATGGGCCATGTCCGGATGGGGGAGGCGAAGGACTCCCTGGTCCGGATACAGGCCCAATTGGCGGAGGTCCGCCCCCAGCAGGAGGGCCACACCCAGGTGGGGGTGGTGGGGGTGGTGGGGGGGTGGAGCTAGTGCGCCATCAAAGCCATGCGGCTACTCTTGTGCGAAGGCTCCGCCTCCACCTAAAGAAATGCTCGCTCCGCGCGGCGTAGAGTCTCTGAAGGCATGTGCTGCGGAGTACGGTTACTCCTTTGCATTCGATGGAGCTACAATAGCTTCAGGAATGAAAATTCCGGCGAGTAAGCGCTTTGTAACGGAGGGTAGCTCGAAGGGGACATCCGTGGTGTCGTGGAGCCTGAGAAAGCTACCCCTTCCCGATGTACCGGTCAGGCAGTGGGCGCCCACAACCACTCTCCCAAGCGCTGCCACGCGAAGCTCGGGGGGTATAATCGGTCGTTGGACGCCTATTGTGGGGGGGGCGATGGCCGTTATCGATGCGGTAGCTGTCGGTCTGTGTGCAAGTACCTACGAGCAGCTTCGGGCCCGCTGACAAATAGCAGGAGCGTACAGTGGACATACTCCTCTCGATTATGATTTCCGTTCTCCTCTGTTCGATCGCCGTAGTAATCGGCTCGTCCGTGCTGCGCACGAGGGAGCGAGGTATTGCTGCCTCGCGGGGAGGAGAGGGTTTTGGGAGTTTCTCAGCTTATTTCGAATCTCCATTTCCGCCAGATATTATTCTTCGTCGGGTGTATACTGCGGTACAGCATCAATCATCTGTGCCGAAATTCCCTGTGCGAGCAACCGACAGCCTTTCAGAAGTATACGGCATCGTAGACGAAGATCTCGATGATCTCGTCGGTGCTCTGATTAAAGAGTGTGGCTGTCGGTTGCCGACTCGCGAAGATAAGCAGAGTCTGCCACCGATTCGGACGGTTGCGGACGTAGTAAGCTACTTAGAGCGTCTTTCAAAACCGTTGTAGGTAGCTGAGTGAATCGCCCCTGGATTGGGCTCTCCCGCACTTCGATATTGGTGGCGAATTCGGCGTGGACACGCGTGTTCAGGCCGTGACCTGATGCAGCCGCGCGAACGCGGAGAGCCGAGCTTGGGCTTTGGGTTCGTCCGCGATCCAGCGGAGCAGCCGGACAATGTTGATCGCCGCCGCCGTCATCAGGTGGGCGAGGTGCGTCTTCGCGCGGCCGACGTAGCGCGTCCGTCGTACGCCGCAGGAGCGCACGCCTTGTGCGATGGTACCCTCGACGCCCGCGCGTCGCGCGTACCCGGCCGCAAAGTCCGCCGTCTGCTCCCGTGCGCGCCATACGCGGAGGGCTTCGTGCTGCGCCTCGGGGCGGATGGTGATGGCTCGTCGAGCCGACATGGAACGCGTGCACTGCGCACGAAGCTCACACGCCCGGCAGTCGGCGACGGCGAACTTGATCTTGATCACCGGGGTGGTTCCCCGCGCGAGTGCGGGCGTCCAGCTCTGGCTCGTTTTCCCCGCCGGACAGGTGGCGTGCTGCTTGGCGAAGTCGACGACGAAGTCCCGCGCGGCAAAGCCGGCGCCTGCCCTGGCCTGCCATTGCTGGTCACCGCGGGTCGGGCCGATCAGGTCGATGCCGTACTGCGCCCGCGCGGCGACGAAGAGGGCTGAGTTCACGAAGCCCGTGTCGGCGATGTGTGTAGCCGGGAGCAGGCTGTGCGCGGCGAGCCCGGTGTGAATTGTCGACGTCATCGCATCGTCGGCGACCGCGGCGCTCGTCGTCTCGACATTCGTGATCAGGTTCGGTGTCGCGTCGTCGCAGGTCTCGGTCAGGTGTACCTTGTACCCGGTCCACACGGTACTGCCCTTGGTGGCGTAGCGCGCCTCCGGGTCATACGACGAGCCGATGTAGCGGTTCGCGGGCGGCATGTTATCGTTCGCCCGCCAAACCACGCGCGGCCCCGCAGACGTGTGTTCGACGAGGAAGTTTTGCACCCACACTTGGCGCAGCGTCTCCACGGCCGGCAGGTGTCGAAGGTCAGACGGTGCGTCCGCGGCGGCGAGCGCCGCGAGTAGCGTCATACCGTCGCTCCCCGTCTGCGCGGCCCACGCCCGGCGTCCGGCGTCCCCTTTGGGCACGCGGAACTCGCTGACGCGGAGGCCGTACCGATCGACCCACGCTGGCGTCGTATGCGCTCGCAGCCAGCCGGGTGCGAAACTCGCTGAGCACGCTGTGGTCAAAGCCGGGATCCGTGAGTGCGTATTTCACGCGAAGTCGGACACCTATTTCACTTCATGTCGGACAGCCATTTCACTCGATCTCGGACACCCGTTTCACGCGAAGTCGGACAGTCATTTCACTCGAAGTCGGACACCGCGTGCAGCACGCGCCCCGCGTGAACTGACATGAGCTGAGCGGCGCTGGATAACGACCAGCCGGCCACTTTCCCTGCGGACCTTTCCCGTGGAGTGGAAGCTGATGCCGGCAGTGAGGTTATCCATGCGCAAGACCCTCGAAATACTCCGCCTCGCTCACGAGCGTGGCTTTAGCATCCGCCGGATCGCCGAGAGTGTGGGCGCTCCCCACAGCACGGTTGGCGACTACCTGAGCCGCTTCCGGGCGACTGGCCTCCCGTGGCCCCTGCCAGCGGAGCTAGGCGAGACAGAGCTCGAACGGCGGCTCTTCGCCCGTACCTCCTCCAAGACGGCGACGCGCCCACTCCCCGACTGGCCCACGGTCCACCGGGAGTTGCAGCGCAAGGGTGTCACGCTCCAGCTCCTCTGGCAGGAGTACAAGCAGCAGCATCCCGACGGCTATCAGTACACGCGCTTCTGCCGGCTCTATCGCGACTGGGCCAAGCAGGTGGACCCCGTGCTGCGCCAGGAGCACAAGGCAGGCGAGCGTGTCTTCGTCGACTACGCGGGGCCCACCATCGACGTCGTGGATCTCGGCACTGGCGAGGCACGCGCGGCGCAGCTCTTCGTCGCCGTACTCGGCGCCAGCAACTTCCTCTACGCCGAGGCTACCTGGACGCAGTCCCTCGCCGACTGGATCGGCTCGCATGTGCGCATGCTCGAGTATTTCGGCGGCGTGCCCTCGCTCATCGTGCCTGACAATCTGAAGGCCGGTGTCAGGGCCGCCTGCTACTACGAGCCCGACGTCAATCCCACCTACCACGACTTCGCCGTCCACTACGGCACGTCAGTTCTGCCGACTCGGGCGTACCACCCCAGGGACAAAGCGAAGGTGGAATCCGGCGTCCAGGTGGCCGAGCGCTGGATCATGGCGCCATTGCGGCATCAGCTCTTCACCTCGCTTGTCGAACTCAATCGAGCGATAGCTCCGCTGCGTGAGGCGCTCAACGACCGGCCCTTCCAGAAGATGCCCGGCTCGAGGAGGTCGCTCTTCCACTCGCTCGATCTTCCCGCACTGCGTCCGCTGCCGCCGGAGCGCTACGAGCTGGCCGAGTGGCGAGTGGCGAAGGTCAACATCGACTACCACATCAGCGTCGAAGGTCATCTCTACAGCGTGCCCTACACGCTCGTCAGGAAGGAGGTGAGCGTCAGGCTCACCGCCAGCATGATCGAGGTGCTCCACCAGGGCAAGCGCGTCGCCTTGCATCAACGCCACGCAGCCCACCGATCAGGAGAGAAGCGAAAGGGCGGCTACACGACCGATCCCACGCACCGGCCCAAGGCTCACCAGGCACATCTCGAGTGGACCCCGTCGCGCCTCGTACGCTGGGGCGAGTCGGTGGGCACCGCGACGGGGAGCGTGGTCCAGCACATCCTCGAGAGCCGGCCCCACCCCGAGATGGGCTATCGCGCCTGCCTGGGACTTCTCTCCCTCGGCCGACGCTACACCAATGCGCGACTCGAAGCCGCTTGCCACCGCGCTCTCGACAAGGGGGCGGTGAGCTACAAGTCCGTCAAATCGATTCTCGCCACCGGACTCGATCGAGCGCCGAGCGAGGAGGAGCCAGCCGTGCTCCAGCTCCCCAAGTCACACGCTCACGTGCGTGGCGCCGATTACTACCGCCAAGCACTGGGCCAAGCACTCGGTCAGCCACGCGATGCACGCGATGCACGCGATGCACGCGATGCAGCCACCGAACGACCTCTCGAACCACCTCTCGAACTGTCCCTCGAACTACCGCTCACGAAGGATCTCACTCTCGGAGACATCTCACATGCTGACTGAACAGACCATCGATATCCTGAACTCGCTCCGCTTGACCGGCATGGCGCAGGCACTCGAAGAGCAGCGCGGCATCCCCGACATCGCCACACTCGACTTCGAGGAGCGCTTCGCCCTCATCCTCGAGCGCGAGAGGGAGGCACGGGAGAACCGCCGCCTCACGCGCCTCCTGCAGCTCGCTCGTTTTCGTCTCGCCGCCTGCGTCGAGGACGTGAACTTCCGGGCCAAGCGCGGGCTCGATCGCTCTCTCGTCCTGCGCCTTGCCACTTGCGAGTGGATCCGTCAGCACACCACGCTCCTCATCACCGGTCCCACCGGTACGGGCAAGACCTTCCTGGCGTGCGCCCTGGGACACTCGGCGTGCAGGCAGGGACTCGGTGTGCGCTACTTCCGCCTGCCACGGCTCCTCGGCGATCTCGCCATGGCGCGCCGTGACGGCTCCTACGGAAAGCTCATGCAGACGATGGCCAAGGCCGAGCTCCTGATCCTCGACGACTGGGGACTTGTCAACAGCAGTTCAGAAGTGGACAGAATCAGCGGCGAAAAAGTTGACACTTTCAGTTGGTTGGTAGCACACCTCCGTGGTTGAGTGGTGGGGTTGCGAGGCCCGCCTGACGGCGGTGGCGTAGCCGGTAGCTCTCGCCGCGGATGTTGATCGTCGTCGCTCGGTGTAGGAGCCTGTCGAGCAGGGCTGTGGCGAGCGCGGCATCGGGAAAGATCTCATCCCATTGGCCGAAGCTCTTGTTACTGGTGAGCACGATCGACTTCTGCTGCTGGTATCTCTTGTTCACCAGCTCGAAGAAGCACGTGGCATCGGCCCTCTCCAGGGGCAGGTAGCCGATCTCGTCGAGCACGAGGAGCTCGGGTCTGAGGAGCATCTGCAGGAAGCTCCCGAGCCGGTTGCGCTCCCTGGCCACACGCGACTTCGTTACCAGCTCATGCAGCGTGAGGAAGTAGACGCGGTGACCACGAGCGAGAGCGGCGACGGCGAGCCCCGTGGCCAGGTGCGTCTTGCCCACGCCGCAGGGACCGAGGAGAAGCACGTTCTCACCCTGGTGCAGGAAGCGCAGCGTGGAGAGCTCCTCGATGGTGGCTTTCGGCACCTCGGGCTGCGCTTGGAAATCGAAGCTCTCTATGGTCTTGAAGCTGGGCAGCCCGGCCAGCTTCCGATTGGTCTCGATGCGGCGCTCGAAGCGAGCGGCGAGCTCCATGGCGAGGAGCTCGTCGAGGACCTCGACGGTGAGCTTCTCCTCCTTCTGCGCGCGCTCCAGTGTGCCGTCGAGGTTGGCGAGCGAGGTGTCGAGCTTGAGTCTCGAGAGCTGGTCCCTCACACGCTCGTAGCTCACGGCGGCGCTCATGCTGCCACCCCCGCGGGCGTACCCGCACCGGCGCCTGTGCTCACCCCCGCACCCACCCCTGCGATGACCCTCTCGGAGGTGTGCGTGAGCAGTATCTCATCCTCGAAGCTCGCCTCGTATCTCGCGTACTCCGCATACTCCTCGAGCGTGCGCGTCTCCACGACTGGAGCGATTCGCTGGATGCTCTCGAGCGTCGATGCGAGCGTGTCGATTACCTCCAGCGGTGCATGCTGCACGAATCGCGGCCGGTGCTTGCCTGGACGCTCTCCGCGGTGCTCTCCATGCCGGCGCGTGGATCCATCAGACGTGCCTTGACGCGTGAGAGCCCTCACCGCACTTCGGTGTTCGGCGAGCGTGACGTCCGGAGTACCACGCGGCCTCATCCGGTGCTCCGCGACCACTCTCTCCCCGAGCATGACCGTGAAGACGTCGCCCACCGCCTCACCGCTCGCGCGGATCACGACTGTGTGGCCCGCCGCCTCGGGCATGACGCTGTAGCGCACACCGCGGTAGCTCAGGTGAGAGTCGAGTGCGACCACCCTCAGCTCCACCGGCCTGGCGTCGAAGGGCGCGACCAGGGAAGCGCTTCGCAGGGCGGACATCTCTTCCTCGAATCGCACCGCCGGCACCGCCTTCGTCGTCCCGTGGACACGCTGGTTGGCCACGGTAGAGAGCCAGTGGGTGAGCTGGGCATTGAGGTCTTGGAGATCGGTGAAGAACCTGCCCTCGAGGAAGGATGTCTTTATGTATCCCACCCCTCGCTCGACTTTCCCCTTGACCCTCGGCCAGTAGGGTGGACTCGCCACGGGTAGCACCGCGTAGTGCTCGGCGAAGTCGAGGAAGGCTTTCGAGAAGCGCACCGCTCCGGTCGCGATGTCGTGCCGCTCGACGCACTGCTTCATGTTGTCGACGAGGAGCTCCTTCGGGATGCCCAGCGTCTCGAAGGCTCCTTTGAGACAGCCGAAGAGCGCTGGCTGTTTGGTGCTCGTGGTGAAGCGAGCGTAGAGCATGCGGCTGTAGCCGAGGACCATGACGAAGAGATAGAGCTTCTTCGTCTCCCCGCCATCCGGGCCGCCGACAGTGATGGTGCCGCACTCACCCCAGTCGATCTGCGCCTGGTGGCCGGGGGTGGTCTCGAATCGCTCGGTAACGCGGCGGATGGCCTCGGCCTTGATGGGCCGAATGGCACCGCGGAGGATGGTCATCCCTCCGGTGTAGCCCTTCGCTTTCAACTCCCGGAAGAGCACCGTGGCCGGCAGGTCGAACTGCTCGAGGCGGGCGCGGATGTAATCGCGGAACGGGTCGAGTAGAGAGGCGCGCTTGGCGCGCGTTGCGAGTCTTGCAGGTGTGGATTTCTCGCGCTTGAGCTGGTTGTAGATGGTCTGGCGACTGAGGCCGAAGCGGCGCGCGAGGGTGGCGATCTTCTCGCCTTCTCTGGCGAGATAGCGGATGGTCATGGACAGCTCCCTTGGAATCACGGTCGATCACTCGGCGGTGGAGGGGATCGAGGTCGTCCTCCCGCCGCCGGCTTCGCCGTGCGGCTGATACTGAACACGAGGGGAGTGAGCGTAGGCTCGGTGCCTGTCGGCACCGAGGCCCCCGACCTCTCCCATGAAAAGTGTCCACTTTTCAACCGCTGATTCTGCCCAAGATCAAACTGTCGTTAACAACGTCTCGTTTGGGGGCCAAGTTGGAGTCCACTATGACGCGGGATGGACGTCAGGCGGAGTTCGTGTTCAATTAGGTCCCGTCGGTAACATCGCCATTCCCATTGGAAAGAAAGATGGTAAGTATGAGGATGCGACGCTCACCGTCTCCGACAATGAAATATCGGCTGAGGGCTACTTCACCGTGCTTGGCCACGGTGGCGGCATCAAGTGCGATGCGATCGGCAAGTGTCCCGAACTAACCAAGCATCACGATGCGTTCAGCAAGAGTTCGGGCGAGGAGTTCACACACAAATTCCGCAATGGATCGAAGTCGAAGACAGGTGTCGATCTGCCGTTCGGCGTGAACGTTGAAGTGGACTGGACTGCGGCGCGCGAGATACTACGGCGCCAATTGGACAAAGTGAAACAATTAGTGGGAGACCCGCAATGATACGTTTCGCGCGCGCCCTTAGCGCCATAGGCATTCTCGGATTTCTCTACCTGTTGAGCCTCTCAATCCCCAGTGTGCTTGAAAAGATGAACGCGAGTGGGGATATGCGTGCGCTTACCAGTGTAGCCGGCGCTCTGACGGCTGTAGGCGCATTCTTCCCCTGGTTCCTGGGCTTGTATCACTGGGGAACCCGATTCTCGGGGAAGCCTGCGGCAAAGCGTTGGTGGGGTGTGGCGTTGATCCTTGGAGCTTTCATCGGCGCATGGGTGTACTGGTTCCGAGGAACCACTACACACAGAGGTACGCTGGACACCCGACCGGAGTCACTCCGCATCTAAGTTCGGTACTGGCCTGAGAGGCGTCGGCGTGCTCGTGTCTCAACCTGGAGGTCGCGTGCGCTGCTGCGACTCAACCGGATCCCCGGAGCCACGCCAAGCCCGGTTGGAACTCGGTGAAGATCGATAGATCTCGAGGCCTGAATGTCCAGACTCACCGCGCTCTACATCGAGCGCGGCGAAGTCGAGCACGACCAAGTCTGAGCTGGAACACCACCCAGGTGGCAGCGCCTTGTCGCTGGTTACGGGTCCATGCTCGGCTCGACCACACCGTGGTGGGCCGGCCGAGCAAACGACCAGTGCTCTGCACGCGTCGATGCAGTTGATACTTCGATTGTCAAACAGCAGTCCTGCAGCACTTCACCGACCAGCGGGGCTCGCGTAACTCGATACTATCAAGACGTTGGAGGCGACAAGCTGTCAAATGACGGCAGCGTCCCTCGACACCCATTCATTGGAGACTTGAGCGAACCACGGGCGGCGGCGACCTCTCTCGAACTCGGAGGCTGGCTCTGGATGGCGTAGCCAAGAGCTACGTCCGCGTGCCACCTCGACAGTCTGAAGGTCCTCCTCTGAACCGCACCGGGTTTATCGGAGACTCGGTGGTTTGAGTGCTCAGGTGGCGACCGGTGCAGCCTGAGTGAGTGCATACTGCATCTCATACTCCGCTGGGGGAAGGTAGCCCAGCGCTTCCATGAGCCGGTGATTGTTGTACCACCACACCCACTCGAGCGTCGCGAGCTCCACGTCCTTGAGTCCCTTCCAGGGCCCCGCGTGCCAGATGACCTCCGTCTTGAAGAGACCAATCACCGACTCGGCCATGGCGTTGTCATACGCATCGCCCTTGCTTCCCACCGATGCCTCGAGGCCTGCCCCGGCGAGCCACTCGGTGTAGCGGATGGAGAGATACTGCGACCCGCGGTCGCTGTGATGCACGAGCCGCCCGTGGGCTTGCCCAGCGATCTCCCGCTCGTAGAGCGCCTGCTCCAAGGCATCGAGCACGAGATCGGTGCGCATGGAACTCGACGCTCTCCAGCCGACGATCATGCGAGAGAAGACATCGATCACGAACGCCACGTGCACCAGAAGTGCCCCATGCCTCTCCACGTGGCGACGTAGGTGAAATCCGCGATCCAGAGCTCATTCGGGCGATGGGCCTTGAAAGAGCGCTGGACCAGGTCCAGTGGCCGCTCGTTGGAGAGGCCGGCGAGGATGGTGGTGCGCACCTTCTTCCCGCCTCGTACGACGCCCTCCAGGCCAGCATCACGCATGAGCCGCTCCACGGTGCAGCGTGCGACAACAACGCCCTCTCGCCTGAGCTGCTGCCACACCTTCCTGGCTCCGTATTACAGAGCGGTTCTCCTGCCAAACACGCTCGACCTCGACGCCGAGCAGCTCGTCGCGCTTGGCTCTCGCGGACCTTCTCGTGGGACCGGCTTCTCGTGCCTTGTGCGCGTAGTAGGTGGATGGAGCAATCGGCAACACCTTGCAGATCGGCTCGACTCCGTACTCACCGCGGTGGAGATCGATGAAGGAGACCATCACTTGGGTCGGCGGTCGAGCTCAGAGCCGGCCTCCGCCAGTGCGAAATACGCGGTTGCTTTACGGAGGATCTCGTTCGAGTTCCTTCAGGCGCTCCTTCTCCGCGCTGGAGACGCCCGGTCTTCGCCCCGCATCTCGCTCGGCCTGGCGCACCCAGTTCCTGAGCGTCTCACCCGAGCAGCCGATCTTCTCCGCTATCGAGGTGATGGCGGCCCACTGCGAGGGATACTCGCCCGCGTGCTCCCTCACGAGCCGAACTGCCCGCTCCTGGACCTCAGCTGAATACCTCGTTGCCTTTGACATGACTCCAACCTCTCAAGTGTTGGAGCCTCCGACAATCCCGGGGCGGTTCATAAAAGCACGCCCCGCTCTCCCGAGCGAGGCGTGCTTCTGGCGAACCACTTCACGATATGTACAACGCTCACCATCTCCATGGGAGATGGGCGCTGCTACCTCGAATGGCCCGTCGTTTGGAAGGTGCTCAGCTGACCCGTTGAACGTTGGCCGCGTGCAGGCCCTTGTCACCGTTCTGGATCTC
>Ga0182738_1004495_pt1 | contig 15405 bp, 14 predicted proteins | sample eDN5th30CBELigMG_FD_128876 | JGI IMG/M metagenome (GOLD analysis project Ga0182738, IMG submission 128876) | Enriched Miracle-Growth compost microbial communities from Emeryville, California, USA - eDNA 5th pass 30_C BE-Lig MG (version 2)... ... | reverse complement strand
CATACCCAGCCAGGGCGTTCCTGCCAATGCTGCGTCAAAGCCGGCGTCCGTCTGGCGCAGACGGAAATCGATGTTTTCGGAACCCAGCGCACGGACCAAACGGCCGAGCAGGGCGAACTCTTCGATCGTAGCGTATTCGGCAGCCAAGGCGCCGATCTGGCCTGCGCCATGGCTGTCACGCACACGCGAGAGGCCTTGGGCGACGGCCTGCAAGGCGTCGGCCCAAGAGGCCTCCTGCCACTTGCCGTCCGTACCCTTGATCATTGGCACGCTCAGGCGATCATTGCTGTTCAGACCCTCGTACGAAAAACGGTCACGATCGCTGATCCAGCATTCGTTGATAGCTTCGTCCTCGAAAGGCACCACACGCATGGCGCGTTCGCCCTTGACCTGCACGATCAGGTTCGCGCCCAGGCTGTCATGCGGGCTGATCGTGCGGCGACGTGCCAATTCCCAGGTGCGCGCTGTGTAACGGAACGGTTTGGACGTGAGTGCGCCGACGGGACAGAGGTCGATCATGTTGCCGGAGAGCTCCGAATCGACCGTGCGACCCACAAAGGTCGTGATCTCGGAGTGCTCGCCGCGATTCAACATGCCGAGCTCCATGACGCCGCCGATCTCCTGGCCAAAGCGTACGCAACGCGTGCAGTGAATGCAGCGCGCCATTTCCTCAGCCGAGACCAGGGGGCCCAGATCCTTGTGGAATACGACGCGCTTTTCCTCGCGATAGCGCGAGGTGGAGCCACCGTAACCCACGGCCAGATCCTGCAATTGGCATTCACCACCCTGATCGCAAATCGGGCAATCGAGCGGGTGATTGATCAGCAGAAATTCCATGACCGATTTTTGAGCGGCCTTGGCTTTTTCGGAGCAAGTGTGCACCACCATGCCATTGGTAGCCGGCGTGGCGCACGCGGGCAGCGCCTTGGGCGCCTTTTCCACTTCAACCAGGCACATGCGGCAGTTTGCCGCGATGGACAGTTTCTTGTGGTAGCAGAAATGCGGTACATACAAGCCGATCTTCTGGGCCGCATGCATCACCATGCTGCCCTCGGGGACTTCGACCTGATTGCCGTCGACGGTTAATTCAACCATTGCTGTTCCTGAGACCTACAGATATTGCGGAACCACACACGACTTGTGCTCGATGTGGTGTGCGAATTCGTCGCGATAATGCTTGATAAAACCGCGTACCGGCATGGCGGCAGCGTCACCCAGCGCGCAGATCGTGCGACCCATGATGTTGCTGGCCACGTTGTCGAGCAGGTCGAGGTCTTCTTGGCGACCCTGGCCGTGCTCAATGCGATGCACCATACGGTATAGCCAACCTGTGCCCTCGCGGCAGGGCGTGCACTGGCCGCAGCTTTCTTCGAAATAGAAATACGACAAGCGCAATAGCGACTTGACCATGCAGCGGGTCTCATCCATGACGATGACGGCGCCCGAGCCCAGCATTGAGCCGGCCTTGGAGATCGAGTCGTAATCCATAGTCGTGTCCATCATGATCTCAGCGGGCAACACGGGCGCGCTCGAACCACCAGGGATCACGGCCTTGAGCTTTCTGCCACCGCGCATGCCGCCTGCCAGCTCCAGGAGCTCGGAAAACGGCGTGCCCATCGGGATCTCGTAGTTGCCTGGACGCTCAACGTCACCCGACACGGAAAACAGCTTGGTGCCCCCGTTATTAGGCTTACCGACTTCGAGATAGGCCTGGCCGCCATTGCGGATGATCCAGGGCACCGCTGCGAAGGTCTCGGTGTTGTTGATGGTCGTGGGCTTGCCGTACAGGCCAAAGCTGGCCGGGAACGGTGGTTTGAAACGCGGCTGGCCCTTTTTGCCCTCGAGGGACTCGAGCAAGGCGGTTTCTTCGCCACAGATGTAGGCGCCGTAGCCATGGAAAGCGTGCAACTGGAAGCTGAAGTCCGAACCTAGGATCTTGTCACCCAGGAAGCCGGCGGCTCGGGCTTCTTCGAGGGCTTCTTCAAAGCGCTGATACACCTCGAAGATCTCGCCGTGGATATAGTTGTAACCCACGCTGATGCCCATGGCGTAGGCGGCGATCGCCATGCCTTCGATCACGATATGCGGATTAAAGCGCAGGATATCGCGGTCTTTAAACGTGCCGGGCTCGCCCTCATCGGAGTTGCACACCAGGTATTTCTGGCCTGGGAACGCGCGCGGCATGAAGCTCCATTTGAGGCCCGTCGGGAAGCCAGCGCCGCCGCGGCCGCGCAGACCCGAGGTCTTGACCTCGGCAATCACGTCCTCGGGCTTCATGCCCGTGGTCAGGATCTTACGCAGCGCCTCGTAGCCGCCGCGTTTGACGTAGTCCTGCAAATGCCAATTGCTACCGTCGACATCGGCCATGATTTGCGGCGCGATGTGACGGCCATGCAAACACATGGAATTCGACAGATCGTTCAGCGGGTTGGGATCCAGCCCCTGAGCGAGGTGTTTGTACAGATCGGGCGCGTTCATGCCGATTCTCCTTGTGCCCCTTGCGCCTTCAAGCCTTGCAGCAACGCATCGAGCTTTTCTTCGGTCATACGCACGCACATGTGTTTGTTGTTGACCAACAGCACGGGCGAATCACCGCAAGCCCCCATGCACTCGCCCTCGACCAGAGTGAACTGGCCGTCGGGCGTGGTTTCACGATAGTCGATACCCAGTTTGCGTTTGAGGAAATCGCCGGCCTTTTCGCCGTCGCGCAAGGCACAGGGCAGGTTCGTGCACACGGAAATCTTGTGCTTGCCGACCGGCTGAGTGTCGAACATGTTGTAGAACGTGGCGACTTCCTGCACCGCGATGGGCGGCACGCCAATGTAGTTGGCCACATCCTCGAGCACCTCGGGAGGGAGCCAGCCTTTTTCTTCTTGCGCAATAGCAAGCGACGCCATGATGGCCGACTGGCGCTGGTCGGCCGGGAACTTGGATAGTTCCCGATCGATTTTCTGATAGGCCTGTGCGGAAAGCAGCATAGTTTGAATCCGGGTTATGCGGGGCGATCGGGCTGAGGGTTCAGCGGTCGATTTCGCCGAAAACGATATCCTGCGTGCCGATGATCGTGACGGCGTCGGCGATCATGTGGCCGCGTGCCATCTCATCGAGCGATTGCAAATGGGCAAATCCTGGTGCCCGAATCTTCAGGCGATAGGGTTTGTTGGCGCCGTCGGACACCAAATAAATGCCGAATTCGCCTTTGGGGTGTTCCACCGAGGCAAAGGCCTCGCCGGGAGGAACGTGGAAACCTTCGGTGAAGAGCTTGAAATGGTGAATCAAGTCTTCCATGTTGGTTTTCATACCGGTACGTTGCGGCGGCGCCACTTTGTGGTTCTCGACCATGACCGGGCCGGGGTTGTTGCGCAGCCATTCGACGCACTGGCGAATGATACGGTTGCTCTCGCGCATTTCCGCCACACGTACCAGATAACGGTCGTAGCAGTCGCCGTTGACACCGACGGGCACGTCGAACTCGACCAGATCATAGACCTCGTACGGTTGCATCTTGCGCAAATCCCAGGCCACACCCGAGCCACGCAACATGGGGCCGGTAAAACCGAGTGCCTTGGCACGGTCGGGATCCACCACACCGATACCCACCAGACGCTGTTTCCAGATACGGTTATCAGTCAGCAGCGTTTCGTATTCGTCGACGCAAGCCGGGAACCGGTTGGTGAAGTCCTCGATGAAATCCAGCAACGAGCCGGAACGCGCGTCATTCATGATGCGCATTTCCTTGTCGCCTCGGTATTTGCTGCCCTCGCCATACTGAGGCATGGTGTCCGGCAGATCGCGATAGACACCGCCCGGACGATAGTAGGCAGCATGCATACGCGCGCCCGAGACCGCTTCATAGCAGTCCATCAGGTCTTCGCGTTCGCGGAAGGCATACAGGAACACGGCCATGGCACCCACGTCCAGGGCATGCGAGCCCAGCGACATCAGGTGGTTGAGCAGGCGCGTGATCTCGTCGAACATGACGCGGATGTATTGTGCGCGCAGCGGCGGCTCGACACCCAACAGCTTTTCGATGGCCATGACATACGCGTGCTCATTGCACATCATGGACACGTAGTCCAGGCGATCCATGTAGGGCAGTGCCTGGATGAAGGTTTTGTGCTCGGCCAGTTTTTCCGTGGCGCGATGCAGCAGGCCAATATGGGGATCGGCGCGCTGGATGACCTCGCCATCGAGCTCGAGCACCAGACGCAGCACACCGTGTGCGGCCGGGTGTTGCGGGCCGAAGTTCAGAGTGTAGTTCTTGATTTCTGCCATGATTTAACGCCCCATGCCGTAGGAGTCTTCGCGCACGACACGCGGGGTGATTTCGCGCGGGTCAATCGTGACCGGCTGATAAACCACACGTTTTTGCTCTTCGTCGTAGCGCATTTCGACGTTACCCGACAGGGGAAAGTCTTTGCGGAAAGGATGGCCGATGAAACCGTAGTCCGTCAGGATGCGGCGCAGATCGGGATGACCTTCGAAGACGATACCAAACAGGTCGAAGGCCTCGCGTTCGAACCAATTGACGCCGGGCCAGCACTCGAGCAGCGAAGCCACAATGGGGAAATCATCGTCAGGCGCATACGTACGCACACGCAGACGCCAGTTATGCGTGATGGACAACAGATGCACCACTACCGCGTAACGCAAGTGTGGCGCGCCAGTCGTATCGTCACTGGCTTGGCGGCTGCCATTACCCCAGGTCAGGTAATCCACACCGCACAGGTCGATACAGGTTTCGAAGCACAGACCAGCGTCGGTGCGCAATTTATTGCAGACCGTGATCCATTGATCGGCCGGCACTTCGAGCGTGAGTTCGCCAAGTGCTTCGGTCAGGGCGATATCCGCCCCCAACGTCGCCTGCAGGTTGTGTTTCAGGGTTTCGAGCCTGGTCATCGTCATGTCGCTTAGGTAAACCGATATGCTGACGGGCACCGCCTCGCAATGTCTTGCGCGGCGAAATGCGGTCAGCGGGCAATAGTGTTGGTCAGGCGGATCTTGTTCTGCATTTGCAGCAGACCATAGACCAAGGCTTCGGCCGTGGGCGGACAGCCCGGCACGTAAACATCGACTGGCACAATACGATCACAACCACGCACCACCGAGTACGAATAGTGGTAGTACCCCCCCCCGTTCGCACACGAGCCCATGGACACCACCCAGCGCGGTTCAGGCATCTGGTCGTAGACCTTGCGCAGCGCGGGCGCCATCTTGTTGCACAACGTGCCGGCCACGATCATCAGATCGGACTGGCGGGGGCTCGGGCGGAAAATGATACCGAATTGGTCCAGGTCGTAGCGCGCCGCACCGGCGTGCATCATTTCCACCGCACAACAGGCCAGACCAAAGGTCATGGGCCACATGGAGCCCGTTTTTGCCCAGTTGAGGAACTTGTCGGCACTGGTGGTGATAAAACCTTGCTTAAGGATGCCGTCTATAGCCATATTTATCTCTGATAGCGTGCAGGGGTAAGGCTTGGGTTATTCCCAGTCCAGCGCGCCCTTTTTCCATTCGTAGATGAAGCCGACCGTCAGGATCGCCAGAAAGACCATGACGGTCCAGAAGCCGACGAGGCCAACCGTGCCATGAGCGATCGCCCACGGAAACAAAAAGGCGATTTCGAGGTCGAACAGGATGAAGAGGATGGCTACCAGGTAGTAGCGCACATCGAACTTCATACGAGCGTCTTCGAAGGCCTCAAAACCGCACTCATACGCCGAGAGCTTTTCGGCATAGGGGCGGCGAGGCCCCAAGAGTGAACCTGCCGTCAGCAGCGCAAACCCTATCAGGGTAGCCACTGCGATAAACAGCAGGACCGGGAAATACTCTTGCAAGTTCATTTTGGCGTCCGTCAAATGCGCAAACCTTCAGATTGTAGCATTTGCAAAGTGACTGTCCGCTGAACTCACCCGCTCAAAAACAGGAAATCGCGGACAAAAACAGGAGCAGCAAACACCCCCGCGCCGCCCTCTCGCGCCTTTCCACCCGTTAGGGCCATTTGTTCATTGTAGTGCGGCTGCGCGACGAGTAAAAATCCATAAAAAAAGCCACCCCGAAAGGTGGCTTTTGGTAAGCGGGCCGCAGCCCGCTTAGCTACGAATCGAGGCGAGGCCCAAGCCTCGCAGCCGATTAGAAGCGGTGACGCAGACCAACACCAACAGCGGTGCTCTTCAGATCGTCGTAGAACGCGTAGTTCTGAGCGTACGAACCGTAGGCGTACAGGTTGGTACGCTTGGACAGATCGTAGGTGTAACCCAGCGAGAAGACGTTCATGTTCTCGTCTTGACCAGCGCCGTTCAGCTTGTCGTTGCTGGGGTCAACCATTTGCCACGAACCGAACAGCTTGCTGGCGCCGCCGATCGGGGCGCTCAAGCCAACCATGTACGAATTGGCCTTGAAGCCGTCGGCGAACTCCATGCCGTAGTAGCCCAGGTCTCCGTTGCCATTCACGCCCATCGAGCTGAACCAGCCATCGGTGGTGCGAGCGTAAGCCAGAGACAGCTTCACGACTTCGAAGTCATAAGCGGCACCAACGGTGTATTGACGCGGGGTGGCGTCAGTCACGTCGGAATTGTTGACGTTCGAAGGATTCAGCTGATCGTACGCAAAAGCCACTTGCAGCGGGCCGTTGACATAACGAATACCAGCGGTGATCGCACGGGTGTTATCCGCGGTTCTGAAATTCGAGGAATCGGCACGCTTCGAATCAGCGTTGAACGAATAGCCTACGCCCAACTGGAAGCCGCTGAACGACGGGGTTTGGTACAGGACCATATTGTCGTAGCGAACGGTGTTGGCAGCACTGATGCCGGTACCGATGTTGGCTTGGCCGAAACCAGCGCCGAACGGATCGATCGAGCCAAAGTATTTGGAGGCGATGTTGGTTTGGCGACCGAAGTCCAGACGACCCCAGCTATCGCTCTGCAGACCGATGGTGGCTTGACGACCGAACAGACGGCCACCTTGAGCCGAGGTACCATTACCCGAATCAAAGCCCGATTCCAATTGGAAAACAGCTTGCAGACCATCACCCAGATCTTCGGTGCCACGCAAGCCCCAACGCGAGCCGTTTTGCACACCATTGATCATGCCAATACGGCTGCCGTTATCGATGCCGTATTTCGAACCACCGCTGATCTTGTTGTAGCCGATACCGGTATCGATGATGCCGTACAGGGTCACCGACGTTTCAGCCTGGGCAACCCCAGCGAAGCCGGCGAGCAGAGCGGCAGCGAGCAGAGTCTTTTTCATTTAAGAAATCTCCGTTGATTTGAGTGACAAGGGCAGCGGGTTTTGCGAGAACCTGCGCCCCCCTAACTCCGCGAAGGGAAGTTGACGCTATTGCATCAAAAAACCCTCGCACTGGCTATGGTTCCCCCACAAAAGTGAAGGATCGGCAGCACAGATGTTGGGATCCTGCAACACTTGACGAGCCTGGATGCGTCCCTCTAGGTAGTTACCCTAGATCATGGCAGGAACCCAGTAGAGGCGTGATTTGAAGGAGATTTCTGCATTTTTAAGCAGACCTGATACGCTCTTTGTTTAGTAACGCGAAACAACTGTAGATACAGGTCTGCACCAACTCGATACATCTCATCAAGGAGACAGCATGAGCTCGATCACGGACGCGGCGCCGCCCGCTCAGGCACCCCGCATCAGTGTGGCCGATTTTGAACACCTGCTGGCAGAACAGCATCCTTTTGCCGAGGTGCTGGGGATCACCATCACCGATATCGGCTATGGCACCGCCCGTGCGGTGCTGCCCGCTCGTGACAGTCACCAACGGCTCGGTGGCATTGTGGCGGGCCCAATGCTGATGGGGCTGGCAGACCTCGCGCTGTATGCGGCCGTGGTCGGTGCTACGGGCCAGGCCCGGGCAGTCACGGCCAGCCTGACCATCAATTTTCTGCGCAAGAGTCCAGCGGGCGCCATCGTCGCCGACGCCCGGCTGCTCAAGGTCGGACGCATGACAGCAGGCGAAGTCTATTTACATGGAGAACATAGCAGCGAGCCTGTGGCTCATATCGTCAGTACGTGGTCCGTCCCCGCGCAGTAAACGGAAATCCCCGCCGGCGAGCATGCAACCATGGAGCCGACGGCCCGTACGGTCCTATTGCCCCGATGAGGGGCAATAAATCGATTAGTGCGCTTGTCGATGTATCCACCGCCCCATCACCGCCAGGCACATCGACAGCCACGCCAGGCTCAGCGCAAAGCCCGCCAGCACATCACTCAAATAGTGAACCTGGAGCAATACGCGACTGATCCCGATTGCCGAAATTAACAGAACGGCGCCCAGCAGGCAGCGACGGTGCCAACGCGCAGGCAGCAAACAAATGGCGAGGTAACACGCAAACCCATAGACGGCCATTGTCCCCGAGGCATGCCCGCTGGGAAAGCTCCACCCATGTTCTTGAACATAGCCGTGCAGATGCTCTGGACGCACACGCTGAAAAACGTGTTTCATCAACATATTCAACAACCCGCCTCCAGCAGTCACCACTACGCACATCCATGCCAGCCGCCACGCTTGGCGCCATAACAAGCCAGCCGTCATGACAGCCGCAATGATAATCAGGAAATTTCGATCCCCCAGATGCGTGAACCACGATAGCAACCACAGCAGAGAGGGTGCCACAGACAGACTGAGCGTAGCCGCCAACATCTGATCGAACCGGACCAACGCACCATCCGCTGTGACCGATATCGCCAGCAGAATAAAAACCACCCATGCGAACAGGGCGACTAACCACCATCGCCGATGCGCCCCGGCCATCATGGTCGACACCAATTCAACGTCAGGCGGCTCTCACATCCGAACACCTGGGCATCCGCCGCAAAATCCCAGCGTTCAATAGCACACTGATGCAGCCCTTCCTCGACCCCGTGCTCAATCATATAGACCGAATTAGGCGCACCACCCCGCACGCGGCGTGACACCGCCGTTCCCGCCTGCACGATCCAGGCCTGGCGCGCCTGCGTTCGCATCATCTCTGGCGCGTCCTCCACGCCGGCCCCCTGCTCCCATAACGTCAGGCCAGCCACATCGATCTCGCTATCCGCATCTTCGACCCCTGACACGGGCAGCACATAAGGCAAATGAATATGCCCAGCCAGGATCAGGTCCACCCCAGCCTCTACCCAGGCTCGCACGGCCACACCCCGCCCTATCAATAGATTTTTGCGATCGCTGTCTACGACAGCCCGAACGGGATGATGCAGCATCACAACCCTCAAGCAATCCGCACGGGCCTGGCTCAGCCGTCGCGCGACCCGCTCGACTTGCGCGACACTCACTTCGCCTCTTTCGTGGCGAGCTGGCCGGGTTGAATTCACCCCAATCGCCAGCAGGCCAGGAATGTCGATCACCGGCTCCAGCACGGGTCCGAGCGCCCGGCGGTAACCGCCATAGGGATTCATCGTCCGCGCCAACACGTTAAACAAGGGAATGTCATGATTACCCGGGACAGCCAGGACCGGCCGCTGCAGCGCCTGCACAAAACGGCGGGCCGCCGCGAACTGACTGCGCCGCGCGCGTTGCGTGATATCTCCACTGAGCAAAACCAGATCTGGCTGTATGTCGTCGACTAATCTCAACAAGGCCTGCACGGCCGGCTCGTACTCGGTGCCAAAATGGGGATCAGAGAGATGCAGCAGCCGTGTCATCAATGTGCCATCTCTATCAGACACGCTCAACGCGCAACGAGGCGGGGGGCACCAGCAATTGCAATGGCTGCTCTGAGACACGGAAAGTCAATGGCGTATCCAACCAGTGGATTTCCCCATCCAGGGCGACTTTGATGCGCCGCCGGGACCGACCAACACGCACAGTCAGAGACTCAAAGCCAAAGCTGAATACATGGTCAGCATCGCCCAGACGGCTGAGCCAACCGCGTAGCACCAAGCCGTACAGAGCCAGCGTGCCTACGGGACGCACCCCCATCGCCACGAGCTGCCCTTGCCGTAATGCATCCGCCTCGGCAATTCCGATCTGCTCCAACTGCAGCGCGTTGTTGCCCACCACGATGGTGGGCGTGCGCAAAGTCCGCGTCTGCCCCTGATGCTCGAGCTGTAGCGAGAGCTGGCGATGCGCGCGAGCCAAGGTCATCAGCGCAGACCACAACGCCACAACGCGGCTGCGGCCATAGCGTTTCTTGTAAGCCTCACGATCTTCGAGCAATTGAGGATATAGACCAAGGCTGGCATTGATCAGAAACAGTCGATCGTTTACCAGACCAACCTGAACGGCCTGCGGCTGGGCTGCCAACAAGCATCGCGTCGCGAGCTCGGTATCCTGGGCAATGCCGTAAGTGCGCCCGAAATAATTAAACGTGCCTTGGGGCAAGATACCAAAGGGCAGGCCGCTGCCCAAGACGACTTGGGCCACCGCACTTAGCGTTCCGTCGCCACCAGCGGCCACGACCACTCCCCCCTGCTCCCGGGCACGGGCCACAGCTTGCTGCGCAATCGCGGGTAACTGGCGGCCGTCATCAACAGGCATCAACACATATCGCCTGCCCGCTTCATCGAGGATGCGCCGAATCGTCGACTGAACGTCGCTCGTGTCACTGCGCCCCGAGCCGGTATTCAGCACAATGAAGAACGGCGCTTGGTCGGTCAGATGAATGGATGCCATGCGGCAAAGATAGCGCGCCCGCCACCCGGCGGGCAAGCCTCAAGGGACTAGAATATCGCCTTACCTGACTTTCCCTCCCCGCCGTGCAGACCCCCGACGCGCCCTTCAGCTTCCGAAAAATTGCCGTTCCCGCGTTCGGCCCATCGATTCTCTACGGTGTGAGTAACGGCGCTATCTTGCCTGTCGTGGCGTTGAGCGCCCGCGAATTGGACGCTTCCGTCGCGATGTCCGGCCTCATCGTGGCCCTGATCGGTATTGGGTCACTGGTGAGCAATATCCCGGCCGCGCTGATGACCTCGCGCTACGGAGAACGGCACGCCATGGTGGGTGCGGCGGTCTTGAGTGTCCTGGCGTTGCTGCTGTGCATCGTAGCCGGCCACGCCTGGCTGCTGGCGATAGGCGTGTTCTTCATCGGCATGGCGTCTTCCGTATTCATGCTGGCCCGGCAAAGCTACATGATCGACGCAGTCCCTGCTTATATGCGTGCCCGGGCGCTGTCAACCTTGGCGGGCACAATGCGGATCGGCGCGTTTGTCGGCCCCTTTGCCGGTGCAGCGCTGATCCATTTCATCGGGCTGCAGGGCGCCTACTGGATCGCCATCGTAGCAATGATAGGTGCCGGCCTGATCGCCTACCATGCACCGGATATGGCGCCGCCCGGGCGCCGTGCCGGCGACGCACCACAGCCCAAACCCCGTATCCTCGACATCGCACGTTCACATAGCAAAACATTTCTGACCTTGGGATTGGGGATCGTGTTGGTCAGTGCCGTGCGCTCTTCCCGTCAAGTCGTCATTCCGCTCTGGGCCGATCACCTAGGCATGAATCCCAGTACGACTTCCCTGATCTATGGCTTGGTTGCTGCCATCGATATGTCTGTGTTTTATCCCGCCGGTACGTTGATGGATCGGCGCGGACGGCGCTGGGTCGCAGTACCGTCAGCATTGCTCATGGGGGTTGCGTTGATCGGCATATCGCTCAGCAGCAATATCGTCTTTTTCTTGTTGGTGTCGATGCTGCTGGGCCTGGGCAACGGCATCAGCTCGGGCATCGTCATGACGTTGGGCGCGGACTCCGCGCCCAACGAGGGGCGCACAGAGTTTCTCGGGATCTGGCGGCTGGTGTCCGACGTGGGAACCAGCCTGGGGCCGGTCGTACTTTCGGCGGTGACGGCCGTTGTATCCCTGGCGCTGGCTGTCGCGACCATGGGGGCATTTGGCCTCGGCGCGGCGGCCGTTTTCTGGCGCTGGTTGCCGCGCAGCATGCCATCAAGAACGAAATCCTAACTTTGAACTCTTCTCGGGTCGGCAAAGCCGTCACTTGCCTCCCCCAAAGCTCCCGAATACAGAGTGATAGCCGGCGCAATAAAAAACAACAGTCACGCGAGCACCGCGCCCGTCAGCCGCAAATAAACATGCCGGTGAAGAGCTCAATCGCCCCACACCGGCATAGAAAAGTTCTCGTCAAAATTTACTTGCTGTTTTGCAGCGCGTAATCGGCCTCTTGCTTGAGTAAGCGCAATAATAGGAATACACAGGCCAATAGCCCAACACCGGCCAACGCCCATCCTTGTGGCTCGCCCATCATCGGCACGCCCAATAACGGAGCCACCAAGCCTGCCAGTGGCGCCAACAGCATAATCAGCCAAAAGCTGGCTCCGCCTCGGCGGGATTCAGTCTGGGTCGCCGTACGCTGCGCCGCGGCCGCAGTCGCGCGCTGATACGCCTTTGCACGCTGTGTTTTTGCACGATGCGTTCTGACAGTACGAGCACCTTTGCCGCGTTCACGTACAAAATCCGCGTATACCACTGCCATATAGCGCCTCCTAGCTCTACGCCTATGCAGACACTGCGCCCGCATAGATACTGGCCTGGCACTTCAGTATGGCCGGACTTGTGCCCGGTCCACCAAAACACCAGTGTGTTTGTCACGAACTGCTGTTAGGTATAGAAATACTCCGAACCGGCACGAATGGCAACCTTAATTTGCTCAGAAAACACAATAAATTGCAATGCGACCGATTGACGCACATGTTTGTGCCCGGATCTAGGTGACGCAGCTAGGGCAATCCCTTGTTCAACCGCGACATTCCGATGGCTCGCATTAAAGTCTGTCGCCTCGCGCGACTACAGTTGCGCGTCATACGAATACGGTTCGATGACTCAATATTGGAAACCTCTCGCAATTAACCGTGACACGATCACCCGAGACGTAAATCATCGTCCAAGACATACTTGCGTTCAGAGGAAAGCTACTAGAGGAGAGAGAAGCATGTCCGCACAAGATAGCCCAGAACCAACACAATTGAAACGGGTGATGGGCCCCAAGCTTTTGTTACTGTTTATTATTGGCGACATTTTAGGCACAGGCATCTACGCCCTGACTGGCCAGGTCGCCGCCGAAGTCGGTGGCGCTGCGTGGGCGCCGTTTTTGGTCGCCTTTGTGGTTGCCCTGCTGACTGCGTTTTCCTATTTGGAGCTCGTCACCAAATACCCGCGCGCGGCCGGGGCGGCGCTGTACGTGCACAAAGCCTTTGGCATTCACTTTCTGACTTTCATTGTCTGCTTTACCGTGATGTGCTCAGGATTGACCTCTGCGGCCACGGCCTCGCGCGCCTTTTCTGCCAACATGTTCATGGCGTTCGGTGTCGACACCGATCCCATGCTCGTTACGCTCGGTGCGCTGGGCTTCATGCTGCTCATCATGGTGGTCAACTTCCGTGGCGCATCAGAGAGCGTGAAGGCCAACGTGGTGCTGACGCTGGTCGAATTGACCGGCTTGTTGCTGGTAATCGTGCTGGGGTTTTATGCCATCGGCAACGGCCAGGCCGATTTTTCGCGTGTCGTGGCGTTTGAAACACCAGAGAACAAGAGCGTATTTCTAGCGGTGACATCGGCCACCGCCCTGGCGTTTTTTGCGATGGTGGGATTCGAGGATTCAGTCAATATGGCCGAAGAAGTCCACGCCCCGCACCGCATCTTTCCCAAGGTCATGCTGACCGGCCTGGGTATCACTGCTGTGATTTACGTCTTGGTATCCATCTGCGCTGTCGCCTTGATCCCTGTGGGCGAACTGGCGGCCAGCTCTACCCCACTGGTGCTGGTCGTGCAACGCGCCGCCCCAGGTCTGCCAATGGACACCATCATGCCTATCATCTCGATGTTCGCGGTGGCGAACTCGGCCTTGATCAACATGATGATGGCTAGCCGCCTGCTGTATGGGATGTCGCGACAAGGCGTGTTGCCGAAGTTTCTATCCTATGTACATGCGCGCAACCAGACCCCGTGGTCTGCCATTGTCTTTACCACGATTCTGGGCTTGGGCTTGATCTTGCTGGTGTCTTCGAGCAACTCCAAAGCCATCAGCGCGCTGGGCGGCACGACTGCACTCTTGTTGCTGGGCGTGTTCACCTTCGTCAACATTGCCGTCTTGGTGTTGCGGCGTGACCAAGTCCAGCACGAGCATTTCCGGGCCAATACGGCGCTGTCATGCCTGGGCGCCGTTGCATGCCTGTTTTTGGTCACCCCGCTGACAGGCCGTGATCCGATCCAATATCAAGTCGCCGGATGGTTGTTGGCACTAGGGGTAATCATGTGGGGGATCACGGTGTTGGTCCATCGCAATGAAAAACACCACCTGGATCCGGAAAAGCTAGCTGACGACTGAACGGTGGACGGCGTTCTCCATTGACGGAGTCCGCGATAAATCGTGAAGCCCCAGACAAATCGGCCGCCCTTAAAGGCGGCCGATTGTCATGAGGTCGCGCGAAATCGCGGCGGGATTATGACTTCAGGTCAAAGCGATCAAGGTTCATCACCTTGGTCCATGCGGCAACAAAGTCGCGCACGAATTTTTCATGCGCATCCGAGGAAGCATACACCTCGGAATACGAACGCAAGATCGCGTTCGAGCCAAACAACAAGTCGTTGCGGGTGGCCGTGTATTTCACTTCCCCGCTCTTACGATCACGGCCCTCGAATATCTCCGCATCCTCATCGACCGGCTTCCAGGCTGTGCCCATGTCGAGCACGTTGACAAAGAAATCATTACTCAACACGCCGACTCGATCCGTGAATACGCCATGCTGACTACCATCGTAATTGGCCCCCAACACGCGCAGGCCTCCAATCAAGACTGTCAATTCAGGCGCCGTCAAAGTCAACAACTGGGCACGGTCGATTAACCATTCTTCAGTGCGTACCCCATCTCCGCCCTTGCCATAATTGCGAAAACCGTCAGATATTGGCTCCATCAGCTCAAACGATGGGACGTCAGTTTGTCCCTGGGTAGCGTCAACGCGACCGGGAGAAAACGGCACTTTGACGGACACACCGGCATCCTTGGCCGCCCGCTCGACGGCCACGACACCAGCCAGCACGATGATGTCGGCCAGCGACGCTTTGCCGCTGGCTTGCTGAATTGCCTTGAGCGTATCCAACGCGCCAACCGCGATCTGGTTGACCTTCCAGTCCTTTTGCGGGGCCAACGCCAGGCGGGCACCGTTAGCGCCACCGCGTTTGTCACCACCACGGAAGGTCGATGCCGAAGCCCATGCGACAGCCACCAATTGACTGACTGTCAGGCCAGATTCCTCAATACGGGTCCTCAAGTCGGAGATGTCTGTAGCCGTCGGCGTATGGACAGGCGCCGGCAATGGATCTTGCCAGATCAGCTCTTCTTTTGGGACCTCAGGGCCGATGTAGCGTGCCTTTGGCCCCATGTCACGGTGAGTCAGCTTGAACCACGCACGAGCGAAAGCTTCATTG
>Ga0182738_1004494_pt1 | contig 15405 bp, 17 predicted proteins | sample eDN5th30CBELigMG_FD_128876 | JGI IMG/M metagenome (GOLD analysis project Ga0182738, IMG submission 128876) | Enriched Miracle-Growth compost microbial communities from Emeryville, California, USA - eDNA 5th pass 30_C BE-Lig MG (version 2)... ... | reverse complement strand
CGTCGGTCCACTCCTTCGGCCGCGTGATGGTCGCCAACGGCGCCGAGGCTCGGCTGACGCTCTTCGATTACGACTTCGAGCCCAACTCGACACAATTGAGCGCCCGGGGTCGCGACCAACTCTCTCGGATGGCCGCGCAGCTCGCGGCGAGTCCGTTCCCCTTGATCGTCGAGCGGACCTCGACCAACCCGGGCCTGGCCGTCGCGCGTCGCGAGGCGGTCCTGAGCGAATTGGCCTCCGCGTCGTTTCCCATCGATCCCGATCGCGTGCTCGTCGGCGCTCCCCTGCCCTTCGGCATGTCGGGCGTCAACGCCCAGATCGTCGGCGCCAACGCCCTCAACCGCGCCCAACAGTACGGGCCGCCGATCCCCATCAACGCCAACGGCGTGAACAGCCCCAGCGGCGTCACCAACCAGATGTCGGGCGTCGTGCCCGGACAGTAAAAGGAAGGTTGTTGAACTTATGTTCGGACACCGTCTTGTCCTCGGTTGGGTGATCTTGGCGGTGGCCGCGCTGTCAGGGTGCGGCCAGCTTCGCTCTCAACGTCGCGATCATGAGTCCGCCAACATCCTCAACACGGGGCCGCCGCCGAAAATCACGAGGCGGCAATCGGCCGACGTCGAGATCGCCCTGGGGCGTTCGCTGGAGGAGAGCGGCAACTTGTCCGAGGCCGAAGCCGCGTATCGCAACGCCCTGGCGAAAGATCCCAAACGGGCCGACGCCGAGCAGCGGCTGGCGATCCTCGCCGACGAACGGGGCGACCAGGTCGAGGCCGAACGCCGGTTCGAACGGGCCCTGAAGCTCGATCCCAAGAACCCCGAGATTCTCTGCGATCGGGGCTATAATTTGTATCTTCAGCGGCGATGGTCGGAAGCCGAGGAGACGTTGCGAAAGGCCCTGGCCGCCGACCCTCGGCACGCCCGAAGCCGCTCGAATCTGGGCTTGGTTCTCGCCCAGCGGGGAGACGACGACGCGGCGCTCGCCGAGTTCCTCAAGGCCGGCTGCGACCCCGCCGACGCCCGGTCGAACTTGGCCCTGACCCAGGCCATGCGCGGACGCTTCGACGACGCCCGAAAGACCTACGCCGAAGTTCTGGCCGCCAAGCCGAGCTTGGCCGCGGCCCGCGAGGGGCTGCGCGCGGTCAACGTTGCCGCGGCCGGTTCTGAGAGCGATGGATCGCTCGTTGCCCAAGCGCCGCCTCCTCGAATTCATGATCCCGAGATCATGCGGACATCTTTACCTCAGCCTCCGACAACGCGCTGATCCGGGACGGTCAGCGCCGCGACGACGAGGCCGCGGGCTTTCCCGAGCCGATCTGGCCATCTCCCCCCAAGGCCTGCGACACCTGATACACGGCCGGGCCGAGCAGGATCACGAAGATGGCCGGGAAGATGCAAAAGAGCGTCGGAAACAGGATCTTCGTCGCCGCTTTCTGAGCCTGCTCCTCGGCGATCTGCCGGCGTCGGACGCGCAGGGTTTCCGAGTGATTCCGAAGGCTCTTGACCAGGCTGGCGCCGAACCGCTCGGACTGGCCGATGACCGTTGAGAGCGACCTCGCCTCGTCCAGATCGGTGCGCTGGGCGAAGTGCAAAAGCGCCTCGCCCGGTGATCGGCCAAGCTGAACCTCGCGGTCGACGATCCGAAACTCGTAGCCGAGAATCGGGTGCGCCGAGCGAATCTCCTCGGCCACCCGCTTCAGCGCGCTCTGGAAGCTCAAGCCCCCCTCCAGGCAGATGATCAACACGTCGAGAGCGTCGGGCATCGCCCGTCGAAGCCCCAATTGCCGCTTCTTCTTGCGGTGGTCGAGCCAAAACCCGGGACCAATCATCCCCGCCAGGAACAGACCCAAAGACAACGACATCGCGTGAAACGCCGGCGCGATTCCCGAGAGCGTCAGCCCCAGGCCCGACGCGAAGGCGAGCAGCAGGAGCGAGAGCTTCACGCCCAGGAATATGTGCATGGCCTGGCGATTGTACAGGCCGGCCCGCGTGAGCCGGGCGGTCAACCTGTTGAGTTCGACTTCATTGTCGGGCGTGATGACCTTGCCGAGTTTCGGCAAGGTGGCGCGGGCCATTTCGCCGACCGTCTCGGGCGTCTTGGCCGCCGGGCGGCCGCGCCCGGACAACTGGTCGAGCCGAGAGGAGAGCCTTCGCTCGCGACCCGAGAAGACGAGCCCGGCCACCAGCGCCAGGCCCGCCGTCGCCGCGAAGACCGCGACCATGATCAGAACGTCCGCTTCCATGAACCCATCCTCAACTCATCGGATCAGAAATCGAAGTTGACGATCTTGCGAATCCAAAGGATGCCCATCAACTCGGCGCCGAAGGTGGCCATGAGCAGCTTGGGATGGTCGAACAGGATGATCGCGTAGCCGTAGTTCATCACCAGCAGGACCAGGAGCATCGCCGGCGGCATCGCCGCGAGGATCCAGCCCTGCATTCGGCCCTCGGCGGTTAGGGCGCTAATGGTTCCCCGAATTTGATAGCGCTCGCGAACCACGCCCGCGAGCTTGCTTAAAAGCTCGGCGAGGTTGCCGCCGGTTTGCCGCTGGACCAAAACCGCCAGCACGAAGATTTTCAGCTCGATGACGCCCGAGCGCCTCGTCATGTCGCGAAAGGCGGCTTCGGCGGGCAGGCCGAGGTTCTGCTGCTCGTAGCAGTAGGCGAATTCGGTCGCAATCGGCTGGGGGAACTCTTGCGCGACCCCAAGCAGCGCCTGATTCAAGCTCTGGCCGGCCCGGACCATTCGGGCCATCAGGTCGAACGCTTCGGGTAGTTGCGATCGGAGCTTCTCCATCCTTGCGTCTCGCCGCTTCCTGACGTAAAAGATCGGCGCGACGAATCCGACCGGCGCGGCGATCGCCGCCGCGACCAAACCGCCGCTCGCGAAGAGGGCCAGAAAAGCCAGGGTCGCGCCACAGGCCGCCGCGATCGCCAGCAGTCGTCCGCTGGTCAGATCCATTCCCGATTGCTCGACCATCGCCTCGAACCGCCTCGCCAGGGTGGGCCGGTCATCATCCGCGCGGGCGGCGGCGTCCATCTGTTCGAGGTTCTTGAACAGCGTCGCCTTTTTTGATTTCGCCGCCTTTTTCTTGATGAACTCGGTGTCGACGCGATCGCTGATTTTGGAGCGATCGCGGAGAAACAGGTCGGAGGCGACCTGATACACGGCGACGACGAACGCCACCGCCGTCACCGCGGACAGGCCCATGACCATGTTCGGACTCATGACGCGGCCTCCTCGCGGCGACGGCCAAAGAGGCCGCCCCATCGGCTCTCGTTGAAGCTCGGCGCCTCGATTGGCGCTTCGGCCTCTGGTTGTTGATACGAGAGGATTCGGTTCTCGAACATCTCGGCCGGCAGCCCGTTGCCCGAGGCTTCGAGCGCGTCGAGGCACTTGGGACGGATGCCAGTGCAGTAATGATAACCCTGGGTCACGCGGTTCTCATCCACGCCGGTTTGTTTGAACACGAAGATGTCTTGCATGGAGACGACATCCTCCTCCATGCCGACGATCTCGGATATCTTAATAATCTTACGAACGCCCCCGCAGAGCCTCGCCGCTTGAACGATGATTTGCACGGCCGAAGCGATTTGTCTGCGAATAATCCAGATGGGGAGATCGAAGCCGGCCATGCCGACCATCATCTCCATTCGGCCGATCGCGTCGCGGGTGTCGTTGGCGTGGATTGTCGTCATCGAGCCGTCGTGGCCGGTGTTCATCGCCTGAAGCATGTCGAGCGTCTCGGAGCCCCGGCACTCGCCGACGATGATCCGGTCGGGCCGCATTCGAAGGGCGTTTTTGACGAGGTCGCGGGTGTCGATCGCCCCCTCCCCCTCGATGTTCGGCGGGCGGGTCTCCATGCGGACAACGTGGGGCTGCTGGAGCCGCAATTCGGCGGCGTCTTCTATCGTCGCCACGCGCTCGTCGGAGGGGATGAACGCCGAGAGGGCGTTGAGCAGCGTCGTCTTGCCCGAGCCGGTTCCGCCCGAAATAACCGTGTTGCAACGCCCCTGAATGCAGGCGGCCAGGAAGTCGGCCATCTCCTTGGTCAGGGCGCGCTTTTCGACCAAGTCGTTGACCAAAAGCGGCGACTTGCCCGCGCGCCGGATCGACAGAAGCGTGCCATCGAGCGCGAGGGGCGGAATCACCGCGTTGACGCGCGAGCCGTCCGCCAGCCGCGCGTCGCATAAAGGCGTGGTTTCGTCGATGCGCCTTCCAACCCGTCCGACGATCCGACGAACCACCTCTTGCAGATGTTTTTCATCGTTGAAAACAACGTCGGCTCGGCTCAGGCGTCCCCGCTGTTCGACGTAGACGATTTTGGGGCCGTTGACCAAGATGTCCGAAACCGTCGGGTCGCGCATCAGGGTTTCGAGGGGACCGATGCCGAAGACCTCGTCATACAATTCGTCGATGAGCCGCTCGCGCTCCGAGAGGCTCAGCAGGTCGTTGTACTGGAGGCAGAGCTGTTCAGCCCCTCGCCGAACCTCCTCGCGCAGCTCGTGTTCCTCCATCGAGCCCACCGCCGAGAGATCCATTCCGCCGATCAGCGTTTGATGGATCTCCTTCTTGATCCGGATCAGCCGATCTTCCGCCGAAGTCGAGGCCGCGTCCAGCCCGCCGAGCCTCGCCGCGAAATTCACGTGATTCATGCCGTCGTTCCTGTCCGCCTCGTCTGTGGCCGGCCTCTCTGAGGCCGGGATCGACGCTGGTCCTTGGCTCACGCGCCGGGGTCACAGACCCCGGCTACAACGAATTGCCGGCCGCCGAGAGGCCGGGCCGCCACTCAACTTTAGGACGGATTTCCCCCCCCGGCCCGGCCGTATGGATTCCCGTTCAAAGCGCCGCGCGGGCGGATTTGCGCCAGAGCCGCCAACCGTTGGCCGCGGCGCCCGACGCCCCGGGGCCCTTGGCGATGGTCGCCGGGATGTCGACGCTCTTCGCCAGCGTCTGAAGGCTTAGCGCGACTTTGGACTTCGGCGCCTCGATCACGATGGGGACGCCCAGGTTATTCGCCCGGTTGACGAGTCTGGGATCGTCGGGGATGAAGCAGGCGATCTTGCCGTTGAGGGCCTCTTCGGCCTTCGACGCGGGAACCTCTCCCGGCTGACCGCTCCGGTTGACGACGAATCGAACCGCGTCGCGCGGGATCGACAACGCATTGAGATATTCGAGTGTCCGATTGACGTTTCGGAGCGACGCGAAATCGAGGCGAAAGACGATCAAGACGGCGTCGGCCTGCCTCAGGGCGGCCGTTTGCTCGTCTCGGAACGAGTGGTCGAGGTCGGCGACGATGAGTGGGAACATGGTTCGGGCGACGCCGAGCGCCTGGGCGACGCTCTCGGGTCGAACGGCCCGCGCGTCGGCCGGGTTGGCGGGCGCGGCCAGTAGCCGAGCGCCGGAGTCGTGGGCGGCGAGCGACCGCTCGAACATGGCCTTGTCGAGCCGGCCGGCGTTCTTGCAGATGTCGGCGAGAGTGAAGCTTGGCCGCAGGTCCAGGAGCGCGGCGAGGTCTCCCGATTCGAGCTTCATGTCGAACAGGCAGATCGGCCGGCCACCCCCCGCCAGCGAGACGGCGAGGTTCGCGGCGATCGTGCTCGACCCGCTCCCGCCGTTGGGGCCGAGCACGGCGATCAGCCGACCCGGCGCCGCGGCCTTCGCGGAGGCCGCCGCCATTCGACCGAGCGCGGCGTCGAACTCGGCCTCCAAGTCGGCAGAGTCCACATAGTCGGTGCCCCCGCGCCGAAGGGCGTCGAGCACGAGCCTGGAATCCGACGTGGGACCGACAACCAGCAGCCGCCCCGGCGCGATCCTGGCCAAATCCGGGAGGGGTTCAAGGCCCCGCTCGCGATCGACGGGCAACGCGGCGACGATCAACTCGACGTTGGGTTCGCGAGACAGGAGCGGCGCCGCCTGCCCGATCGGCAGGACGTGCGAGGCCGGGCATTCCGCCTTGTGGAACTTCAGGACCGACCGGATTCGGGACGAGACGGCCTCATCTTCGGCAACGATGTAGATCGACATGCTAATTCCTTTAAGCAGTTGCCCCGCGGTCGCTGCAATCTCAACGCGCTCGACTTGAGGCCACGGTTGGGTCAGCTGGTCTCATTTCGGCCACGCTTCGCGGGTCAAATCCGGGTTCGAGTGGTTGAGGCTCGCCTTGCCGGGTACGAACCGGGCTTGGGCCGCTTCGCGCGGTTGGCCGGTGGATCGTGATCAGGTCGTAACCCACGGCGGTCCCCCGCATCGTTCGGATGGGCAGCGTGACGGGCGTGGGCGCTTCGACCACCGCGACGGCCTCGGGCTCGGGGGCGAGCCTGGGAAGGCCAAGGTCGGCCATCGTCACCGGCAAGGCTTGATGATTCTCTTCGTCCTTGATGTTTCGGAGCGCCAGGTGGAGCGTCCCCTTGTTCTGGCCGAGGTCGAGGATCGCGGCATCCCTGGGCGTCACCAGCAGCGTGACCGAGCGGGTCTCGGTCGGCTTGGCCTGGTCCGCCGAGGGGGCGTCGATCGTGGTGTGAACCGCCAGAAGTTCGATCTGTTGCAGGAGGGTCGTGGTCGTGGAGTTTCCCCCGTTTGGTCCGTCCTCCATCGTCAGGAGTATGTCGACGCGGTCCCTCGGTCGGATCAGGCCGGCGAGCGTTGATGAGAAGCTGGGGGTCTGGATGGTGAAGGCCCGCATCCCCGGCGGGACCATCGCGGCCAGGCCCACGCCGCTCCCTTTGGGGAACAACTTCGGCTCGACGACGTACTCGCCCTTGAGAAGCGGATAGTCGGCGATCCGCTCGATGACCTCCTCCACGCTGAGCAAGAGGCCCTCCGGCGCCTGGTCCTTGGGGATGCGTCGGAGCTCGACCATCGTTTCGGAGAAGCTCTCCCCTCGCCGCACGTCGACGGTGGCGACGACGGCCGGGACCGTCTCGACCGGCGGAGGCGCGGCGGGGCCGCTTCTCATCGAACGGACGCCCAGGGCGGCGGCGAGGCCACAGCCGAGGGCGAGAAGCACGACGAGCAAAGTTTGGGGTCTCATGGCTGGTTGCCTCCCTCAATCGCGGCGATCCGGTCGTGGGGCGGCCAGACCCGATCCAGGTCCTGGCGGTGCCAAAGCAGCGTCGCGGCGAAGCCCACGCAGATCATCGCGGCGAACGGCACGAGCCGGCGCCGGCGATCGTCGCGGCGGACTTCCGACTCGATCGAGCCCTCGGATTGGACCTTGAAATCCCTCGCGCTGATCTTGTAGATCAACAAGAGAATTTCGCCGATCGCCCGCGCCGCGCCCCCTTGAACAAACAAGAGGATGAGCGCGTAAACACCCGCCGCGAGCGAGGCGGCGAGGAAGACCTGAAGTGCCAGGGCTGGACCGATCCAGGCCCCAACGGCGGTCATCAGCTTGACGTCGCCCGCCCCCACGCCTCCCAGGGCGAAGAAGACGACGAGCGTCCCAAACCCCAAACCCGCGCCCAGGGCGCTGGCCTTGAAGCCCTCGAAGCCTCCCAGCCACGTCGAAACCGCCAAACCGGCGATCAGGGCCGGGAACGTCAGGGCGTTGTAAACCTTGAACTTCCAAAGGTCGGTCGCCGCGGCGATCAGCGCCACCAGGCCGACGCAAGCGAGGGGAATCATATCAGTGGGATTCATCAGGGAAGTCATCCAGGAGTATCCCCTCTCCCGCCGGGGGAGGGTGGTCCGAAGGCCCGAGTGGGAGTTGTCGGGAAGGATGTAGGGGCGGCCCCTTGTGGCCGCCCGCCGGCGACCGGCGCGGGTCGCGCGTCCCGGGGGGCGGGCACAGGGGCCCGCCCCTACGGGTGATCGCCCAGGCCCCTCAGTAAACCCGACGACCCTCATCCGGCCTGACGGCCGCCTTCTCCCCGGGGGAGAAGGATGCTTGCCCACGGCCTCATTGAGCCACGGTGATGGCGCTTGGCGCATCCGCGCCGCCGGGGAACGAGTACACGGCTCTTTGGATCAGGGCGCCGACCGCTTCGCCGAACGTCCTCACCGAGGCGACCGCGGCGGCGGCGATCAGGGCGGCCATCAGGGCGTACTCGGCCATGACCGCCCCATGTTCCTCAAGACAAAGGCGGATGAACATGTCTTTCATGATGCATCGCCTTTCGTCGTGATCGAAGCGGGCGCGATTCACGCGCCCGGGTGGTCAGCAGAACGCGGAAGACCGCGCCCGGGAAGCACTCGGGCGCGGCTCATGCGGCGGACACGCCGAGAATCGCGGGTCCTCAGCCGCCGGTGCCGCCGCTGATGTCGCCCGCGACGGTGTTGAACCTGTTCAGAATGTTGGTTCCCAGCAGTCGAACCCCCGCGATCGCGGCGACCGCAATCAGGGCGACCATCAGCGCGTACTCGACCATGGTGGCGCCGTCTTCTTCGGAAACGAGGCGGGTGATGAGATTCTTCATCGGTAGGGTTCCTTGCCTTGGAGTCGATCAGGACGGGGGGCCGACGAGGGGCCGGGCGTCTTGATCAAGGGTCGCGGTGATCAGGACCACGGTTCCGGAGAAATCGGGCCGGCCCTCTTCCAGTAAGCGAGGCCATTGCCCGGGGCGGTCGGTGTCGCGGGAGAGGCAAGGGATTGTCGCTCGCTCCCCCGCGTCGATCATCGCCGTCCGCGGCCGTCCGTCTCCGACTTCCGGCCACTGAAAGTAACCTGTGTCACGTTTGCGAGCCTGTCAAATCCATGAGATCAATTGTGGGGGAATCGCCGTTGGATCGAGGCAACATCGCGAAACGCGAGCTATTGAATCTATAGGAGGGGCGGAGGCGGGCGCTCGGTTCCGGGGAAAACGGAACTCCGTAGGGGCGGCCCCCGTGGTCGTCCCTACAACGGGATCGGACAACGCACCCTCGGGGACTTTACCAAGCGAGGCCGCCATGACCCATGCTCGACTACGAATGACGACCCGCCGCGGCCGGCGTCGCGGCGCGTTGGCGGTGGAGGCGGCGGTGCTGCTGTCGGCCCTCTGCGTTCCGTGCCTCATGGCCGTCAATCTCGCCCTGAATTTTCACGCCGCGGCGCTGATCGACAATTGCGCGCGCAACGGGGCGCTTTGCTGGTCCGACCGGCGGATCGCGAAGAAGCTGGGTTGCCTGAACCCCGAAACAGGCGCCGTGGACGTCCAAAAGGCCGCGCTGATCGGGGCCGAAAGCCTGAGCCCGCCGCCGAAGGTGACCTGGGTGGAGAAGACCGACTCGGCCGGCAACAGCTACGTCGAGGTCACGGTCGATTACAACTTCGAGCCCGCGACCGAATTCCCGGGCGCTCTGAAGCGCATCACAAGGCGGGCCTGGATGAGGAAGCTTCCCCTGCCGGCGGGCTCGCCCGCTCCCTGATCGAGCCTCTCAAATGAGGGAAAACACACATGATGATGCGAAGATGCAAATCGAGATCCCGTCGCGGCGCCGTGTTGGTGGAGGCCGCCGTCGTGTATCCGGTGTTCCTACTTTTTCTGCTGGGGATCCTCGTGCTGGGCCTGGGCGTGTTCCGTTACGGCCAACTCGCCGCCCTGTCTTGGGAGGGCGCCCGATGGGCGTCGGTTCGCGGGACCGATTATCAAAACTACGGACCCGACTACCAGCAGGACCGGAAGCTGGCCAAGCCCACGAACGGGGACGTCGCGGCGAATATCGATTTGAAGATGTTGTTTGGATTCAAGGTTGAACAATCGGGGCTCGCGTCGACGCTCGATCCCGACCTGACGACGGTCACGCTCGGCTACGACTGGAAGCCGGAGTACAACCCGACGGTTGACGGCCAAGACAACGATGGGATGACGGAGCCCCCCAAAAGATTGTTCGATCCGATCATCCGCCTGAACGGCTCGGCGAAGGTGCCGACCCTGTATTTTCGAACGGACTGACTTTGACGACCAATTTGAAATCGGCGGCTTGTCTTCGGCGGGCGTCGCCCGCCCCGCAAGAGGAGAGGCGAGATGGTGCGCCGTAAACGACAGCGCGATTCCCAACGAACCCGCAAGGGCGCCGTCACGGTGACGGCGGCTCTCTGTCTGTCCGCCTTCCTCGGCGTCCTCGCGCTGGCGATCGACGGCGGGCTCTGGATGGCCGAGCGCCGCAGGGCCCAGGCCGCCGCCGACTCCGCCGCCCTGGCCGCGGCCTCCGTTCTATACGAGCGGTTCAACGCCGACAAGGGGCTCGACCCCACGGGAAAGGCCAAGGCGGCCGCGATCGAATACGCCGAGAAGTACGGCTACACGAACGACGAGACGACGACCCCGAAACAGATTCGGGTCATCGTCGAAATTCCCCCGTCATCCGACGAGGGAGCGGCCAACCCCGAATCCCAATACGAGCGCCAGTTCGTGGGCAAGGCGGGCTACGTCAAGGTCCGGGTCCAGACCTACCAGAGACGCCTCTTCAGCGCGGTTTTCGGTGGCGGAGGCCTCTTCGTGGCGAGGCGGGCGGTGGCCGGGGGGGTGAATACGACCTTTAGTTACTCCTCCGCCGCGATCATCGCGCTGGACCCCTCGTCCGCCGAAAGCCTCACCACGTCCGGCAACCCCGACACCAGGCTTGTGACCAACGCCGGGATCAAGGTGAAGTCCAACAACTCGGCCGCCCTCACGGTGAAGGGGGGCGGGGGCGTGACCGCGCCCGAGATTGAGATTGTGGGAGGAACCAAGGTGACCGGCGGAGGCGTGCTCAAGGCGACGGTTCTCGCGCCGCGAGAGCCGATCGTCGATCCCCTGGCGTCGATCAAACCGCCCGATCCGGCGGATCTGTCTCTGCCGCTCCGCTCTTATAATGGAGGATCCACCCTGAATCCCGGCGTCTACAATAGCGGCATTTCGATTACGGGAGGGACGAGCGTCACCATGAACCCCGGTGTTTATTACATAAAGAGCGGGGGCTTCTCACTGGGCGGCAACTCGAACCTCACGGGCGCCGGCGTTATGATCTACATCGCCGACGGCGGAGGAAAGCTCGACTTCCAGGGGGGCGGAGTCGTCAAGATGAGCGCCCCCACGAACGGGCCGTATGCGGGGATGATCCTGTATCAAGACCGAAACTCCAACACGGCGCTTTCGATCGCCGGCGGCGCGAACACGAAGATGACGGGCACTCTCTACGCCCCGGGAGCGGCGTTGGCGATCTCCGGCGGCGCGCCCAACGATGAGTATGGGTCTCAGATTATTGTCAGAACGTTGAGCATAACGGGCGGCGCGAACTTTGTGACGACCGGCGACCCGACCAAAAGCGCCCGGCGCGCCGTCTCCGTCCTTGGGCTCGTGGAATAAGCGGGGCCGCCCCTACACGGTTCGGTTTCCCCCGAGCGTCCGTACGAACCAATCAGAGGCCAGGCGCGCGACCTTTTCCAACGCGCCGGGCTCGGGGAAGAGATGCGTTGCGCCGGGGACGATTTCGAGCTTCTTCTCGCATCGAAGCGCGGAGAGGGCTTTTTGGTTCAGCTCGATCACCCCATCGTCGCGACCGCCGACGATGAGGAGCGTGGGGGCCTCGACATCGGGAAGGTCGTCCCAGGCCAGGTCGGGCCGGCCTCCCCGCGAGACGACCGCGCCGACCCGTTCGGGATCTCGGGCCGCGGCGACCAGGGCCGCGCCCGCGCCGGTGCTCGCGCCGAAGTAGCCGAGGGGCAAGCCGCTCGTTTCGCCGTCGTCGCCCAACCAACGTCCCGCGGCCCGGAGGCGGTCGGCCAAGAGTTCAATGTCGAAGACCTTGCGGCGATCTTCCGACTCATCCTCCTCCAAGAGGTCGATTAACAGGGTGGCCAGGCCGGCCTCTTGAAGAGCCTGGGCGACGAACTGGTTGCGAGGGCTGAATCGGCCGCTGCCGCTGCCGTGGGCGAAGGCGACCACGCCCGATGGGCGGCTGGGCGTGGTTAGGATGCCTCGAACCCAGCGACCGTCCGAGGGAATCTCCACCGTCCGCTCCCGGAGCGGGGAATTCTCGTGCGCGGACATGATAATTTCTCCTCTCGGAACTCTCAAACGCCGGAGGGGAACGTCTCGGGCATCTCGGCGTCGTCCCAGGTCCCCAATCGTTCCAGGGGCGCGACGGCGCGGGTTCGATCGATGTGGATCACCGCGTCGAATTGGGCGTGGATGTTCGCCTGGAAGTAGTGGCTGGCGCGCTCGGTTTCCGGACGGTAGATGACTCCGATGGCCCGTTCGAGCCGGGGCCGGCGGAGCCCCCAGGTTCGCTCGTCGTTTCCAAGCAAGAGCAGGAAACGATCGTGTCCAACGTCGTGGAAGAGACGCTCGTAGCTTTCCTCCAGCGAGGGGCGAACGCGCTTCAGCTCGGCCGGCTCGCCCCAGTTGGAGGCGGCGGTTACGGTGCCTTGGTGGGTGGTGAAGCCGACCAGGAACGCCTCGCCGTCGTAACGGCCTCGCGAAAGCTGGCCAATGTTCCACTCGCCCCGCTCACCCATTCGGGTCGCGCGGGCGTCGCCGATGTGGGAATTGTGGGCCCAGACGACGATCTTGGCCCCATGCGATCGTCGGTTGAGGAAGCTCGACAGGGCGTCGAGCGTCTCGGCCATGTGCCAGTCGCGGAGGTTCCAGGTGTTGGTCTCGGCCGAGTACATCGCCCGGTAGTATTCCTCGGCGGCCTTCGCCACTCGGGCGTTCTGCTCGGCGCTGAAGAAGTCGTCCTCGGCAATCCAGCCGTTGCGATTCGCGTAGTCGGAGGCCGAGCGTTGCAGCTCCAGAAGCTGAGCGACCACCTGCTCGCGGCAGGGTCGATCCAGGCCGAGGGCCGTGGCGTAACCGTAGGACTGGGGATCCTCGTGGAGATCGAAGCAGGCGTAGCGGTCGCGGGCCCGCCCCGCGGCTTTCGGGTCCAGCTTGTCGAGGTAGGCGATCACGGCCTCCATTGAGGTGTGAAGACTATAAAGGTCGAGCCCGTGGAAGCCGACCTTCGGGGCTCCCGGGGGCAGGTCGTCGTTGTGGTCGCGGAGCCAGGCGACGAAGTCGGCGACATCGGAATTGCGCCACATCCAGGCGGGGAAGCGGCGGAAGCCACCCAAAGCTTCGACGGCGTCGGCGTCGTTTCCCCGACCCTGGATGAAGCGGTTGACCCGGTGGGCGTCCGGCCAATCGGCCTCGACCGCCACGGCGACGAACCCTTTTTCGAGGATCAGCCGCTGGGTAATCCTCGCTCGTTCCAGGTAGAACTCATGGGTGCCGTGGGTGGCTTCGCCGAGGAGAACGAATCGAGCATCGCCGATGCGTTCCAGCAGCTCGTCGTAATCGTCGTCCGCGCCGGTCAGGGGGCGCGCGGCCAAGCGGATCTGGTCGACCAAGGTGGCCTGGATGTCGCTGTTGGGGAATTTCGTGAACATGACCGCCTCCTTCCTAGCGGCCGTTCGTCGCGGGTTCCGCTTGTTCGTTGTGATCGGCGGCGACCCGCTCCAGCAGGTCGCGAACCTCGGCGTCGGTCGTCTGAGAAAAATCGTCGTACCACAACCCAACGGCGCGGAATGGTTCGGGCGCGATGACGCTGACGCATTCGTCCGCCAAGTTTTCAAACTCCGCGAGAGTCGAGGGCGCGGCGGTCGGCGCGGCCATGACGATCCGCGCGGGTTCAAGCCGCCGCAGAGCGACGACCGCCGCCCGCATCGTCGAACCCGTCGCCAAGCCGTCGTCCACCAGGATCACGACCCGACCTCTCACGTCGGGCGCGGGGCGCCCACCGCGGTAAAGAAGCTCCCGGCGCTCCAGTTCGTCGCGCTCGATCCGGGCCACTTGCTCAATGACTTCATTCGAGATGTTTAGGCCCTCGACAACATCCTCATTCAAAACGCGGACCCCGCCCGAGGCGACCGCCCCCATCGCCAGCTCCTCATGGCCGGGAAGGCCGAGCTTGCGGACAACGAAAACATCCATCGGCGCCCGGAGCGCTCGGGCCAGCTCAAAGCCCACGGGCACTCCCCCGCGAGGCAGAGCCAAGATAGCACGTCGTCGCGGTTGGCGTAGGCGGAAAGGCGTTGGGCGAGAATTTGACCCGCCTCGTAGCGGTCCCGGAATGTTGTTGGCATGGTCGTCCCTTTATCAAGGGGCGCTCGGATTTCCGCATGTGGGCGTCGCGGGTGGCTCGGATCGATTTTCGCCGTCCGAGCCATCCTCGAAGCATCGCGAAAACGCGGTCACTTGTCTTGAATTTCGAGTCTTCGGGTCTCCGGCTTGATCTGCTTCGGCATGGGAACCGAGATCTCCAGAACGCCGTTTTGGAACTTGGCCTTCGCGGCGGAGACGTCGACGCCCTCGGGAAGCGGGATCGACCGGCTGAAACAGCCATAGCTGCATTCGCTGTAGTATTGTCCTTCCCCCTTCTCCTCCCTCTGCTCCTTGCGCTCTCCTTCGATGGTGATCATTCCCTCGACCACGTCGACCTTCACGTCGTCTTTGGTCAGTCCGGGCAGGTCGGCGTGAATCACCAGATTTTTGTCGCGCTCTTGGACGGTGATCGGCGGGCTAAAGACGGCCGTCGCCAATCCGCCGTTGTGTCGCGGGTGGGCGCGGCTTCGGGGTGTCGAGAGGAATCCCCGACCGCCCGTAAAGTCCTCGAAAATATGGTCCATCTGCTCGGCGAACCGGCGGACGAACTCAAAAGGACTGTCCAAAACCGGCGTCAAGACCGTGGGAGCCGTGGCGCGCGAAACCTCCGAGCCTTTCCCCGTCGGAGCGTTGGTCGTCCCCGTCGGATTCTCTTTGTTGGTTGGCATGACTAGGACTCCTTCATCCATAGCCTCATAATGATGCGCCGGATCACAAACCCCCGGCCCATCTACCCGAGTAACGAAGCAAAATTCATTCCGAATGCCCGCCTGAACGCGCCAAAACTTTTTCGATATGTGGATGGCCGGCGCGCGTTTGGCTCGCCGCTCAGCGCATATCCGTTGAGCGCGCGCCTCGCGCGGGGGGGAGATTCCCGGGGCCGCCGATCTCCGCGCGTGTTAACGGGGGAGATTGGGTTCGTTCGGCCGAATTCCAGCAAGTTCTTTTGGGGTGAACCGCTTGACTCTCGGGGTGCCCCGGGTTCGCCCCGAACCCGGGCGCGCGGGGCTCGACTTCTCCACCCGGGTTTGGGGCGAACCCGGGGCGCCCGCCGGAAATTGGGTTCGTTTGGCCAAATTTAAGCGCGTTGAAGCTGGGTTCCGGAGTTTTTCCTCGAACCCCGGAGGGGGAATATCAACCCGGAGGACAGGCATTCCCGCCTGTCCGATGCTCGGCGACGGACAGGCGGGAATGCCCGTCCTCCCGGGACGTTGCCCTCCCGCGCCCAAGGAAAATTCCCGCTCTCCCATCCCCGAGATTGGGTTCGTTCGGGGCGGCGGGTTGGAGGATGCCGATAGAGCTAAAGTCAATCTCACCAGGCCATTACACCGTTCAACAGCGGGGCGGAGATTGGGTT
>Ga0182738_1004493_pt1 | contig 15408 bp, 18 predicted proteins | sample eDN5th30CBELigMG_FD_128876 | JGI IMG/M metagenome (GOLD analysis project Ga0182738, IMG submission 128876) | Enriched Miracle-Growth compost microbial communities from Emeryville, California, USA - eDNA 5th pass 30_C BE-Lig MG (version 2)... ... | reverse complement strand
GCCGCCCTGATGAAAGGGCTGGCGTGTGGATGAGATCATGGGTCAAGCTCCAGGCGAGCCGGTGTAAGGCCTGCCTGGCGCGTGTGCAGTGCCTCACACGGGTTCAGGGGAAGGGGTTATCGGTGGCAGGACGCGCCCGGCCGACAACGCAATAACGGGTGTTTGCCCGGGTGGGCGATGTCGTGGACTAACTGCCGACCGGTGCTCTCGGCTCGAACCAGAGTTCTTTGAGCCGAAAGCGCTCGAAATGCAGCACCACATCGACGGTTTGGCGCAAGAAGGCCTGAATGGTCGGCAAATCCAGGTTGCCGCCAGTGGGCGATTGCTTGATGAGAATAGCCAACCGGTCAAAGGCGTCGGCAGCGCTGTTGGCGTGTGTGGTGGTGACCGATCCCGGATGGCCGGTATTCAAGGCGGCCAGATAGTCCCAGGTTTCAGGGCCGCGCAGCTCGGCTAGAAAGATCCGGTCGGGCGATAAACGCATGCAGGCGGCCAGGCTGTCAGTAGCCGAGACGCGACCGCGTGTGCCGCCGTACATCAGGTGAATCCGGTTTCGGTGCCGTGGCAGGATCAGCTCATGGACATCCTCAATGGTGATGAGCCGTTCGTCCACGGGAACGCGGTCAATCAGCGAACGGGCAAAGGTGGTTTTGCCAGAGCCCGTCGCACCCGAAATGACGATGTTCTTGCGCGCCAGGATCGCTTCGTGCAGAAATTGGGGAACATCGCCTGCGGCTTTAAGTGCCATGAGCGCTTGGTCGCAGGCCGAGGCATCGCCCGCCGCATTGGTCGCTGTACTCGCAAACGCGCCTTGTGCCTGCAGCTCTTCCAGAGAAAATGCGGCCTGTGTGTGCTTGCGGATGTTGATGGCCAGCGTCTCGTCGATGCAGGCCGGTGGCATCACGACCTGGCCCCGTTCGCCGTCCGGCAGGAGGACGGATTGGATGGGGCTGCGGGCCATGTGGTTGTACGCAGCCAGCGCGGTGGCCAGGGCTTCCAGATGCGGGTAGGTGAGCGAAGGGCATGTCTGCAACTCCCATGCCCCTCGCGTACGGGTGTAGAACTCTCCGGCTCGCACGATGGCGATCTCCGTCACGCTCGGGTTGTCCAAGTGGGTGGTTAATGGTCGTAGAAAGGTACGAACCGAGATGGAGCGATCAAATGGGATCGGTTCAGGGGATGGGTTCGAGCTCATAGACGTGGCTGAAGTCCAGGTCACGGGCGACCATGATGCCGATGCGTTCGCCCTGGTTTTTATAAAGCGTGGGGGGAATGTCCAGCGAGTGTTCCAGTATCTTGGCAATGGCTTCTTGGCCGCCTTGAGTTGTATTGTCAAAACGGATGTTGTCGTTGCCAGACTGGCCCTGATTGGAGGCCCAGTTGCCAAAATCACCGACCAGAGACAGCAAAATGGCGTTGCCAAAGCGGTCCCAGAAGTGATTGTCGATTTCGCCATCTACCCCAGCCTCACCAAGCGGGCCGGTGCCGGGCGAGCCTAGATTCACGATCACGCCGCTGGGTGTTTCCAGCCGGTTCCAGGTGACAAAGGCACGGGCCTGGCCTTGCTGGATGCCGCCCGACTGATAGCCAGTGAATTTGGTCCCGGCATCGATGAGTTTGACCTTGCCGTTGGCGCTCATGACATCGTGTGTGGCCAGGCAGGTTAGAAACCCGGATTGTGTGCTGACGAGCTTCGTTTGCAGCGTGCAATCGATCATGGTGCCTTGTGTGAGTAGGAAGTTGCGGTCACCGAGTTGACCCGCTACAGATGGAGACAGCTCCAACGGGCGTAACTCGTCGGCCAAGGGGCCTGCATCGTTATACGGGCCTTGTGCCGCATCGGTTCGGCTCGTGGTCTCGCCGTTTCCATCTCCACCATCTCCCTGCAGAGGGCTGGCCAGCCGACGTTGTGCCACTTCATCGACAGGTGGTGGCGTTTCGGGCGCAGGCGGCGGTACGCTATAGCTCGGCGCTGATACGGGATCGGCAACCGGCGGTGCAGGGGCTGGCTGTGGTGTGGGGCGTTCAACCTTGGGCGTTTTCAAACGATTGGTGATACCGCTTTGATCCGCTTCCAGGCCGTTGGTGGCTTCCTCTTGTGGTTCATGGCTCCAAGCCTTGATGAGCACACCGATGGCGACCGCAAGCGCGACCAGGATGGTGAGCCAGAGAAACGCCCGCGCACCGCGCGGCGCAGTGCGTCCAGCGGTCTCCAGGTTCAGCGGCTCCCGCTCCAAGCCAGAAGAGGCTTGGTCATCGGCGGGTTGCGGGTCTAGTGGCAGCGTGCCTTGCTCGTTTTCCGTCATGGGGCATTCCTTTGTTGCGTGTCGTCGCTGCGCTGCACGGCAGGCACGGGCATGACCGTGGAGGGTTGCTGTGCGGGTGCGCCTTTGATGTTGCGCTTGACTGCAGGCGAGGTCGTTCCGGTATGCGCTGGTACGGATGTGGCACCGTAAGCCTCGTTATGAATAGCCAGCACTTGATTACCCAAGCGTAAATGCCATAAGGCCGAAGTGCGATGCAGCACCATGGTCCGTTCATCGGCCATGTGATAGTTGGTAATGACTTCCTGGCCGTCTGGGGTGACGCGATAGACGGTCGGGATGTCGGCTTCAGCGGCAAACTGCAGCCAGGTCTGACGGCCATCATCCCAGGCATGGACGGGTGCGATGCCTGCATCGCCGTTGCGCGTGTAGGCCTGCCAGTTAATCGGCGTGCTTGCTGTGCGTAGGGAGTGCTCGACCGCTGCTTTCTGCGATGCCTGGATGCGCTGCTTGGCTTCGGTGTCGGGATAGCGGACGACTAGTTTGTACAGCGCCGGTGAGTGGCGGTTGTCACTGTACGTGAGCCTGAAGCTGTAATCTCGCCGATTGGTGACGACAAGCAGGTTGGTGTTGGCGTTTTCCGCTGTCGGTTTGAAGAACAGGTGATTGTCTTTGTACGTAAACGCGTACGCCTGACTGTCACCGAAGACGTGATAGACGTAGTGCTCGCCAGGCTCCAGGACGATATGGGTTGCCACGCCAATGATCGCATTGAGCTGGATCACGTCTGTCGCGTCGTAGTTGACGTAGCGCACGCGATGGTCTGACTTTGAGGATCGTGGTGTGTCCAGCGCCAGCGCGCTTGCAGGCAGCGCCAGGCAAAGCGCGAGCGCCAACGCCTGTCGTCTGGGGAGGTGTTCAAGCATGGGAATTCCTTCAGGGCGATATGGGAGTTAGCGCGATAAGTCGGCCGCCAGGTCATAGCGTGTGATCTGGAAACCCAACGGGTTCAGCCGTGCGACCTCTTCGGTGAGCGGCACGTCGGTGTATTGATAGGCCATGGTGGCAATCAGGTGCTGGACCTTGGTGATATTGCCCGACGTTACTTCTCGCTCTGTCTTGGTGAAGCGGACAATGGCCGCCTGATTAGCGCCGAGGGTGATGGAGTGAACCTGTACATCGACCGTGCCTTCGGTGCCCAAACGTGTTGTGACGGCATCCTCTCCTTCAAAGCGTTTGCCATATCGCGTTTGAATGGGTGCGGAGGACAGCAGGGCGCACGTATCGAATTGCTCCTGAATGGTTTGCCAGCTATAGCCTTCGCAGTTGAGCACATAGGTATTCAGGAAATGCTTGGCGATGCGTTCGCCATAGTCTTCGAGTGGTTGCCCGAGTTGGCTGACGTGCTCGACCGTGCCGGTGGCCTCATCGACACGCACCACGTACATTTCAGGAGGTGCTTTGAGTGGCGTCAGGCCGACGACCGCAGCGATGGCGACGGAGGCAATGAGTGCCGAGCCAATGGCAACTTGCCAGGCTCGTTTGCGGCTACGGAAAATTTCGCCGAGATAATCACGCTCCAGACCGCGAGACTGTTCCAGATAGGCAGCTATATCTTCGGATTTGAGGGCTTCGGGCACGAATCAAACTCCTTGAATAAGCGGTGGTGTGGCATTGACCGGCACACGGGGCGAGTCATCGGGTTGGGGTGGCTCTGGCGCGTGAAAGGCGCAACCGGCCAGCAGCCCGGCCAATGCCAGGGCGGCAGCGATGTTTTTCATGGAAACTCCCGCTCTGTCTGCGGACAGAACAATTAGGAAGGAATGGTGGGGTGTGGCAGACCGCTGGATTACTTGGCGCGTGGGCGCATCATGCTGCGCAAGCGCATGATGGAAAACACGCCTTTGGCGGTGGCACCAATACCGAGTTGAGCGCCGAAGCCGTTGGAGAGGCCTGCAGCGAGGCCGGGGATCATGATCATGACGATTAGGCTGGCAATGCCGACAAGTAGTTGTGCGCCATAGAGGCTCAGAATATCTTTCGCGCCGCCATTGATCTGATCGGCGATCATGCGGATAAGCTCAATGTTCATTTGCAGCATCAGCCCGAAAATAAGGCCAGCCAACAATGCTAAGAACACGAAATTTAGTGCTTGAGAGATCCAGCTGTTGAGAAGTGGCTTGGTAGGCTCAAATAGCGTCGCGGCAATAAATATGGGGCCAGTCGCTACTACCAGTGCCATACCGACTTTGCATACGACGATCATCACGATAATGATGCTGCCAACGATGGCCGCGTTTGCGCGTACTAACGTGGCGAGAATACTGACGAGCACTTCTTTCGTAGAAGGCAAGAAGTTGTACCAGGCATCTTGACCCTTACCCATCATGGCGCTGGAGGCCTTGCTGGTCTCGTTCTGCAGTTTATCGACCTCTACTGCGACATCGCTGGTACCTAACGCCAATTGTGCGACGTCATCAGGTAATGCAATCATCGTGTCCGCGATGTTCTTCTGGTATAGGCCTCCCACTCCAAAGATCATGGAGACGACCGCGACGAGAATGGCTTTACGAAAGAATTCCGTCACTGTCATATTGCTTTGTCCGTGCATCAGGGCAAACGCATACACGACAAATTGGAGAGTGAGGCCGACGACAATGACGGGCATGAGGGCCTGGAATAACGCCTGCATGGGGCCGTTTACTGCATTGCTTAATGTGTTCTCGGTTTCAGACATGACCCATTGCGCAATATTGCTTGGGGACAAGGACGAAGTAGCCGAGGGAGTTATTCCGGGCATAGTGCGACCTTAGTTTTGAGGTTGAGCGTCTACATCTTCGGTGTTGCTATCTCCAAACCACCCGCCATATACCCGTTCGGCTCTTGCTTGTAGCAGATGCCTCTCCGCTTCAAGTTGTTGCGAGGCTAGTTGAATACGTGTTTGCTCTGCCACGATGTTGGACTGTTCAATTTGGATCCGTGCTTGTAGTTCGGCGATTTCTTTGGGGTTGCTTGTCTGGTTTATTTTGTCTTGCAGAGCATCGACGTTAGCTAAGCGCTGGGTCATTGAGTCATAGGCGCGTTGGCTCATTGCTTTAGCGGTCGCTTCAATATCCAGTGCTCGCTTGGAAAGTTTGGCCCGATCTTCCTGAAAATTGACAGGAGCCGTGACGGAATCCGTGACGCGGTTCACATCTGCGTTGAGACTTGAGTCGGTAGGCTGATTCAGCAGATCTTGAGCCGTTGACGGCAAGGCTGAACGTAGCCGGTCACGTGTTTCCGGACTGCCAACGACATTACCGTAACCATTCGATTGTGTGAGTGCTGCGAGTTGGCTCTTGGCGGTAGACAGTTGCTTGCTCAGATTCTTCAATTGATCTCGGGCAGTCAGTAATTGCTGTTGCAATTGAGCGACCGTGGCCGCATCAACCGTTGGAATTCCGCTCGCGTAGGCAGGATTGATCAATACGACGGACAGGGAAATGCCCGCCGCAAATAGCTTGCAGCGTGTCATGTGAAGTCTCCAATGGGTGCGCCGTCAGGCGCGTGGATCAGGACTGTGTGTCGCTTTGTTGTGCAATGGCTTGATATTCAGCCTCGGTTGCACGATGCGCTTTCATTTGGCCTGAGACGATGATGTCGGCGCTTTCATCATAGGCAACGCGTTTGTCACCTACTGCCAGAATGTTGTCCGAGTCGTCTAATTTTCCAGGCAGCTTGTGGGTTTGGTAGCCACCACCGAAAGGGTCTTTCGTTACAACGGTGAATAGAAAACTATCGCCGTTGCGAGTGATATGGATCGCGTCAGGATCATATTTGCTATCTGACTTCCAATATCCAAGAAACTTCTCACCTCCCGGCTCACTATTACATCCGACTAGGGTCATGAGCAGTGTGGCGGAACTAATGGCGGCGATGAAGTTTCGTCGATTCATGCAATTTTCCTATAGTGAACGGCAGTTGATGGGCTTGGTTACTCCTGAAAGTGTCCAAGGGTTGCATACGCAACAGGCGTATTCAATCTTTGTAGTGCAGGCCGCTTGATTGCAAAGTTTCAGGATGTTCCATTAGGCCGTGCGTTTTCGGTGTGCTCGGATGCAGGCATCAACACGTTGATAAAGGGGTTAGAAGTCTGGCCCCTCCATTTCGTGAGTGGCATCATGCCGCTCTAGCGGATGATTGAAGCGTGCGCCGATGAGATCGGAAACGCGCTGGTAGTCGGCCGCTTGCGGAGGATGGCCGTTCACTTCATGGATGTGCAGGCTGTAGTACTTGTGTACACCTTGTTCAAAATAGGCACGATCTTCGCGTGGCGTACTCGATGAAAACCAGAGCATGGGCGATTGCCGTGGATCGGACGCAGAGGGTGAATCCAGACCGTGGTCTTGGGCCAGTCGCTGTAGCGTTTCGGCATCGACGTTTTCACGCTCCACCTCGGTATCTGTCCAACTGGATTGGCCCGCCTCCAGGTCTTCCTGCTCCCAATACTCGCAGTCGATGGAAACCACGAACGTGTCTTCGGGGCCTTCTTGCTCCGGCTCAGGGGCTTCCAGTCCCAACCGGCGATAGAAATCTCGGTGCTGTTCGTACTCTCTGGCCGTTTGCATGTCGGAGATGAAGTTCTCGGTCTCACGGATCAGCGCGCGTCCCGCCTCAAAGTCAGCATCCGGGATGTCCACCCCCTCGATGTCTCTGGCGATATGCAGACCCGTCATGTGGTCCTTGAGCCCTTTGAGATACTCCTGGGAGAGGATCAGGTGTTCCTTCGTTGCGTCCGGCATCGGTTGGGCCCGTTCGCCCGCGCTGAAGGCCTCCTCCACACGATCCTCCAGTTCTTCGGGGGTTGAGAAGGGATTGTTCTGCAGATTCATGGTGCCTCCTGCATGGCGTTAACGAGTTTGCCGGATGGCCGCCAGATATACCGGCAGCCAATCGGCTGGGTCGTGACCGGCCTGGGCAACCGCCTCTTGGGCGATCGTGGCCATGTCGGGGCTGCCCGAGAACACGAGCAGTTCATCCTCGCAGCCGGACAGGTCAAGTTGGGCGACGGTGACGCTTGATCCTTGCTTGACCAAGAATTTGCGGCTGGCTTCGCCAAGACTGCGCAGTAGCTCGAATTCCGCCTCGGTAAGGCCAAAGCCCTCGATATAGTCGCGCGCCTTGGCCTTGGGGTTCGGCAGCAGAATGAGTGTGGCGGTCTGTTGCACCAGGGACGGCCCGACCGGGTTTTCGATGATGGCCCCCGGCTCCTGCGTGGCGAAGGCCAGCACGCCGTTTTTCTTACGAATCGTGCGACTGGCATCCTGCATGGACTCCTGAAAGTGCGCGTCCTTCAATGGATGCTGGCACTCGTCGTACAGGTTGATGATGCGGCGGCCATCGTGCAGGGCATCGACGCGATGCTTCAGGTATAGCGTGGCAGCGCCCCGGGCGGCGTCATCGTCCAGCAGTTCGGTCAGGTCAAAACCGAAGATGGCGGGCTGCCCCGTATCCGTGCTCAAACTCAGTTCATCGACCGGGTTGTCGAACACCCAACCGTATTCACCGCCTTGGCACCACGGTGCCAGTCGAGCATGGATGGTGCTGGTGGTGTCATCCTCACTATAGGGATTGGGCAGCAAGGTATTGAGCGTCGATAACGTACGGGCTTCGCGATCGATGAGCGTGGTCAGCTGTTGCACGGCCTTGGTAATGTCGGCCTGTTGGCGGGTGGTGATAGTTTCGCCTCGGCGTTCCGCCAGAAATACCACCAGGCGCACCATGAAGGCGACGTTGCCGTTGGTCGGTTCCATCTGGAAGGGATTCCAGCCGGTGGCTTCGCCCAACCGAATGTTGAAGTAACGGCCCCCAAGCGCCATGATCAGCACCTGCATGCCCTGGTCTTTGTCCCACACCACACACGTTGCCCCGAACTTCTGAGCCTGGGTGAGCAGCATGCCTTGCAGCACGGTTTTGCCGGTTCCCGTCATGCCGATAATCATCGTGTTGCCGGGACGACGCTTTCCGGTTTCGTCCACGTCGTCGGTGGAGGCATGGAAGTTGAAGAAGTACGGGCTGCCGGTTTGGGTTTTAAGCAGCGTGACCGCTGGGCCCCAGGGGTTGCCGACCGGTTTGCCGGTCAGCTGGTTATGCAGGCTGGAAAAGCACAGAAAGTTCAGCGACGTGATGGGCACTGGGCGGGGCCGCCAGTGCCAGTTACCGGGCAGTTGCGCCCAAAACCCTGCTTCCAATGCCCGATCCAACGGTCTGAAGCCAATGGCGTCTTCGGCCAAGACGGTGGCCGTCTGCGCCAAGGCCTGGCGTACGCTTTCTGCCGTGTCGTCATAGATCAGCAGTGTGGCGTGATGGTCTCCCAGCCCCAAGCGGGCCGAGGTCAGATCATCCATGGCGTCGTTGAGTTGGGCCACCTGGCTGGTGGAGTCGTCACCGGAATCGACTAGCAATTTGTGGTGCTTCTTGACCAGCTTCTTGGACGCAGCACCCGTATGACTCCCCCACGACTGTGTGAGTACGAATTCGTGCGGCAGGGCCAGCAAGCGATTCATGTGCCCCGGTTTGGTCGCTTCCGGGTAATCGCGTAACTCCATCATGCCGAAGATGCGGGCGTTGGCGACGGTACGCAGTTCACCGAGTTCGCCATGTCGGCCAAAGATCGGTCTGGCCTGCGGCAGGGTATCTCGCAGCCGTTCACGGCTGATCGGTACTTGGTGTGGCCTGCCGGACAGTAGAAAACCCAGGAACTCCGCCGCTTCACTGAAGGCAAAACCGTTGCGGTCGATGATGCCGAGCGTCTCGGGATCGTAGCGGTACAGGCCTGCCATCAGGGCACGCACAATGCCGTTGAGTCGCTCGATGGACTCGGCCTGCCAAAGCGCAAGGCGTTTGGCGTCGGCTTTCTCCAGGCTGGCAAATGTGCCCAAGATGGGATCTTGGACGGGATGCACCAGGACAGTCAGGTACAGGTCATTGACCATCAGGCCCGACGTATCGAACGTGGCACGGTAGGCAGCATCGAATTGGGCGGCAAAGGGTTGCTCGAACGTGCTGTCGGGATATTCGGTGACGCGGCGGCGAACGATATGAGAGTAGAGTCCAAACGCGCCCATTGGCAGGCCGCGCAACACGTTATGCAGGGCTTCGATCCAGTCCTTGAGCTCGTCCTGCGCATACGCATCAGGGGCTCGCCCCGTGACTTTGATGACCGTCATGTACTCATGGTTGTCGCAGGCAATGATTTGGTCCGTGACATGATGGGAGTAGGGCAAGTAGCGCGCGACGCGCCGCTCGTCTACCGCCAAGGAGGCTGCAGCAGTCATGGAGACATCCTTTACTTGATGAGAAATCGCCACGGGCGGCGTCGGTGATAGCCATGCAGGGCATAGCTGGAGCCTTGCCAAAAGCGCTGATTGGGATTGCTGCGCCGGGTTTTGATTTCCAGCCAGAGCACATCCAGCGCCTTGTCGTCGTCCCGCGTGAGAATGGCTAAGGTGGGCATGACCACAAAGAGGAGTCCCCACCAGGCCAGGCCTGCCGTCATGGCAATGATGGCCACCCCGGCAAATGCGCCCAGCAGTAATGTGGTGGGAATGCCCATGAACGTGGCCTTGCGGCCCAGGCCCTTGAAGACCAGATAGGTATTGGGCGTCATGGCTTACTTCCAGAGCAGGACAACCAGTTCTGCCGTCGAGCCTGCCAGCAATACGCCGATCCCCCAACGGATGGCGTCGTCTTTGCGCATGACTTCGGCGGCATACAACACAAAAATGATCACGCCGATGATGACGGCGGCAATGGGCAGGATGATGTCCAGGTTGTCGCTGAGCGTTTGCAACGTGGTTCTGGCGCGTGACAGGCCGCCGATGGATTGTGCAAATGCAGCGTGATGGCTGCTAAACAGTAGTGACGTTGCTATCAGCTTGTACAAAATGCGCAGAGGCGATGTTGCGTGCATGATGTGCTTGAGTACAGACATGGAAAGACTCCTGCCCCACACGCTTGATGGCGTTGGGGTGACGAGGTTAAGAAGAGGTTAAGAAGAGGGTAAGAAGAGGGTAAGAAGAGGGAGGGTGCCGCGAGGCCTTGTGAGACGACGCGGTGTCAGCTTTCGGTTTCGGATTCCGCTGTGGGCGGGTGCTGGGCTTTTTCAACGAAGCCATCAAGGGCCGGATTGGCTGTGAAGCCATCCTGGGCCCCTGGGGGTTGACGCTCAGTCGTGGGTGACTCTGATGCGGCTTTGCTATCAGGTTTTGCAGCGGTTTCGTCGTCGGCTTGCGGTGTGAGTGCAGGCACTTTGATATTGGCCTGGGCCAATACCTTGCCGACATAACCGTTGTGAAATCCTCTGGTGAAGTTGCCCGTGTTGTAGCAAGACAGGGCAGCACGCAAGGCTTGCTGCGGCTCTTGATGCTGGGGCAAGGCCCGCGCATAGCAATTGGCAAGCACGGTTTGAGCGGCGGCCAAATTGCGGCAAGGATCGAAAACCGTCTTGCTGTCCAGGTTCAAGGCGGCCCAATTGCGCACATTGATTTGCCCCAGTCCAGCGTCGAAGTCGATGCCCTGTTTTATCAGGCGATCGGCTGCCGCCGTGGCGCTAGCCAATGTTTGCGGTTGCTTGGGCAGGTGCTGACGCTTTTCGCTGACCCCAATCGCGTATGGGCTGCCTCGGGATTCGTGGCGGATCAAGGCCGATAGCGTATCGGGATGGATGTTTGGTGCGCAGGTCAGGGCCAGCGCAGCAAATGCGGCAATCATGGGTGATCCTCATTGGCGATAGGCTCCAAGCCTGGGGTTCTTGAGGGAGAAATTCCAGCCACTGGCCCAGCGTCCGCTGTGTTCGGCTTCCCATTTGGCTTGTGCGGCGTCATATTCCTCTGCGTTGACCCAGCGGCCCCCTTGTTCGGGTTTGCCGACGTAGCGGACTGACAGTTGATAGGTCCAGGCGTGATCGTTGTACGTCACGCAGTAGGCGGGTAGTTTGTCCAGCGAGACGGTGGGGATCTCATGGACGTCGTAGACGATCTCGCCGCTGTCACCGCCCAGCGTACGGGTGCGCCATCGGTATGCCGTGGCTGCATAGGTGCGATTGAGATACTCAGGGTCGCATTTGCCTGCGCCGCGTGAGATGGCGTCAATGCGCTCGGGCATGCCCTGATCGCTCGAGGCGGGGCACTGGGACAGGAAGGCGCGTCGTGCTGAGACCGTGGCCGACCAGTCCAGACTGCCGTGGCTGTATTTCTTGATGTCGAAGTAGTGATCCAGAGAGGGACTGCACTCACTGGGTTGTGTGCCCGAGGACAAGCACAGTGTGGCTTCGCAGGCCAATCGGGTATTGCCAGTGAGCAGATCCGTACTGGCTGCATGGGCGGCAGGCACCAGCGCGCAGACGAGCGCCATCGCTCCTGCCTGCATTGCAGGGAAGGATTGCATGTAGGTCTCCAGGGAATAGGTACAGCAGACAGTCGAGGAATCGACCGGAGGCGGGTCAGCGCGAACGTTGCAGGTGTTGTTGGGCGATGGCGATTTGTTCGGGTTTGGCCATGGCACGCACGAGATAGGCTGTTTCAATGGCAACCAGGCGGGTGTCTTGCAAATTGCCCAGGCTGGCCACGATCTGGCGTAGCAGGGTGAGTTCTTCCTGCAGCGTGTCATCGGCAGACAAGCGGCGTCGGATGTAGTTGGACAGGGACAGTCCGGCCAGGGCGGCAGCTTCGCCCAGACGCGCAGCATGAGACGGGGTCATCCGAATACGGACGACCTCGGAGAGAGGTTCATTCATGGATATTGCCTGTATGGAAGCGGCGCAGCGGGTGTGAGCGTGCTGGCCGGGTTGGCGAGCCCAGGCCACCGGTGCGGGCCTGGTCGTGATGAATGTGAGCTTAGGCGTGTGTCAGCAGCAAATGGCCGATGGGGTCGGGCGTTTTGCGGACACAAATTTCAATGTCATAGCCCAGGCGGTTGAGGCAATCCATCAGCTTGCGCTCGGAGAAGTTCGAGAACTCTCCGCGTAGCAGGCTCGATACTTTGGGTTGCGTCAGCCCCATGCGTTTGGCGGCTTCGGCCTGTGTCAGGCCACGCTCGCGAATCGCCTTGGCTATTTCGGTCGTTAGCCCTGACTTGATCTGCAGTTTTTCGGCATCGGGCAATTCAAGGTCGGCAAATACGTTGCCGGAACTGACTTCGACCTCGATGCCTTCAATGATGCGTTTATTCATTTCTCAACTCCTGCGCGACTACCGCAGCGGCTTTCAAACGCTGACGGATGATGTCCATGTCAGGTTTGGGTGTTTCGATCCCGCGCTTGCTCTTCTTCTGAAAGACATGCAAGACAAAGATGGCTTGGGCAAAACGGACGGTGTAGGCGGTCCGATACGTGCCGCCAGAGTCATCCTCGACAATCTCCAAGACGCCTGCGCTGCCAAACCCTTTCAGGACTTTGGCGGCTTCGTGCTGTTCGCCGCGCTGGGCGGTGTCCAGGGCATGGCCGAAGAATTTTCGTACGTCTACCGGTAACGCCAGCAGGTCTTTCTTACTGCTGCCGAGCCAAAAAAGGGGTTTTAGATCGGAAGGTTTCACGTAAATATACCATTTCTGGGATGAGCGGGGTTATTGTTGCTACCCGCGTGTCGTTACGGATCAGGCCTGCTTGAGCCAACGGACGTTGTCCGCCAGTTCGGGCATTTGGCCCGCTTCCAGCTCGTCGAGGAAGTCGGCCCATTGCTGCACCATTTCTTTGCGCTGTGTCAGGAAGGTGGTGCGGTCATAACTGCCGCCTTGTTCTTCCTTGGATACGTGCGCTAGGTGACGTTCGATGACCTCCGGGTCCCAGCCGAGATACTCGCGAATCATGGTTCGCGCCGTAGCCCGAAACCCATGACCGGTGATTTGCTCCTTGGTGTCGTATCCCAAGGTGCGCAGGCCGGAATTGATGGTGTTGTCGCTGATGTAGCGCGACTTATCGGAACGCCTGGCCATACTGGGAAACACGGGGCCCGTCGGCCCGGTGATGGGCAGGAGCTCTTTCAGAATGCGGCAAGCTTGGCGTGACAGCGGCACGATGTGGGCCGGGGTTCGACTATCGCGCTTTTGCCATTCGCGCATCTTCATGTTCTCGGGAGGACAGCGCCACAACTTGCGCTTCAGATCAATATCTTCCCAGTGGCTGAGGCGGATCTGGCCAGGGCGCTGAAACACGAGCGGAGCCAGGCGCAGTGCGGCGATCGTGATGAAATTGCCGTTGTAGCCACGGATGTCGCGCAGCAGTTGTCCTAGCAATTTGGGATCGGTAATGGCCGCGTAATGGCGACTGCGGGGAGCAGGCAGGCCTCCTGTGTTCTGGTTTACAAAATTCTGGGCGGGTTCTAGGACACCCGTGTCTACCGCATATTGATAGACGTGCTGAACGGTTTCCCGAACACGCTGAGCCATTTCGAGGTGCCCGCGATCCTTGATGCGATGTAGGCATCGCACGATTTCCGTGGGCTTGATGCTTGTGATCATCTTGTCGCCCACCCAGGGAAACACGTGGATTTCAAGATGTCGAGTGACTTTCTTCTTGTATCCGGCTGACCATTCCCGGTCTTTGCTGGCGCTTTTGAGCCAGGCGCGAGCCATCGGCTCAAAGGTGTTGACCTTTGCGAGCGCCGCCTGTTCCTCCTGTTCTCGGCGATATCCTCGGGGGTCTATGCCCTGGGCTCGCTGTGCGTTGGCCTTCTTGGCCGCTTCGCGAGCCATCGCGAGGGTCACGGTAGGGTAGGCCCCCAGGCCTATCTTGAGTTGCTTGTTGCCGGATTTGTAGCGATAGAGCCAACTTTTGCTGGTGGCACGCACGCGCAGATACAGTCCATCGCCGTCGGCCAACAGATATTCTCTGGCGCGAGACGGGGTTGTTCGGATTTTGAGATCAGTCAGGAATCCCATTGGAGTCCCCCCAACGGAAAAATTTAGGGTACCCCTAGTCTAGGGGACACTTTGGGGGACGCGCAAAGTTGGGATTTACTGAATTTTTGTGAAACGTCACGAGTCAGATTTTTCGTCTAACTCTATGATTTTCTTGAGAATTTGGTGCAACTTGAACCGTTACAGAACAAGTCGTTGGTGCCCGGGGCCGGAATCGAACCGGCACGCCTTGCGGCGGGGGATTTTGAGTCCCCTGCGTCTACCAATTTCACCACCCGGGCTTTGGGGGATCGCCCTGGCGCTGGATGCCTGGGCGTGGAGAAGAAACGCAATTATACGATACTGCCACACCATTGACGGACGAGGCCCATGGACGAGTCGGGATAGTACCGCATTTTTGCTAAATTCATCTATTGGGGGGCATCACTAGCCAACAGCAGGCATTGTTTGGGCCTGTTGCGGGATGTGCGCGGGACGCTTGGCAGGCATAGATCCTCGGGTGAGATGCGTTTACGCGCCGATTTCTGGGGGGGCCGGATCGTCCAGCCCCTCCGACGCGGCCAGAGCCGAGCGAAGATGCGCTCTGATCTCGGCATAGGCCCAGATTTTCGTGTGCCCATAGGCTGATGCATTCTGGGCGCCCAAGGCGCGGGCTCGCGCTTGGGCGTCCGCCAATGGGTCCGTGCCCGAAAGTACGTCTACCACGCCTTTGGCTTTTGCACTGGCGCCGTCCAGAATATCGCCACGCAGCACCATCGTCTGGAACGTCTCTCGGCCTCCCCGGTGGCGTGCTATGGCGGCGGCGATTGGGCTGGTCATCCCCAGGCGTACCTCCGGAAGGGAAAATATCGCTTCTTTGCCTGCGATAATCTCATCGCACAGAAAAGCCAGCATGCATCCTGCTCCTATGGCCTTGCCGGTTACGCACGCCACGACGGGTTTGGGAAAGCTGGCGATTCGCAGCATCGTCTCTCCGAGCAGTTCGCGGCGCCGATGGCGAGCCGTTTCGGTGGCAAGATCGGCATATTCCTTCAAGTCTGCGCCTGCGGAGAAGATGCGTTCGCTTGCGGATGCGAGCACTACCGCAACGACATTATCATCCGCGACCGCTTTGTTGAGGGCATCCGATAACGCGCGCTGAACTGGCGCATTGATCGCGTTGGCAGCCGAAAGGCGGTTCAAGATCAACCATTTGACACCCTCACGCATCTCGGCCCGAAGCAGTGGGGGCTTGCCGGTGGCTGGTTTG
>Ga0182738_1004492_pt1 | contig 15409 bp, 12 predicted proteins | sample eDN5th30CBELigMG_FD_128876 | JGI IMG/M metagenome (GOLD analysis project Ga0182738, IMG submission 128876) | Enriched Miracle-Growth compost microbial communities from Emeryville, California, USA - eDNA 5th pass 30_C BE-Lig MG (version 2)... ... | reverse complement strand
TTCCTTTCGCCCGCATGGCAACGGCCCATCTCGCTCGGCGCGGACCTGGTGCTGCATTCGACCACCAAGTATCTGAACGGGCACAGCGATGTGGTTGGCGGCGCGGTTGCTGCTGCAACCCCCGAGCTGCACGAGAAAATGATCTGGTGGGCCAACTGCATCGGTGTGACCGGCGCTCCGTTCGACAGCTATCTGACGCTGCGCGGCTTGAGGACATTGCATGCACGCCTGGCGGTGCACGGTGCCAATGCGCAACGCATCGCACAACTGCTCAACGAGCACCCGGCCGTCAGCCGGGTGTTTTATCCCGGTCTGCCGCAGCATCCACAATACGAGCTGGCGCAACGGCAGCAGGCAGGGGCGGGCGCCATGCTCAGCTTCGAGCTGAAGGGTGGAATCTCCCAGGTAAGGGCCTTCCTGAACGGTCTGACCTGCTTCTCGCTGGCGGAGTCATTGGGCGGCGTCGAGAGCCTGATCGCGCACCCGGCCAGCATGACGCACGCCGCCATGGCGCCCGAGGCGCGGCGCTGTGCGGGCATCTCCGACTCCCTGCTGCGCCTGTCCATCGGCATCGAAAGCGTCGATGACCTGCTGCACGACCTGACCGGCGGCCTGCAGCGCGCGCTCGACATCTAAGGTTGGATTGTCGGCGGGCAAAAAAATAGGCCGGCTCAACGCCGGCCTGGATGTGGCAACCTAGAAGCGCGGTCGTGGCGATGACAGTGCAACTGCATCGGCCTTGGGGACTAACCCGACACGAGCCCTGTTTCCACCAAAGACACCTCGACCGCAATCGGTCGAGACATGGAGATTTGGCTTGGGGCGCCAAGGCGGAATTCCCGGCGCCGGACAGATCATAACCGCCCCGCCGGGATTTTTGGCAAGAATCTTTACCCCCGACGCCGAGACAGGTCGGAGGTTAAAAAATCAATAACTTACGACGCTATTGTAAGATTTTCTTGACGACCGCCGCGCCGGCCGCGCGGGTCGTCGCGGGGGTGGCGCCGGCGGCCAGGTCCCCGGTCCGGACCCCCTCGGCAATGGCCGCGCCGACCGCCGATTCCACCACCGAGGCTGCCGTTGTCAGATCAAGTGAGTGACGCAGCAGCATGGCAGCGCTGAGGATGGCTCCGTATGGATTCGCTAGGCCCTTGCCGGCGATATCCGGCGCCGAACCGTGAATGGGCTCGTACAGACCCAGACGTCCGGCGCCGAGCGAGGCCGAGGGCAGCAGACCCATCGAGCCGGCCAGCATGGAGGCTTCGTCCGTGAGGATGTCGCCGAACATGTTCTCGGTCAGCAGCACATCGAAACTGGACGGCTTGCGGATCAGGTGCATGGCGGCCGAATCGACCAGCATGTGCTCCAGTGCGATATCGGGGAACTCGCTACGGATGACCTGCTCGACCGTGCTGCGCCACAGGCGCGAGGTCTCCAGCACGTTTGCCTTGTCAACTGAAACGATGGACTTGCGTCGCCCACGCGCCAGCTGCGCCGCAACGCGGGTAACCCGTCGAATCTCTTCGACGGTGTAGGTGCACACGTCGGTGGCCGAATCGGCCGTGCGGTGCTTCTCGCCGAAATAGATGCCGCCGGTCAGCTCTCGCACCACCATGATGTCGGTGCCTTCGAGGATGTGCGCCTTGAGCGGCGAGGCATCGAGCACTGCCGGGTGCAGCGTGACCGGCCGGAGATTCGCAAACAGGCCAAGCGCCTTGCGTATCGCGAGCAGGCCCTGCTCGGGCCTGACCTTGGCAGCTGGATCCGACCACTTCGGTCCGCCCACGGCGCCGAGCAGGACAGCATCCGCCGTGAGACAGGCGGCTGCCGTCGAAGGCGGCAGCGCGGACCCGGTGGCATCGATGGCTGCGCCGCCAATCAGATGCTCTTCGAACTGAAACTCGTGACCGAAGCGTGTTGCAATGGCTTGCAGTACGCTCACGGCTTCCTGCGTGACTTCGGGGCCGATGCCGTCACCGCCCAGGACGACGATCTTCGCCTTGCTTGCGCTCATGCGTGTGCCTGTTCGTAGCGCTCGATGGCGGCGGATTGCTGCAGCAGGAAGCCCAGCTCATCGATGCCATTGAGCAGGCAGTAGCGCGCGAACGCCTCGATTGGGAACTCGACCGCGGTGCCGTCGGGCAGCCCCAGCGTGGCCGACTCCAGATCGATGCGCAGCTGCACTCCCGGATGTTCGAGCAGCCAGCGATGCGTGGTCTCGTCGATCACGATGGGCAACAGGCCATTCTTGAGCGAATTGTTGCGGAAGATGTCGGCGATCTCGGTGCTGATGACGGCGCGAAAGCCGTAATCCAGCAGTGCCCAGGGCGCGTGCTCGCGCGAAGAGCCGCAGCCGAAATTCCGCCCAGCGACAAGAATCGCGCAGCCGGATGCTTCGGGGCGATTCAGGACGAAGTCCGCTCGCGGCGCGCCGGTGCTGTCGTAGCGCCAGTCGGTGAAAGCCTGCTTGCCTAGACCTTCCTTGGTGGTGGTCGTGAGGAAGCGGGCAGGGATGATCTGATCGGTATCGATGTTGGTGTACGGCAGCACCACCGTACGGGACTCGATGTGGCGAATGGGTTGCATGGGTTTTTCGATTTCCGTGCTGTGCGCGTTACGCGAGGAATTCGCGCGGGTCGGCGATCCGACCGGTAACGGCTGCTGCAGCCGCAGTGGCTGGACTGGCGAGCAGCGTGCGTGCTCCGGTGCCCTGGCGGCCTTCGAAATTGCGATTGCTGGTGCTGACGGCGTACTGGCCCTTGCCGACCAGATCGCCGTTCATGCCGATACACATGGAGCAGCCTGATTCGCGCCATTCGGCGCCGGCATCGGTGAAGATCTTGGCCAGGCCGCGTGCCTCGGCTTCGCGCTTGATTTGCTGTGAGCCTGGCACGATCAGCGTGCGTACTCCGGGGGCAACTTTCTTGCCCTTGAGCACGCGTGCAGCGAGCTCCAGATCGGAAAGCCGCCCGTTGGTGCAGCTGCCGACGAACACCACCTGCACCGGCTTGCCGATGAGCTTGTCGCCGCCGTTCAAGCCCATGTAGGCCAGCGATTTGGCGTGCACCGCATCGTCAGCGCGAGCCGGCACTGTGCCGCTGATCGGTACCACCATGCCCGGATGCGTGCCGTAGGTGATCATTGGTTCGAGCTTGCCGGCATCGAGGTCGACCACACGATCGAAGCGTGCGCCTGGATCGGTTTTGAGATTGTGCCAGCCTGCGACGGCTTTGCTCCAAGCTTCGCCTTGCGGTGCGAAGCGACGGCCTTGCAGATACGCGAACGTCGTGTCGTCGGGTGCGATCATGCCGGCGCGTGCACCGGCCTCGATCGACATGTTGCAAACCGTCATGCGCTCGTCCATCGACAGCGCTTCGATGGCAGAGCCGCGATACTCGATGACGTGACCGGTGCCGCCGGACACGCCGATCTTGCCGATGATGGCGAGGATCAGGTCCTTGGCGGTGACACCGGCGGGGAGTTGGCCGGCGACTTCGACGGCCAGCGTCTTCGGACGCCGCTGCAGCAAGCACTGCGTCGCCAGCACGTGGCCCACCTCGGTGGTGCCGATGCCGAAGGCGAGGGCGCCGAAGGCGCCATGCGTCGCCGTGTGGCTGTCGCCGCAAACGATGGTCTTGCCCGGCTGGGTCGCGCCCAATTCCGGACCGATGACGTGAACGATCCCGCGTTGCTCGCTACCCAGGCCCAGCAGCTCGACGCCGAACTCGCGGCAGTTCTTCTCCAGTTCCTTGACCTGGCGCGCGGCCGATTCGACTTTGATCGGCACGCGGCCGAACACTTCGTTCGGATCGGTGGGCGTGGAGTGATCCATGGTCGCCAGCGTGCGATCGGTGCGGCGCACCTTGAGTCCCTGCGAGCGCAGTAGCGAGAAAGCCTGCGGCGAGGTGACTTCGTGGATCAGATGCAGATCGATGTAGAGCACCGCCGGCGTGTCGGCGGTCTCGGGCACCACCTGATGCTGCTCCCAGACCTTTTCGAACAGGGTTTTGGCGTTCATGCGTGCCAAGCATGCCAACGGCGGGGGTGCTGCGGTTTGATGAAATCTCAGCCAGGCATCGCGGGCGGCGATGGCTCGCGCGGGTTGGTTTGTCGGCGGCGCAGACCCTCACCCCGGCCCTCTCCCTGGAGGGAGAGGGGGGAGGAGTGCGTCTTTCCTTTCGCGGCGGCTAGGGAGGGAGTCGTTGCTTCCTCCCTCCTCCGAAGATCCCTCCTCCGAAGAAAGGGGAAGGAGCAGTCTCGCTCTCAGCTCTCGACTCTCCGCCCTCGCTCTTCGCCTCTCCCTCCAGGGAGAGGCCGCGCGTCAGCGCGGCTGAGACTCGTCGCAACGCTCCAGCCAGCCCCAGTTGTCGGCGGTCTTGCCGTTGAAGAGGCCGAAGAAAGCGGCTTGCAGCGCTTCCGTCACCGGGCCGCGCTTGCCGGCACCGATGGCGATGTGATCCACCGAGCGCACCGGCGTGATCTCTGCGGCCGTGCCGGTCAGGAAGATCTCGTCAGCCACGTACAGCAGTTCACGCGGAATAGACTGCTCACGAACCTCGAAACCGTGAGCGCGCGCCAACGTGATAACGGTATCGCGCGTGATGCCCTGCAGGATCGAGCTCGCAATCGACGGCGTATAGATCACACCATCGCGGATCAGAAACAGGTTCTCGCCCGCGCCTTCGCTGACACTGCCGTCGGTGGACAGGCCGATGCCTTCGGCGAAGCCCAGGCGCTTGGCTTCCATGCTGATGAGCTGGCTGGAGAGATAATTGCCGGCCGCCTTGCCCATCGCGGGAATGGTGTTCGGTGCTACGCGCTGCCAGGAAGAAACACAGACGTCGATGCCGTTCTGCAAACCTTCGGCGCCCAGGTACGCGCCCCACTCGAAGGCGGCAACGATGGTTTCGATCGGCGGCGAGACCTTCGGCGCTACACCGATCTCACCGTAACCGCGGAAAGCGAACGGGCGCATGTACGCGCCACTGTTCAGTTCGTTGCTGACGATGATTTCCTTGCAGGCCGCGTCGATCTGCGCCGGCGTGTAGGGAATCTCGATGCGATGGATCTTGGCTGAGTCGAACAGCCGGCGCGTGTGGTCGCGCAGGCGAAAAATGATCGGGCCGTTCGGCGTCGCATAGGCGCGTACGCCTTCGAACACCGTGGAGCCGTAGTGCAGTGCGTGCGCCAGTACGTGTACGGTGGCTTGTTCCCAGGGCACGAGTTTGCCGTTGTACCAGATGTGCTTGGCGGCTTTGATGGGCATGGCGAGAAGTCCGGTGTATCGAAGGAAGAAAGAGAGATTTACAAGTGGCCCGGCTGCAATGCAGCCGGGCCGATCGAGGTTCTAGAGATCAGGCATTTTCCTGCAGCCAGGGCATGCGCTCACGCAACTTGGCACCGACCTTTTCGATCGGGTGCTTGAGGTCCTTGTTCATGAGCTGCTTGTACTTCTTGCCGCCGCGCTTGTTCTCGCTGATCCACTGGCGCGCGAAGGTTCCCTGCTGAATCTCCTTCAGCACCTTCTTCATTTCGCGCTTGGTGTCCTTGTTGACGATGCGAGGACCGCGGGTGAGATCGCCATACTTGCAGGTCTCGCTGACGAACTTGTGCATCTTGGCGAGACCGCCTTCGTGCAGCAGGTCGACGATGAGCTTCAGCTCGTGCAGCACTTCGTAGTAGGCGACCTGCGGCTGGTAGCCGGCTTCCACCAGCGTCTCATAGCCTTTCAGCACCAGCTCGGTGGTGCCGCCGCACAGCACGGCCTGTTCGCCGAACAGATCCGTCTCGGTTTCCTCGGCGAAGGTGGTGGTGAGCACGCCGCCGCGGGTGCCGCCGATGCCGTGGGCATAGGCCAGCGCATTCTGCTTGGCTTTCCTGGAGACGTTCTGGAACACGGCCAGCAGGCACGGCACGCCGCGACCCTGCTCGTACTGACGACGCACCAGGCCGCCCGGGCCCTTCGGCGCGATCAGCACCACGTCCAGATCCTTGCGCGGCTTGATCTGGCCGAAGTGGATGTTGAAGCCGTGCGCGAACAGGATGGTTGCGCCCTTGCTGATGTTGCCGACGACTTCCTTGTACAGATCCTTCTGGGTCAGATCCGGCGTCAGGAAGGCGATCAGCGCCGCGCCCTTGACCGCATCGGCCGGTGCGGCGACCTGCAGACCGTCCTTCTTCGCATTGGTCCAGCTGGCGCCGCCCTTGCGTACGCCGACCACCACGTCGAAACCACTGTCCTTGAGGTTCAGCGCATGAGCACGGCCCTGGCTGCCGTAGCCCAGAATCGCGATGCGGGCTGCCTTGAGAGCCTTCTTGTCGACGTCCTTCTGCGAATAGATCTGCATGTGCGCTCCTGAAAGCGTGTGTTGAAAACGAAAAACCCCGCCTCGGTCGGGCCGGTGCGGGGTTCTTGCGACTTGAGATTGTGTGTCCCTTGTCCGGCTGTCAGCCGACCCCACCCCGGCCAATGCCGGCTACTACATCCAGTACTACGAGCATGGGTCGAATCTTCCGCGGCAGGCGCGTCGCCCGCGAGGAAGGAATCGGAACCGCAGCGATGCGGCTGCTCGGAAGCACTGCAAACATTGCTAAGGGTGATGAAGGGTGGAGACGTAGGAAATCCTCGGCGATAGCAACACACGGTTACGGAGCTTGTCAAGCGCTCGTACCCAATGCTAAGCGCACGCAGCGCGTCGTGTTGTCATCGGTGCAAAGTGCGATTCGATGCCGGATCGGCATCGCAGCAACCCTGATATCCTTCGTCCATCCTTCGCAACGTCCGTGCGGGCGTGGCTTGCAAAACGAAATGTTCTTCACCGACGAACAGCGCGCATCGATCCCCATCCACCTGGTCTGCGAGGAGGATTGCGAAGACTGGCGCAGCGCGCAGGATGAGGTGACGCGCAACTGGCTACTGGCCAACGCATTCAAGGGCGAGCGCGGCAAGCTTGTACTCATTCCTAGGGCCGATGGCGCACCGGCCGCCGTTGTCGTCGGTTTGGGGCGTCGCGGTATCCGCGAGGAATTCAGTTGCTGGACTTCGGCCGGGCTGCCGGATCGGCTGCCCGATGGCGATTATCACCTGGCGCAATCGCTGGATGCTGCATCGGCCGCGCAGTTCACGTTCGGCTGGGCCTACGGTCAGTACCGGTTCGAACGCTATCGTCGTTCCTCCTCGCCGCGAGCCGTGCAGTTGCGTGCGCCTCAAGGCGTCGATGTCGCCGAGATCGAACGACTGTACCGAGCCTGCTCGCTGGTTCGAGATCTCATCAACACGCCGGCCAACGACATGACGCCCGAGGCGTTGGCCGCCGCCGCAATCGATCTGGCTCAACGTTGCGGTGCGCAGCATCGCGAGATCGTCGGTGATGCCTTGCTCGCCGAACGCTTTCCGGCTGTGCATGCAGTGGGCCGAGCCAGCGCCGTCGCGCCACGACTGATCGATATCCAGTGGGGCGATGCCACGCATCCGAAAGTGACGCTGGTGGGTAAGGGCGTGTGCTTCGATTCTGGCGGCCTCGACATCAAGCCGGGTGCTTCGATGCTGCTCATGAAGAAAGACATGGGTGGCGCCGCCGCGGTACTCGGGCTGGCACAGCTCATCATGGAAGCGCGCTTGCCGGTGCGTCTGCGTGTCATCGTTCCAGCGGTCGAGAATGCGATTTCCGCGAACGCCTTTCGTCCCGGCGATGTGCTGGCGACACGCAAGGGACTGTCGGTCGAAGTCGGCAATACCGATGCCGAAGGCAGGTTGATCCTGTGCGATGCACTGGCGCTGGCCGATGAGGACAAGCCCGACCTGTTGATCGACATGGCAACGCTAACGGGCGCGGCGCGCGTAGCACTGGGGCCGGAGTTGCCGGCGCTGTTCTCCAGCGACGACACGCTGGCGCAGGAACTGGTGCAGATCGGACGCGCTGAATCTGACCCTTTGTGGCGATTGCCGTTATGGCCGGGCTACGACGAGGACCTGTCGAGCAAGATCGCCGATCTGAACAACGTGTCCGCCTCCGGCTTCGCCGGTGCCATCGTTGCCGGATTGTTTCTGCAACGGTTCGTGAGTGCGGCAGGCAGCTGGCTGCATCTCGATCTGTATGCCTGGAACGGCAAGGAGCGGCCGGGTCGACCGGTCGGCGCCGAGCCGCAATGTATCCGTGCCCTGTATATGCTCCTGAAATCCCGCTACAAACATTGATTGCTTGCGCGATCTGACGCGACATCTGTCGGCACCGACGCTCTGCGAGCCAACCGCCTGGCTCAGCGGTCGGGACTTCGTCTTCCTGGTCTTCATCAACCTGATCTGGGGCATGAACCTGATCTCCTCGAAGATCGGGGTCGGCCAGTTTCCACCGATCTTCTTCACGGCGCTGCGTTTTGGCTCGGTGGCGCTGCTGCTGGTTCCGTTCCTGCGGGTTCATCGCGGCCAGATGCATTACGTGCTCGCCGCAGCCATGCTCACCGGGCCGGGAGCTTTCGCGCTGCTATTTGTCGGCGTGTATCTGGTCAAGGACGCGTCGCTGGTTGCCATCGTGAACCAGATGGGCGTGCCGTTCTCGACGCTGCTGTCGGTGTGGCTGCTCGGCGAAACCATCCGCTGGCGACGCCGCCTCGGTATTGCGCTCGCGTTCGGCGGCATCGTCATCATCGGCTTCGATCCGCATGCCTTCGCCTATTGGCCCGGCCTGCTCCTGGTGATCGTGTCCTGTTTCGTCGGCTCGCTCGGGTTGATCTTCGTGAAGCGGCTGAAGGATATCCGCGCGCTGGAACTGCAAGCGTGGATCGCCGTGGTCGGCGGCCCGGTGTTGATGCTCATCAGCCTGGTGCTGGAATCCGGACAATGGACGGCACTGGTCAACGCCGACGCGAGCGGCTGGGGCGCGCTTGCTTTCACCACGCTCATGTCGAGCCTGGTGGCGCATACGGGCTGGTACTACCTGGTCGGCCGTTATCCGGTCACCAGTCTGTCGCCGCTCACCTTGCTGTCGCCGATCTTCGGTGTCTTCTTCGGCGTGACCCTGCTGCACGACCAGCTGACGCCGAAGATGCTGCTGGGCAGTGCGGTCGCGCTGCTCGGCGTGTTCATCGTGCTGATGCGCGAGAAGCGCATTGCCGACACCGGTACCTGAGCGGCGCCGTCGCGTCGACTGTCGATTCCGAAAGCCGCAAGCCAGCTGAAACGCACCGCGGTCGCAGCTCACGCGGCGGCAAAAAACCGTCGATCGCAGGCGTCCTGCCGTGCGACGAGTGGACGGGCAGGCGTGCGGCCGTGTAGAAAGCGCCTTCGACGCTCGTTTATCCGTTCACAACTCCTCAAGACCATGGCCAAACGCAAACAGAGCAATTCCGATTCCCGCAGCGGTTCCAGCACCCAGCGTCCCAGCACGCGGCGCTACTCGAGCGAAGTCGTCGATGGCAACGCACAGGCGCCGAGCCGCGCGATGCTCCGGGCAGTCGGCTACAAGGACGCGGACTTCAAGAAACCCGCCATCGGTATCGCCTCGACCTGGAGCAACCTGACTCCGTGCAACATGCACATCGACAAGCTGGCGAAGGCAGCGGCGCAGGCGGTCGACAGCTCCGGCGGCAAGAGCACCACCTTCGGCACCATCACCGTGTCCGACGGCATCTCCAACGGCACGCCGGGCATGCGTTATTCGCTGGTATCGCGCGAGGTCATCGCGGACTCGATCGAAACCGTATCGGGCGCGCAGGGTTTCGACGGCATCGTCGCCATCGGTGGCTGCGACAAGAACATACCGGGCTGCATGATGGCGCTGGCGCGCCTGAATCGTCCGGCCGTATTTGTTTACGGCGGCACCATCCGGCCCGGCAAGGAGCGTCGCGACATCATTTCGGTGTTCGAAGCCGTAGGCGCACACGCCGCCGGCAAGATCACGGAAAAGCAGCTGGCTGAGATCGAACGCACCGCCATTCCGGGGCCGGGCAGCTGCGGCGGCATGTATACGGCCAACACCATGGCCTCCGCCATCGAAGTGCTGGGCATGAGTCTGCCGAACAGCTCCGCGCAGGAAGCAGCTTCGCGTCAGAAGCTGCAGGACTGCCGCAATGCCGCCAAAGCGGTGATCAAGCTGGCGAAGGTCGGCATACTGCCTTCACACATTCTCACGCGCGAGGCGTTCGAGAATGCCATCACGGTCGTGATCGCGCTCGGTGGTTCCACCAACGCCGTGCTGCATCTGCTGGCGATCGCACATACGGCCAACGTGCCGCTCGAGATCGACGATTTCACCCGCATCGGCAAGCGCGTGCCGGTGCTGGCGGACCTGCGGCCCAGCGGCAAGTACGCCATGTCCGAGCTGATCAGGATCGGCGGCATCCAGCCGCTGATGAAGATGCTGCTGAACGAAGGCCTGCTGCACGGCGACTGCCTGACGGTCACCGGCAAGACGCTGGCGCAGAACCTGAAGTCGGTGAAGCCGTATCCGAAGAACCAGGACATCGTTCATGCCTTCAACAATCCGATCAAGCCGGACAGCCACCTGGTGATCCTGTACGGCAACCTGGCTTCCGAAGGCGCGGTGGCGAAGATCACCGGCAAGGAAGGCCTGGCATTCACTGGTCGTGCGCGCGTGTTCGACGGCGAGGAGAAAGCACTGCAGGCGATCCTCGACGGCGTGGTGGTGGAGGGCGATGTCGTGGTCATCCGCTTCGAAGGCCCGAAGGGTGGCCCGGGCATGCGCGAGATGCTCAGCCCGACCAGTGCCATCGCTGGCCGCGGACTGGCCGGCAAGGTCGCGCTGATCACGGATGGCCGCTTCTCGGGTGGCAGCCGGGGATTCGTCGTCGGTCATATCGCGCCAGAAGCGGCAGTCGGCGGACCGATTGCCCTGGTGCGCGATGGCGATGAGATCACCGTCGATGCACAGGCACGTGAGATTCGTCTGGCCGTGAGCGATGCAGTTCTCGAACAGCGCCGCAAGGCGTGGAAGGCACCGGAGCCGTACGCTCGTCGCGGTGTGCTCGCCAAGTACGCTCGCAGCGTCAGCAGCGCATCGCAGGGCGCCGTGACGGATCGCGATTGAGGGCTCATGAAGAGCACAGCGCTCATCAGCCAGATTGAGGTGCTGGCAGCCATCGACATGCGCGAAGCGCTCGCAGCAGTCGAGGAGATGTTTCGTCAGCACGGCCAGCGCAAAGTGCAGATGCCGGCGACGGTGTATCTCGATCTGCCGCGCGGGGATCTGCGGGCGATGCCGGCGTACGCGCCGACACTCGAGCTGGCGGCGATCAAGAACATCAACATGCACCCGGGCAATGTCGACGGGCCGTCCATCATTGGCACGCTGACGCTGTTCGATCCGCAGACCGGTTTCCCGCTGGCGATCATGGATGCGACGGCGATCACGCGCTTGCGTACCGGCGCAGCTTCGGGCGTTGCGACTCGGTTGCTGGCGCGAGCGGATGCACAAGTGCTTTCGTTGATCGGCGCAGGCAATCAGGCGTTGACGCAGCTCGAAGCGATTCTCCTGGTGCGCCCGCGTATCGAGCACGTTCTGATTCACGATCAGGACAGCGAGCGGGCCGTAGCCTTCGCGCGGCTCGCCACCGATCGCTTCGGTGTCGTCGTGCAGGTTGCCAACACGGCGGAGGAGGCGGTGCGTCCGGCGGATATCCTCACTACGCTTACGCCCGCCCGCGATCCCATCGTACGAGCCGAATGGATCAAGCCCGGCGTACACATCAACGCGATCGGTGCGGATGCCGCAGGCAAGCAGGAACTGGCCTCGTCGCTGACCGCGGCCGCGCGCATCGTCGTGGACGATCTGGAGCAGGCGACACACAGCGGTGAAGTCAATGTGCCTATCAAGGAAGGCGCGCTCACGCCGAACGGCATTCACGCAGAGCTGGGCCAACTGGTTGCCGGACTCAAGTCGGGTCGCGTGAACGCGACGGACGTGACGTTGTTCGACTCCACTGGTTTGGCATTGCAGGATCTCGCTTGCGCCGCGCAGGTTTATCGCAAGCTGTCTAGTGCATCGCCGCAGCTGCAGCGCTTCGATTTTCTAAAGTAGCGCCGCCACCGAGGGTCCGATGGGCCGGCCGTTGCGCTATCAGCACGGCCTCACGGCAGTTTCGTTCTCTCTGCCTTGCACCGAAGGACCCCGCAGACAGTTTCGTTCGAACGGCGGTTGTACACGCAGTTCCAGGCTGAATTCGATCCGGTCGCCGTTGCACGCGGGTCCGTCATTGCCCGTCATTGGTTGCCGGCGCAACGCCGTCCGCGACCGCTTGCCTGGATTTAAGACAGGCAATATTTTTATTTATAATCAAACAAATACGTAATCTATCTAGAGCGGTCCTACTTGACCGTTGTGTTGTTCAGACAGACCCATCGGGTATTCCTGTTGACCGGTTTTGCGAGTCTCCCTGTCGCTCGCGTCAGGGTGCGCGTATACACTTTGCGCCATCGGGCCCGGCAGGGCTCTCAAACAATTCTGAAGGGAAAATCATGGCGAAAGCAGTGGATAAGGCTTACTCCACCGTCCGCGAGCGCATCGTGCGGGGCGTCTACCCCGCGTCTTCCCGCATCACCGAGCAGGAAGTTGCCGCCGCCGCCGGTGTCAGCCGAACTCCCGTTCGGGAGGCATTGCGCAAACTGCATGCGGAAGGGCTGCTGGAATTCATTCCGCACCAGGGCGCGATCGTGACGGAGTGGACCAGCGAAGATCGTGATGATGTGTTCGAGATGCGCGCCCTGCTCGAAGGATATGGCGCAGCGCGTGCGGCGCGACGGATGACGCCGGAGGTTCTCACGGAGCTGCGACAACTGGCCGAGGAGCAGTACCACGAGACCTTGAGCAAGCGGGAAGGCTACCTGGAGCGTGTCGGTGATTTGAATTGCCGCTTCCATCATCTCATTCAGGAGTGCGCCGCCAGCCATCGCCTGGTCACGGCGCTGTCCTCGATGATCGAGGCGCAGGTCATGTCGAAGTCGTTCGAGACTTACCAGGACGAGGACATGATCCGTAGTGCTTCGCATCACCTGGAGATCGTGCGGGCTCTGGAGGCGCGCGATCCGGATTGGAGTGCTGCGCTGATGCGCTCGCATATCCTGGGCGCGCGCGGCGCCTTGCGAGCCTTCTAGTCCACTGAAAAGGAAACCCAGGAACAGGCGAGGGCACGGGCGCGTTGTGCGCCCGTGCCCGCATCGTTTGTAACTTTACCTGCGCACGATTGGTAGAATTCGCACGGCTTCGCGCTCCTAAGGCAATGCCGCGGGTGCCGCGCGCCGAATCGAAGAACCGTTATTCAAGAGGATTGCCACCATGACCATCAAAGTCGGCGACCAGATGCCGTCCGGAACGCTCACGCTTGTCACCAGCGAGGGGCCGCAGAAGATCAGCGCCGACGACTACTTCAAGGGCAAGAAAGTGGTGCTGTTCTCGGTGCCCGGCGCCTTCACCCCCACCTGCGATGCCAAGCATCTGCCGGGATTCGTGGAGAAGGCCGCGGATCTCAAGGGCAAGGGCGTCGACAAGATCGCCTGCCTGGCCGTCAACGACGCCTTCGTGATGAAGGCCTGGGGCAAGGCGCAGGCGGTGGACGGCAAGGTGGACATGCTGGCCGACGGCAACGCCGAGTACACCAAGGCGCTGGGGCTGGAACTGGATGCCACCGGCTTCGGCATGGGCACTCGTGGCCAGCGCTTCGCATTGGTCGTCGACAATGGCGTGGTCAAGCACGTGAATGTCGAGGAGAAGGGCGAGTTCCGCGTGTCGAGCGCCGAGTACGTGCTCACCCAGGTCTGAAGACGCTTGCGATCACACGCGTCGCTTGAAAGCGCGCGTCGTACGCAAAAGAAAAGGGGACGCCAGGCGTCCCCTTTTTTGTTTCCAGCGCCTGATGACGAAGCGTCAGCCCAGCGCTTTCTCCAGCTCCGGCAGGATCGTGAACAGATCGCCGACCAGGCCGATGTCCGCCACTTCGAAGATGGGCGCTTCGGCGTCCTTGTTGATGGCGACGATGGTGCGCGCGTCCTTGATGCCGGTCAGGTGCTGGATCGCGCCCGAAATGCCGATGGCGATGTACAGCTCCGGCGCAATGATCTTGCCGGTCTGGCCGACCTGCAGATCGTTGGCGGCGTAGCCTGCATCCACGGCGGCACGCGAGGCGCCGACACCGGCACCGAGCTTGTCGGCCAGGCTGTAGATGATCTTGAAGTTGTCGGCGCTGCCCAGCGCGCGGCCACCCGAAACCACCCGCGAGGCCGTCTGCAGATCCGGACGACCGGTGGCAGCAGCCGAACGGCTGACGAAGCGGGTGTGCGTGGGCAACTCCGCGCTGACGTTAGCGGCTTCGACGGCGGCACTACCGCCCTCGGGCGCTGCCTGGAACGAAGCGGTACGCACAGTCAGCACCAGCTTCTTGTCCTGCGGCGCTTCGACCGTGATCACGGCGTTGCCCGCATAGACCGGGCGACGGAAGCGATAAGCCGACTCCACCGCCATCACGTCGCTCAACTGTCCCACGCCGAGCAGCGCAGCGACGCGCGGCATCAGGTCCTTGCCGAACGTGGTGGAGGGGCCGAACACGTGCGTGTAATCGGCTGCCAGCGCAGCGACCTGCGGGGCGAGAATGGCGGCGAGCGGCTCGGCATTCGCAGCATTCTCGACCTTGAGCACGCGCTTCACACCGGCAATGGCCGCGGCCTGGGTCGCAACCGCAGCAGCATCTGCCGCGAGGACGGCGATATCGATCTGCGCACCTTCGATGTTGCTGGCGCAGGCCACGCACTTGGCGGTGGACGGATTGAGCTTGCCGCCGGAGTGTTCGGCGACGATGAGAATCTTTGCCATCACACCAACCCCTTCTGCTTGAGCGCGGCGACCAGTTCCGACACGTCCTTCACCATGATGCCCTTGGAGCGCGCCGCCGGCGGCTCGTACTTGAGGGTCTTGAACTGGCTGGCGCCGTCCACGCCCAGATCGGCGAGGGCGAGGGTCTCCAGCGGCTTCTTCTTGGCCTTCATGATGTCCGGCAGCTTGACGTAGCGCGGCTCGTTCAGGCGCAGGTCGGTGGTGAGCACCGCCGGCAGATCGACCTCGATGGTCTCAAGTCCCGCGTCGACCTCGCGGGTCACCTTGGCCTTGGCGCCTTCCAGCTCGACCTTGGAGGCGAAGGTGGCCTGCGGACGGTTCCACAGCGCCGCCAGCATCTGGCCGGTCTGGTTGTTGTCGTCGTCGATGCCCTGCTTGCCGAGCAGCACGATCTGCGGCGCTTCCTTCTCGATGAGCTTGAGGAAGACGCGGGCGGCGGCCAGCGGCTCGATCGGCGAGTCGCTCTGGACCAGGATGGCGCGGTCGGCGCCCATGGCCAGGCCGGTGCGCAGCTGCTGCTGGGTGTCGGCGGGGCCGATGCTGGCGACGATCACTTCGCTGGCACCGCC
>Ga0182738_1004491_pt1 | contig 15409 bp, 7 predicted proteins | sample eDN5th30CBELigMG_FD_128876 | JGI IMG/M metagenome (GOLD analysis project Ga0182738, IMG submission 128876) | Enriched Miracle-Growth compost microbial communities from Emeryville, California, USA - eDNA 5th pass 30_C BE-Lig MG (version 2)... ... | reverse complement strand
ATTTGAGAGAGAGCAATTCCATTTTCAAAATACCAAGTTCTTTGAAGAGTCAATTTTTACAATGACTCTACAACATGTTCTCGAAACTCAAAAACAAGCCAATTCTTTTTTTTGTTGGGATGATACTCAAACAAAAAAATTCTTTGAGAAAACAATGAAACAACGGTGGATATTTGTTTTAAAAGTCTCAGTCGTTGGAGAGTAGACTTAGTAAATTATTGAACTATATTTTTAAAGGATCTGAACGAAAAGGAAATTTTTCCCCAAAACAATTCCTTAAATTTGCAAAGAAAATATGAACAAAAAATTAGTTCTCCCTGAAATTTTCTTTCTGAGTGAGGAAACATGAATGATCAAAATGCAGGAATCTCTTGAACAAAAATTTAGCCTCATGAGATTTCACTTTATCATTGATTGGGAAAAATTCAGTGAGAAAACTATGGACAGAGAATCCGGAACTTTTTGCTAAAAATTTTTCAGTTTTCCAACACAACCTGTTCACTTTTTACAATTCCTCATCATTCAAAAATTTCAAACAAAAAGTTTGAGAGAAGAATTGTCTTAGCTTTTCAAGCTTCATTGTTTGGATTTTTTTTTTTTATATGGAATTTTTGAGGTTTTGATGTTTTGGAAATTTTCAAATTTCTTTGGGGAAAATTTCTCAAAGTTGATGAGCAAACTTGAACCAAAAAAGTTTCTTAATTTTCATCTCAAGTCAAGTTTGGATGGTCTTAATTTTTTTTTTGAGTTGAGAATTTTTCAGGTTCATTTCTTTCAGAATTAACTAATTATTTGAATCATTTTTTTCACATAGGATGAACTTACCAACATCATCTGAAGCAATTTTCTCCTCTTTCTTGTTCAAAACAAAATGACATTATTTCTGAGAATAAGAAGATGAGGCAGTGAAAGTATAAATTCTTTGGATGGTGTCCTGTCTTTTAAAAAAAATGAATTGAAAATTTTTATCCACGTTTCGTTTATTTATATCGATGGATGCATATTTTTAAGTAAGATATTGTCGAAAGACACTACAATATTACAAAAATAGATTCTGTACTTTTTTCCCCGATTTTTATCAATCTATTTTCTTGAAACAAACTAATTTTTTCCTATCTTCTGAGACTTTCACAAGAAAAGATCCTTTTTATTCTCTTGAAAGATGGATTCACTCTTTCTTTGGAATTAAATCTAACTCAGTACTTCTTTCATTCAAGTTAACCTTCAATATTCTGTTTAAAGACTTTTAAATTTTTTTTTGACACCCTTCAATTGAAAGGGAAATTTTTGTGTGAGTTCGAGAAAACAAGAAGAAAAATTTTTTATTTAAATCTGAAAATGCTTGAGATTAATTTGAATCTGTTAGTGCCAATCAAGTCGAAACTTAATCATCCAAAATTTTCTTTTTCAGCATTTTCCAAAAATCTTGAACTTTTACTTTGGGCCAAAAAGCCAAAAAACCTCAGAATCTTTCGTCTCGTTGAGAATTGAGCGATTATCTATTCTCTGAAAATTTATTCAAATTCCTTCTTTTAATTTTTCTTCATAAATTAAAACCCTATAAATGAGAGATTACTTACCAATATTTTCTTTTATCAGGAAACTTTGGTTTCTTGTGAATTAAATTCTCTTGAACCTCGAATGTCCTGTTGAGAAAAAAAGAATAGATAAATTTGCTCGAAGGTAAAAACTAATTTTTCCAAGATGTCCAAAGCGTTTATTACGATAATAAAGAGTATTTGCCTGACTTTGCCTAAATTTAGACTTTCTCTAAGTTTCGATAGATTTTAGTTCCTATCTTATATTTATTAATCTCCGTCACAAATGTTAGAGGTCTCTCATACGAACTCTCCAAATACTTCAATGCAGCCTATTATTTCTCCTGCTGCCTCGCATTCAACCTCCATGATAAGCGATGGCTCTTCGAGAGGAAGTAAACGAGCGAAAACTAGGACAGAATTTTACACTGTTGCAAAGAAGGTGATTGATGAAATGAACCATGAAGAAATTGAGCCTGAAATTGAAGATGAGTCAAAAGCTGGCTATTTTAGCCCTGATCCTGAGGTCGAAGAAGAGGATGAAGCAACAATTATCAGAAAGAGCAGAGATAGGATTGCAAGTAGTGCATATGAAATCTACTTTAAACCAGTTGTTTTTGTGAAGTTCTTCATTATGCACCTTCTTTTCTTCTTTATTTTTGGGCCCTTTATCTTTTTGCTTGCGCCCATTTTCGGAAAGTATGTACTGATAAACCAAGGTTTTATGGGAATCAGCTCCAACTTCTTCATCCAATCAGTTCAGTATGCTGCTTTTGTATCCTTCTTGGTTTCTTATTATCTGGCTCCCATTGAAGGACTCCAAGCTATAGAAGTTTACATGATTTGTATTGCAGTTCTTGTCAGACTGATCACAATTTCATCAAAATATGCCTATCAGAGTGAAAGTTTTCTCAAGCTCCTCTACACAACAAGGCTTACTAAAAAGGATGCTCAGGGTGATCTGATCCTCTTTGGGTGGAGACTTCAACAAGATGTCGTCATCGAAGAGGAATTGCAGGCAGCTCTATTGAGACTTGAGATTGATAGTTCTCTATTCTTTTTCAATTTCCTTGGAAAAACCTCTTTGAAGCTCAAAGAATCTTTATCAAAGCATAAAATGATTGGAAGATTGGCAGCCCACGAAGTGAAAACATTCGCTGAGAATTCAAATAATAGAGGAGATTTCGGATCCGGAAAGCTTGTTACATTTTCTGATGGTACTCCTCATCATGCTATTGCACTCGGAAGCAGTCCAAGAGAAGAGACAGTGAGACATAGAGTTCAAAGTAGTGAAAGGAGTGAAATGACGAGTGAGAAGAATGAGACTCCAAAGTCGTCAGTACGAGAGAGATTTAAGAAAGCAACGAAAAAAATTGAAAAAGAAAAGAAGAAGGAAAAAATAACGAAGACCGCCCAAGAAATTTTTAAGTCATTTTCTCATTTTTTGGGAACAAAGAAATTAGAAAAGAGCCATCTTTATGGATACAATTTGTCTTTTGACCTGCTTAAACATGTTCGAAGCTTGAGGTATAGGTATCTGGGAACTACTCTGATGATGATCAGTATCGTCAGAGCTATGATTCCGACTTTTTACAGGTTGTACTTGGTTTATCACAAGAAAGAAGACATCCCAATATTTACGGCGAAACCATTTGTTGTAGTGATTTTGTTCATAGCAAACACACTGTTCTTTTGGTTCAACATTTTTATTCTTTCAGTACCAATTCTCGACACCTATTCCAAAACATACATTTTTAAGCAGATTGGATATTTGATATCCCCAAGAAAAATAGCCGAATTCAGAGACAGAAAATTATATCCCACTCTCAATATTTTTGACCCTGTTACTCTGAAAACATGGTCAAATTTCCGAAGATTGATGAATAGTTATGGAAGAAAATACACTCTGAGAAGCAACTTTAATGTGACAATTACCATGATTGTTTATACTGTTGTTCTTGGCATTCTTTTGCTTCAAGTTACAGGCTTAGTCAGCACGTACAGTAACCCATTATTACTTGTTGTTTTGACATATGAGACGGTGGTGTTTTTCACAATATTTATCTCGATTATGCTGGGAGGAGCCTTTGTGAATAATCAATACAAGGTTCACAAGAACTTATTAAAGAAAAACAAGACCATTATTTCAGATTTCCAGCAATTATCTTATTTATATGTGGGAAAGGAGGCTATTGAGCCAGATAATTATATTTATAAAGAGGGGCTAAAATTGTTGAAAGCTGAGCTTGGAAGAGGAAACAATGAAGAAGATTTTGAAGAAAAATTGATTGCAAGATCAGAGAAGTTATCGACAATGATAGATGATATAATTGAAGAGTTGGATTTCGAAGAAGAAAATGAACCCTTTACAGTCCTTGGTGTTCCTATTACTTATGGTATTTTAAAGAGTTTGGCTGCTGCTATCGCTTCTCTCGGATTTGCTATCTCTCAAATGATTATGCCTTAATTTTTTTAAGGAAAACTTTTTGATTAAGTCAAGGAAATTTTTTTATATTCGAATTAAATAAAGTCTTCTTTTTTTTGAAAAAACTCGCTTTGCTTTGTTATATATATTAAATAAACTGGGAATGTTGTTTTTTGTAATTAAATTTTGTAACTTGAAAAGGCCTAAATTTTATGTACAATTCTTGGGTTCCATTTTTAAAAGGAAGAAAGTCTTGAGAGAAATATTGTTTTCAGAGAAGCGCTTGATTTAAAGTTAAAATACCGAATTCAGGCTTGCTTACTTGCTTGCTTGCTTGATAAAGTATAGAAGAAAAAAATTCCTTGATGATTTTTTTTGTTTTGTTTAATAAATCACTTTGAATACGTTTTGAACTCAAAGGAGAATGAAAAAGCTCCATCACAAAGGACCTATTTGAGAGAATAAAATCAAAATTTGGTGTCAAAAAGAGAAGTCAGATCGGTAGGGATATCTTGCTTTAAAATTTTCCCATGAATTAAAACTCGCCTACTTTCACGAAAAAAGCAGGCAAAGAAGAGTTTATTAAAAGCTCTGATATTCTCAAAGGTTCTCGAATATTCTTTTAGTTTGATTTGATTGATAATAGATCAGTTTACAATGGCACTTCTACTTGCTAGAAGCTTTTTATCAACCTGAAATGAGTCAAATAATTTGGACTTTGAGACAACAATCTTGAGTTTCAGAACTTGATTGACTTTCTCTTTGAGATTTTATGTGACTAGCTTGGTTTGCTAGACATAAGAGTATCCAAAGCAATATGGCTGATCAGAAACCCTTTTTTATTTAAATTTAAATTGGGGAAAATGAGCGCCTGGGAAGCTTTTTTTGTATTTTAGGAAAATATTTGATGGCAATTAAATTTGCTTTGATTAGGCAAGTGACAAGTTATTTTCAATTTTCCAAAGGATTAATATAAAACTTTAATTAATCAATTGATAGAAATGATTCCAGGCCAAAATCCAGGCAGTAACAACATCACTCCAGATGCCTCTTTTAACCCCTTAGCCCATTCTTCTACTTCCTCTTTTCGAGCTCTTTCTAGCATCAATCACAATTCTCCTGAATCTGTCCGCCACAGGAACAAAACCTTAGCGACTCTTGTGGCCAAAAAGGTCGTTGATTTGAGCCATGATGACGTTCAACTCGACGTAACAGACCATTATTTTAAGCCAGATGCGGTCAAAGAGACCCAAGAAGAGCTGAAGTTAAGGGTGAAGGAGTGCAGAAATGAAGAAAACTTTAATGCTTACGAGACATATTTTAAACCCAAGGTTTTTCTACAGTTTTTTATTATGCACGCGTTATTTTTCTTTCTACTTGGTCCTTTTATCTTCATCATCATTCCCTTTACTGGTCCCCACGTCTTACGTAACCAGTTTTTCTTTGGTTTCAATAAGGCAGTTTTAAACCAATCAATCCAATATTTTATGATTGTGGGATTCTTGTTTGCTTACTATTATTCAGAAACAGTGGGGCTCCAAGCTATTGAGATTTACATGCTCATTACATGTGTTTTGATCCGACTCATTATCATCTCCTCAAAATACGCCTACAGAAGCCAAAGATTCACTGATCTATTGTTTTCAAGTACTCTCGGCCGTGCTGATTTGACAGGAGATCTCCTGTTATCTGACTGGAGATTACAAAAGGACCACGTGATTGAGGAAGAGATTCAAGCTGCTATTTTGAGACTTGAGATTGACAGCTCTTTATTCTTCTTTAATTTTCTTGGAAGTCCTGATCCGGAGCTTGTCAAAAAACTCAAAAAACAACGCCATAATCCCTATCATCATATCATTAACGTGAATAATAGCCCAAAATTGAAACCTAAAATGGGAACTCTGGATCAAAGTTTGCATATAATCCAAGATGAAGAATTTTCTCCTGTAAGGAAAAGAGACACAACTCAGACACCAAAAGAGCAAGCGATTCTTGATAGTACCGAAAGGACTGAGAGGACTGAAAGGACCCAACCAAGTTATAGAGAGAAATTGCAAAGAGCGAGAGCAAGGATTTTGGCAGCAAGTAAGAAGAAAGAACCAAGGACAAAGAATGCTTATGAAATTGCTCAGTCTTTTGCATATTATATGGAATCTAAGAAACTGGAGAAGAACCACTTGTATGGGTATAATTTGGCCATTGATATGTATAAAGCTGCAAGAAACACTCGCTATCAACATCTCGGAAAATCTCTTTGGATTTTCAGCATTACTCGAGCTCTGATTCCTACTTTTTACAGGCTATATCTTGTGAATTATAAGAATGAGGATATTCCAGTGTTCACCAACAGACCTTACATTGTGGCTGGAGTTTTTATAATCAATTCTTTTTGGTTCGGGGTGAACCTTTTCCATCTCGCTGTGGCAATCCTTGATTTTAAATCCAAGATTTTCTGCTGTAAACAATTGGGGTATCTGATTTCTCCAAAGAAAATTACTCACTTCAGGGATAGAAAATTGTACCCAACGATCAATATCTTTGACCCAGTTACTTTGAAAACTTGGTCAAGCTTGCGCAGAGTTCTCAATGAATATGGAAAAAAGTACATTCTCAGAAGCAATTTTAACGTGACGGTGACCATGATGTTCTACTTGGTTATCGTGACAATTGTCGTTCTTCAGATTCTTGGCGTTGTCAACACGTACAATGACTCTCTGATGATGATTGTTTTCGCATACGAAAGTGTCATTTTCTTTGCCGTTTTTATTAGTATAATGTTGGCTGTCGCTTTTATAAACGGCCAATACATGACTGATAAGAGCTTGTTACAAAAGAACAAGACTATTATCTCGGATTTCCAGAGATTATCTTACTTGTACGTTGGAAAGGACGCCATTGAACCTGATAATATGGTTTATAAAGAAGGACTTAGAATTATGAAAGCAAACCTCGGAGAAAGTAATTTCGAAGAAAAGTTGATTGCTCAAGCTGAAAAATTAACATCAATGATTGATAATATCATTGAAGAACTTGAGTTTGAGGAATTGCATGAGCCAAGTACAGTCATGGGAATCCCAGTGAATTATGGGTTACTGAAAACTATTGTTGCCGGTCTCGTCTCAGTTATCTTTGCCGTCGGCCAAAGCTTTGCTGACTAATGGGTGAGAGAAGGTTGAGCTTGTAAAATTTTCCTTTTGTAAACAACATTGTATATGCTTTTTTTTTTGTTTAATTCGTCTTTGATGATTAAATTACACACCACCGCCACCGTTCCAAAAATCTTGAAAGAAAATTCTTTGCCTCAGACAAAAGGCGATTCTTAATTTAGATTCAGAAATTTGCCTCAAAAACTCTCCTTCATGGGATACTCGTACGCGATTCTGGCGAGATCATACCCTTTCTTTTCCTTTTAATTCGTTTCTCAGATCATCTTTTCTCTTCGGAAAATATCATAATCCCCAAAAAGAAAGAATTTATATCTTCAATCAAATAATAATTTGAGACTACTGAGTTTCTGTAACCTTTTAGGTTAGAAATTTCCAACCTATGAATTGAAAGAAATTTAATTAGGATTAATGCTCCAGGCGAGTAATAGCAATTCCCCCAAAGCGTCATTTCACCCCCTAGCAGCATCATCTTCAACTTCTTCCATCCACAAACTCTCCAGTATCAACTCTGGGCAAGAAACAGGTCGCATTCGGAACAAAACGAGAGCCACAATCGTTGCCCAAAAAGAAGTCGACTTAAGCCATGATGAAATTCAACTTGATGTGGATGATAACTATTTCCAGCCAGACACTGAGAAGGACATTGTAACTGATGACCCGCAAGCAATTTCAGCAATGTGTAGGCGGTGTCGGGAACGTGAAAATCAGAATGCATATGAGACATATTTTAAACTAAAAGTCTTTATCCAGTTTCTTTTGATGCATTTTCTGTTCTTCTTTGCTTTAGGTCCATTTATCTTTATCACCATTCCGATATTTGGTCCTCATGTCTTGAGAAATCAACAATTTATTGGTTGGAACCGAGGATGGGTGATCCAAGTGGTCCAATATTTCGCATTTGCTGGTTTTTTGTTTGCTTATTACTATACCGACACACCTGGACTCCAAGCGATTGAAATCTATATGATATGTATTGCTATTCTCATCAGATTTATTGCTATTGCTTCAAAATACGCTTACAGAAGCGAAAGATTCATCAAATTATTATATACCAAGACTTTGAGTCTTCAAGACTTGCGAGGTGATCTTTTATTGGCTGGTTGGAGGGATCAGGTTGACAGTGTTATCGAAGAGGAAGTCCAAGCAGCTATTTTACGATTAGAGGTGGATAGCTCACTGTTTTTCTTTAGCTTTCTGAATCCTCCTGAACCAAACCTTTATGAAAAGCTCTGCAAGCCATTCAAGAAAAAGACTGAAAGTCCTGTAAAGAAGTCAACCTTTGAACAGAGGAATATGTCTTTTGCAAAAGAGCCTCTCCCGCTTCCAATAATAGAAGATACGGATCGAGATGTCTTGAGGAGAAGAGAAATAAGTAGTGAAACTGTAACTCCAAGGGAAACTACCCAAATAGAAGAATTGAATAAAGACCTTGAGAAAAAAGAGCTAAAGAAAGCCAAGTCGAAATTTGCAAAGAAGGAAACTATAATAGAAATGACCAAAAATGCCTATGAAGTAGCTCAGTCATTTTCTTATTATTTGGATGCGAAGAAAGTTGAAGAAGGGCATTTATATGGGTATAATCTCGCAATTGACATGTTCCAAAACGCAAGAAAATCTCGTTATAGACATCTTGGGAAGTCGCTGTGGATATTTAGCATAATTCGAGCTTTTATTCCGACCTTCTACAGAGTCTATTTGAGATCATATAAAGGGGAAGATATTCCTGTTTTGACAGAAAGGCCATACGTTGTTCTCATTGTACTTTTGATCAACATATATCTATGCTGGATCAATATCTTTACTTTGACAGTGGCTATTCTGGATTTCAGTGCAAAAATTTTCTGTTTTAAACAGTTGGGATACCTGATATCTCCCAAGAAAATCAGTCATTTTCGCGATAAAAAGTTATATCCAACTTTCAACATTTTTGATCCTGTGACACTCAAAACGTGGTCAACATTGCGTAGAGTTATAAAAGAATACGGAAGAAAATATATTCTCAGAAACAATTTTAATGTAACAATAACAATGATGTTTTATTTGATTATTGTTGCAATGGTCGTGCTTCAGGTTCTTGGCGTTGTCGATACGTACAATGATCCTTTGATGATGATCGTTTTTGCATATGAAAGTGTGATGTTCTTTGCGATATTTATTAGCATCATGTTGGCTGTTGCCTTCATTAACAGCCAGTATATGACTGATAAAAGTCTGCTTCAAAAGAATAAAACTATCATATCCGATTTCCAGAGGCTATCGTATTTATATGTCGGCAAAGATGCCATTGAACCTGATAACATGGTGTATAAAGAAGGTTTGCGGATATTGAGAGAACAGCTGGGAGAAGAAGATTTTGAAGAGAAACTAATAGCTAGAGCCGAGAAACTAACGTCAATGATTGATAATATAATTCAGGAATTAGAGTTTGAGGAAGCTTATGATCCTTCCACTGTGATGGGAATACCAGTTAGCTATGGTTTATTGAAGACTCTTGCTGCTGCTATCGCGTCTGTCATCTTTGCTGTCGGTCAAAGCTTTGCTAGTAAATAGATAATAGATGATAAGATTAGTTAATTCATTCTGAAATTTTGTAATATATAATTTTTTACTATCTATCTGTCTGTAACTTTGTCATTATATTTTTTGGAAAAGAGAATTTTTTTTTTGAAGAAAAAAGGAGAGATATTACTTTGAATACTCAGAGATATCATACAAATATGAATTATTGATTTCCTTCTTTACGTTTTTCAGCAAAGTGGTTTAATAAGAAGATAGATCCAGCGATACCAAAGATGAAAGCATTTATTTGGAAGCCTTGATAGAATCCTTTCACTCCAAACTCTCTAAAGGTTTTTTGACAACATTCAACCAAGCCTTTATATTTTATACTAGGATTTCCAGGAATCATCATTAATCTATTGCTGAGCACAATCAAAGGAAACAGCATCAAATCATTAGCAAAACGCAACACAAAAGAAGTGTTTGCATCATAATTATTCGCAATATAATGTCTGAAGACAATTTCATTCAACAAAGTAAAAGCCAAGAAGGGAGTAAATCCTTTATATAAAGCTTGAATACCTCCAGAATTCACCAAGTTCTTTGAAGCTTGGACTATGCCAGGATATTGTCTTGCTCTCCCGTAATCAGCTCCGATTCTTGTACGAAGGACCATAAAGGGATAGACAACAAGAGCAGAAGCCAAATTAAAGGCAACCAATGGGATTCCGGGAGCAGCTAGAGGATTTTCGCTAGGTTCAAGCTGCTTGGTCGTGACGGTTTTCTTATACTCTACGCTATTTAAGCCAGGTCTGTGTTCCTCAGTGAGTTCTGTGATGATTTCTTTATATCTGCCAGATTGGATAGTCTGGGCGACTTGTTTGATGAGCTCAACGAAGATTAAAGGAGCAGCTCCTCTCCAAAGATTGCGAAATCCTTCTTCTCTTTTGATTCGAGAGACACATTCTATAACTCCGCTGATTGGCTTTCCGTGTTTAAGGTTGGGAATGACGTCCTGAGTCTGGAGAAGGATCTGGATTCTGGAAATAGGGGCTAAAAAGACTGATTCTGCAGCGCCACGAATAAGACTTCCGAAATCCATGTGTGTTTTAAATGTGAAAAGGTCTCGATCAATATTTTAAATTTATCGTCATATTCTCGATCCTACGTTTATTTTAATGATATCTTTTGTTTTGGATGAATTGGGTTTCTGATTTGATGAGATTGTCTTTCTTGTTTGTGAAAATAAAATTTTTTGAAGAAAAAGTCTTCTTGATGAAGGAAAGATTTTTTTTTAACTAGAAAATCAATCCCTTTTATTTACCTCCTTTGAGTAAATATTGGGATTTAATCTTTTTTCGAAAAAGATTCATCAGAAAATGTTTCTTTTGTGACAATGTGTTCAATGTTAGAAAACTTTTAAATAAAAAAATTTTGTTTTCATATTGTATAAGAAAGAGTGACAAGGAATCTTTGAAGATTAAGAAGTCATTTGACAAAGCACCTGAACAGGAAAATATGCTGGTGATAGGATTATTAATTTATACTCCTAAAATTTATGGCTTGACAGTAGCTCATATTCAGTCTCTTCTCTAGGGTTATTTCTCAATTTGCTTTTCATAGACAATTCTTTGCAAGTCTTCTTCTGAATTGGAATTCATTAATTCTAAAAGCTGACCTAATCTCATTTTCTTTGCCTTAAGATGTTTCATTTGAAGTTCAATCTCACGCATCGAATCATCTGCAACTTTGATGAAATTCTCATTTATTTTAATCTCTTCGCTTTTCTTTAAAGGATCTTCTTTTGACATCTCCATTCCTTTTAATATCATCTGCATGGCCTCATCATTTCGATTCAATTTTGACAAAGCTAAGCCAATGTTAAAATGATAAACCCAGCCATTGGGATCACTAGAAAGTGCTTTCTGATAGTATTCAATTGCTTTTTCATATTTTTCTTGGTTAAAATAAACAAGACCCAAATTAAAATAGACTTTGGGATTAGCTTGAAGAGCAAGAGACTTTTCATATTTCTCAATAGCTTGGTCATATTTTCCTTGATCATATAATGCCAATCCCCAGCCTGCATATGCTGAATAAGTTGGGCATATCTCGATTGCTATGCAAAAACTAATGATTGCTTCTGAGTATTTGCCTTTCATGTAAAGCTCCCAGCCTTCCTTTGTCGAACGGTTTGACTCATTTATTCGAACGCTATCTGGTTTACTTTGCATTGTCTGATGAGAATTTTTGGCTAAATTTGTTTTACCTGGATTAAATTAATTTATCAGGGAGGAAGTTCAAATATTATATTCTTATCACGAGAATTTTTTTCCAAAAGAAAATTGCCTGAAAAATAGCATTTCGACACTTTGAGGTAAAGGTGAGGCTTGATGAACCATACTTTACTTTGAATAAGCTCCTCTCTCAGGTTACTTTGAGAAAAAGTTCAAGAAGGAGTGAGAGAAAATTGCAAGTTTTTTTTTTTTTTTAAAAATTATTATGCATGGACCATGACAAGTAAAAACTATATCTTCTTCGTCTTCATTCATGAATATGGGAAAACTTTATGAATTATATGTTTGTAATAATAACTTTTTTACTCATTAATAAATAATATAATAATATTCTCTAGACATGCATGCTTAACAGCAATTTGACGACTTTTCTTTCTTTTCTTTTTTCGCTTTATCAACAGTAAGTCTTTGTCCAGGTCTATTGTGATCTTTTAAATTCATTGATGATCTCGCATTAGATTGGTTCATTTTTGATCGACTATACTTTACATAGCAAAGTTGAGCGGCTTCAAAGAAAGCCATATCGATATTCGTTCCATTAAAAGCTGAGGTTTCAAAGAAGAAACTTAAATCATGTTGCTTCATAAATTCAACACCCTCATCATAAGTAACTTGTCTATCCTGACTATCTGCTTGATTTCCTATGAGAATGTAGATTGGTTCTGTATCAGAATTTGACTGAACTTCTTCTAACCAAGTCTTGACTCCTTCAAAGGTGTCTCTTGATTTCACATCATAAACTAAAAATATCGCTGCTGCGTCTCTGTAAAATGAACGAACAATCGACCCAAAGGTTTCTTGGCCGGCAGTATCCCAGACCTGGAGCTTTATTAAAGCTTTATCTTCAATCTTAATATTCTTTGAGCGGAAATCAACACCCACAGTGACATTATGATCTTGATCAAATTTATCTTCAGTGTATTTCAAGAGAATAGAGGATTTTCCAACACCAGTGTCTCCAACAAGGATGAATTTGAAGACGACATCTTCAGGTTCTTCATTATCAAGGACGGTAGCTTTGTGACTTGAACGCATGGGATCGGAAGAAGAGGTTTGAAGGAATAATCTGAGAGATTATATATAAAGTTTAATAAAAAGATTTTGTTGACTAATTTTTCTTTGGGAGAGATAAAGTCGTGAATTAATTTTTTTAATTGCTTATACGAAAGAATTTCCTCATTGTTTTGGCGATTGAAAGAAAAATTTTGGGAAAAAAGAGGACAAAGAAATTTTCCTTTTAAAAAAAAAAGTCAAAGAGTAGCCTGTAAAAAATATGAAAAAGTGTCGAGCCAATAAAATAATGGGGAAAATGTAATGTCAGTATTTTTTGAGAAATTTCAAAAATTTTTTAACTGATAAAGTTAGAAAGATGAACAAGAGAAAGTTTTCTTGTAATAATTAAAAATGTTGTTTCATTAGGATGAGAGTTGAATTTCCTTCGACAAAATGTTAAATGAAATAAGCCATTATTTAAGGATTAGTTTCTTTTGAGCAAACATCTTTTCAAGTTTTTTGATTTTCGAGTCAGGTATATTTGTTCTAAAATCAAGTTAAATTATGTCATTCATTTTTAAATCTACGCAAAAAATGTCAGTTCAAGATTCTTCAAAGTTTTGGAAGCTAGAATATTTTCAGAAAATTTTGAAAAACCACTATCAGTGATCTGTTTAGACCTAACCATGATCAAATAAAAAATGGGCTCGAATCAAATGAATTACCCGTCAAAGCTCACTATAAGAGAACTAAGACTTGGCATTTTCTCAGGTATGCGTCCAATCTCTGCCAACCCAGAATTTTTAATTTTTCTAAAGCTGGAATTTTCGATTGATAAGAAGGTGAAGTTTCAATGGCTTACTATTGGCATTTTAACGCAAGACTTTTGAGGTTCTGAAGTGTGGTCAGCAAGTTGACCATTTTAATGAATCCTTCACTGGTAGTTTTTCTCAAACTAAAAATTGAGCATTGAGTGATGATGGAAATTACTTATTAAAGCCAATGGTCAAGTGATTTAGGCTCACGAGAAGTGCAAGAGAATTTCCGATTTCAATAAGATCTTCATCTGAAAATACTTTTGGCCTGTTGATGTTACGGTTATTCGATTTTCATACGAATATAGAGTACTCTCTAAAAAAGAGGCTGAAAGCGACTAATTTTGGGAAGTGATTGCCTAGTTGAGTAACAGCTTGGAGTGCAGTCTTAGATATCGCTAATCTATGCTCACAGTTCAAAAGATCAAAATAAAAGAAGGGGGACTCAGAAAAGTTCAGAGATAAAGCTTGGAGGTTCGATAGTTGCATGATCTGTTGTGTGAGAAAAAGAGCTGTCTGATCAATGAAATGTGGAGTGCTAAACCCAATTAAAATTGCCTGAGATGGAAAAGAACTGGAAGAATTGAAGATGGAGATATTGGAGATTAGTAAATTGAGGAATTTTGCGTCCAACGAGATCTAAACTCTGGCCAGAAATATCAAGACTATGAAAAATGAAAGGAATTAAAAAAAATGGTTACTTATCGAAATTAAGGGAGAGGCTCTCTAGTTGGTTTTTTAATATGAGTAATCTCTGCATCAGAATTTTTATTGATTCATCGACTGTGCTTCTCAGACTAAGAAAATTGGCCTATTTATGATCCATTCGAAAAGATTTACTAAGAACACCCGAGAGCCAAATGGCGAAGTTGAGGCAGCTTTCTCAGGTTTTTCGTAAAGTTGTTTACAGTTGTTGCCCCCTTTGGATAATAACTAGTGATGTTAAAGGGAATTGTTCCAGGTGATTTTACGTGAAGGAGAGAATTCGAAGTTTTTTGAGGTTTTTCATCTTTGGAATGAAACCTTCAAGAAGTCCATTGGGGGAGAAGTAGTTCTTGAAATCTCTAGGAACAAAAAGTGAGTCAAGGAGAGAAAAATTTCGCAAATAAGAAAAGAACATAAGAGTTTTATGTCATTGAGATGACAAGAAGCTCGCCACTTTGGTCAATGACATTCTTTTCTTAATGGAGGCTCATGCAAGATGAAATTTTTTTTGGTGAATCGAATAGATTTTGAAACATGTTATTTCTATACATAGAGAATTTTAAGTCCAAAGACTTGGTATTCGAGCAAGTTTGCAACTTTTTTGCCAAGAGAGTAAGACTGTTTCTAATTTGATTGGTCCAGGGCCAACTATTAGTGAAATTAGTAAGATTGGTTATGAAGAAGTTTACTAGCTGAACTGAATCGATAGTTTCTGGCTAGTTAGTTTCTTCACAAATGTTCTTTTGAGATTCATATCTGTTCTTTGTTGATTATCAAGAGGCATTCTTCATTTAATAAAAGGTGTTCTTTTAGAAAGTTGCCTATTGAAAAATCTTTACTTGGAATGCAATTGTAAGCTATCGGTCTTTGGATATCTGACGTTGAACATCTCGAAGCTGGGGACTATTGTCATATTTTTTATTGGTTTAATGGGGGACCTGATTTGGTTCATTTTTTCCCTACTCTATTT
>Ga0182738_1004490_pt1 | contig 15410 bp, 20 predicted proteins | sample eDN5th30CBELigMG_FD_128876 | JGI IMG/M metagenome (GOLD analysis project Ga0182738, IMG submission 128876) | Enriched Miracle-Growth compost microbial communities from Emeryville, California, USA - eDNA 5th pass 30_C BE-Lig MG (version 2)... ... | reverse complement strand
TGCTGAAAATAAAAATCCAATATGTCAAGGCTGTCATATCTTTTAACTCGAATTTCTTTTTTGTGCTTTCCCTCACTTTGATGTTTTCTTCTATTTGTTATTCATAAAAGTATCGGGTAAAAGCTTCAAAACAATTTATCTGGTTTTGTTATATTGTATTATTTCCTTTTTATTTGATTTGCAGATAAAATCTCAAATTCTTTCTTCATCACTCAGAGGAAATTGAGTATTCTTGAGACGACTTTGATAAATTCTAGTTTTTCGAATTTTTCTTTATTCAGAAAAGACGAAATCACCAATCATTCAAGAAACATCTCAGTCCCGATTAATATTCTTAATTAATATTGAAATCATCAGATTTTCTTGCAAGATGACCGAAGTCCCAATTTTGGATTATCAACAGGGCCTGTATGCTTTTGGAGGAGACGAAGAAATGTTCCTATCAATGATAAATTTATATGATGAAGAACATTTTAATCAACAAGTTTTGCGTTTACACAAAGGTCTTATGAAGATGGATTTTGATGAAATTCGAATCGGTGGGTATATGATGAAGGGTCCCGCTGCATACATTGGTGCTCAGAGACTCTATAATATCGCCGCTGAGCTCCAAAGAAAAGGTGCAGCAAAAGAACCGATGAATTCAATTCTGAAAGATTATTTCAAGTTTCTCAATGTAGCTCGGGAACTCAAAAAAGAAATTGCTAAAATCCTCAAAAGACCTGTTTCATTGGATGTGGCAGACTTTGATATATTTGAAACGCAAGTCAGAGCAACTTTTCCAGACTATTCCAAAACAATCAAAGAAAATAACTCTGCACAAAACATGAATCCAGTATGCCAAGGATGCAACATATTCTAAGCATCACACCCTTTTTCCAATTTTCTTGATGATACAGAAAATTCTAGAGATCTTTGCTTCTTGATGAGAATGTTTTCAGACTTTCATATTAATTTTTCTTATCCCTAAACATTCCATAAAAGCAACTGAATTATCAATTTATTTCTTAGGTCGTTTAGACGATGTAAAAATGCGTAGCCTTATACATCAATCTATTTTGTCTATACATCAAAAAATACCTGGAAAATATTTCTTCGATTTTTTCTCAATTTTTTTGGACAAAGAAAATTTTTATTTTTTGCCAAAATTATCAGACAATCTAAACATTCAAAACTCTTGATTTTTTTTTTTCAGAACTTATGCCTTCCTATTCTTTGAAAAATTCCAAAGGCTCCCAGAAGTTCGTTCAAGGGCTGAAATAAAGTAATTTCAAAAATATCTATATTTATAAAATTTGGTGATTTCTTATTTTATGATTGATTAGACTCAAGCTTTTTCCAAAAATGACTTGTCAAGAAGGTGTGATGGATTATAGAGGAGACGCAGAAACATTTTTAATGAGGATAAGCTTATTCGATGAAGAACATTTTCATTCGGGTGCATTGCATTTATATAAGGATATTTTGAAGATACCTGAATTGACTGTTATTTAATCAAATGTTTTGCTTCATACATTGGTGCTCAGAGGCTCTTCAAAGAAAAGGTGCAACAAAAATAACCATGAATTTCATTTTGAAATATTATTTCGAGTTTCCCAATGTAGAATATCAATCCGGTATACCAAGGATTTAAAATTTTCTAAGAGCCATTCCTGAAGGAAAAAAAATTTTCCCAATTTTCTTGAAGATACAGAGCTCAACTTCTTCTTTCTTATCACCAAATTCTGGTGTCAGGGTTGAATTCTGTATGGATATCACCTCACCTTTAGTTTCAAACCTTAAATAAATCAGTGAAAGGGAGTTCTATTATCAATTTTTTGTTTGCATAATCAAGGGCTCATTTCATTGAATCTTTTTTCTTGTCTTGATTATTCCTCAAATCTGTTCTCTTTGAAAATATGGAAACTGTGAATAATTTTTGCTTGCCTCCTTCGGAAAAATTACTTCTAAGCTTATTATCCAGTAAAGATGCCCTCTCAATTTTTCGGATTTTGCCAATTCAATGATCAGGTTTTTCAAGTCTCAAAGGAAAAGGAAGAAATCAAACTTGGAAGTAAATTACCAGGGATCAAAGAAGCTTTAGATAAAAATGACTTTTTTCACGCCTCACTTTTGTCTTTTTGAGCGCCAAGAATTTACTACTTCTTCAAGGTTTACAATAACTAAATCATCATTCTTGAAAATTTTTCATGATTTATTAATTAAACCCCTCAGATTCTTTCTGAAAATGAACGAAGTTCCTCTTTTGGACTATCAAGAAGGTGTGATAAACTATGGAGATGATGGAGAAGCTTTTAAAATGATCTTAAATCTCTTCGATGAAGAATCGTTAAATCAGAATGCTTTGCGTTTACATAAAGGCATCATGAAGATGGATTTTGAAGAAATTAGACTGGGTGCTTACTTTGTCAAAGGTTCTGCTATGTACATTAGTGCTCCGAAATTAAAGAACGTTGCCACTGAGCTTCAAAGAAAAGGTGATGTGAAGGAATCAATGAGATCAATTCTGAAAGATTACATAGAGTTTCTCACCATCGTCAGAGAACTGAAGAAAGAAATTGCCATATTCCTCGAAAGACCTGTTTCTTTGAATATTATTGACTTGGATATCTTTGAAACGCAAGTCAGGGCAACCTTTCCAGATGATTTCAAAATAATAAAAGAAGATTAACTAACACAAAATTTCGCGCGGTCTGTCAAAGATGCAGCACACCTGAAATGAAGACAACCAAGAATATCTCAAAGACTCGTTTCTAGTTTTGATGTCAAGGATTGAATTTCTCTTTGATGAAATTTCTTGATAGATTTATATTTTTTTCAAAAAGGAATCCCCTTCTCGTAATAAAAACTTACGATGTCGGTTGGATAAAGCATTCATTATTTTGTATCAAAATCTGAAATCCACCAAAATTATTATCTTCTTTGGATTGGTATATGTTATTATTCAGGACAAATTAGTCTCAATGAGACCTCAAATAAATTTTACATTCTTTCATGAATCATTGAGAGTTTTTGTTTTGAAAATAATTTTAGAAATTCAGATGATCCATTCAAACTTCGATATTTCTGTCCTATGAATTACCTGATTAGTTTTAAACTTTGAAAGTTGGGACCGATCCTAATGTTTCATACCAAACAACAGTAATTACTTAGAAAAGTAAATTCTATCACAGTAATTTAGCTTTGTGGCTTAAATCATTATTTTGAGAAAATTTTGGTTGAATTGACAACAAATTTTGTCTTTAATCTCTTTAATTCTCTTTTATTTGACTTTTAATTGATTTCGAAACAAATTTTGAATTTTAATTCCTTAAATTCTTTTTCAACTTCAAATTTTTATTGCACTTTTTGATGGTTATTCTCTTTTTGTCATAAAACCTCAAACACGATATTAAGGGACGGGTTCTTAATATTTACGCGTTTCGTCGGGCTTCTTTGAGATTCCAAGCAAAAAAGAGCAACCATCTCTCTACCGCTTCTTTGAAATTGTTTGACAAGCAATAAATTAAGTTTCAGTGATGATGAAATTACCCAGATAATTGGCAAAGTAATTTATTTAATTTTGAAATTATAAACTCATTTTCGAATTCCTATTTAATTAAACTCACATCTTTACAATGATTCAATGTTACTACTATATCAAGTTTGTACAATAAATTTAAAAAGTTAGCGAGAATCTCCACGCGCAGTAGTATTTTGGCTTTTTATGTAAAACTTTGCAGTATTATTATCAACCTCCTTTATGACTTGCTCCAATCTAATAGCACTTTCATTTTCATACACATTCGGGATTGCTAAATCCTTATCATCAATCTTTTTGGTAAATGCAAAGTATTTCTCTTTTATTGCAGGAAATTCTTCCGTGATTCTTTTTCTGATTCGGTACAATGATGATGAAGGATCAGCATCCTCTAATTCGATTTCCTGCTTATTATCAATCACTGCAATTATCTATTCAAATTTATTAGTGAACATTTCACAAAATAATTTACTCTTTTCTTTTCATAGGGAGAATAAACATCTTCAACTACAATGTCTCCGTTTTTTGCTTCTTGATAAACTTCTTGCTCTCTCTCTGAGCCCAAATCAAAAGAGACATCCTCATCTTTTGAGTCTTCTAAATTGAACTCTAAGCCTGGAGCTATTTGAACTTCTTCCAGATATTCTTCACCAAGAGGATTCTCATTATCATATCGTGTCTTTGTTAAAAATCCTTTTGACAGCGTTTTCGACATTTCTTGACTTTCTGATGTCACTCCTTCATTCTGCCAAAGAGGAGTTTTGGAGATAATTGAAGAATCTTCAGCTCGATTATTCACACTATCATCCACACTTCCGATCAAATCACTCGTCACAAGAGAGTATTTCCCTTTTCCAGTCTTTACTACATTCAAAAATTTGAGCTTTTCACCGTGGTCTTCGTCTATTTGGTCGACTTCATTAATATTCACATCCTCTTCCTCATCTGGCTCATACTCCACAAACTTGAAATCTTCACCCTTTAATAGTTTTGCAATCTGAGCCCCATAAGCTTGTCTAAATTCACTCAGACTGATGTCATCACGGGCTAATGGGATAATCTTCTTGAACTTGCCATTCACTTCCTTGATTAAAATCTTCTTTCTTTGGGTGATAAATTGCTTAGCTCTTTCGATCCCTTTTTGCAAGATTCTTAAAGAAACAAGCTCCTTATACAAATCTTGTAATTCTTCTCCGCGATAATTTATCATAAAAAAGATATTATTTCTGTCAATTCTAAACAGCTGATGAGCTCTTGCAATAATATCCTCACTATTCTTGATCTGATACATATTCTTGCATGTAACCCCTGGCCCATTTTTTGCCTTCAATGTATCAAGCTTCGTTATTATCAATATTGGATAATGTTCTAATGAAGCCAATTTGTTATTTCCCCAATCAAAATATTTTACTTTTTTCTTTAATTTTATTGACTTTATGTCTGATTTTTTCGAGATCTTCTTCATCAGCAAACATTTGAACATCAAAAACAATAATTACTGTGTGCACAGCATCTGATAATTTCACTTCCTTCTTTGCAATCACATCTCCTGGCTTATATAAATCCTTCACTCTTCCTTCCAAAATATTTTCCAGCACATAATCTTCATAGTTTGTATCATCAATTCCAAAAGTGTCCCAAAGTCTAATTGGCGAACAGTTGAACAATTCAAGCTTATTTAGTTCTTTAGTACACGATTTGTGACTAAAATCGACATAAGCAAAATTTGGATTAAATTGTCCTGTGCCAGCACGATGGACTGTTGATGCAAAACTTGATTTTCCAGCTCCTATTCTTCCAAACAAAAGGATATTATATGCATGAATTCCCATCAATTTCTCCACATTTGAAATTGTTAATGAAGTCAGGGATTCTTTCATCTTTTCTACTTCTGATGTCACTTGATCAAATGACATTATCTCCACATCTCGAATTGATTCTACACGTTAAATAATGAATATCTTTCAAAAAAAGATAATCTACGAGAGAGGGTTTGGAATTGAACTTCGTCAAAGAAACTAGAGCTGAATCCATCACTAAAGTTGAATCTGTATTTTAAAATATATTGGCATCCAGGCTCTAATCTTCCAATTCTGATTTCGTTTCTATTGGTAAATATCACATCAACTGGAACATAATGCCCTTCAGCCTTCTTTATGACTCGAAGTTCAAGCTCGGGATCTTCAATATTTGTTATAAATTTCACCAAAACGCTAGAGTATTCTGGCATGATTTCGATCTTGCAATCGAGACAATCTGTCTGTGCAACCAAAGATCTGAATTTTGTGTTCAAATCTATCGAAGATGTAAACTTCAAAGTTTGCTCCTTGCACACAATTGAATGGCTTCCAAAAACACATGGTACCAAATGTAACTAGAGGAGTCAAATGAGGGGCGAGTCGCTCTCATGGATTACCTTTTTCTCAGCAAAGGATTTGAAGAAATTTGCGTCAGGGTTAAAAGTTGTAGGACTCATAACAATGATAAAAGTGTCAAAATTCTTGGCTGTCTTGCTGTCTTTTTTCCAATTTGTCACAAAATGATTTAGTACTGTTATTGGTTTCGTCAACTGTTGCTTTATACCTGTCAATAAAATTTACAATTTTTTTTCACCCTCTCGTATCTTACCTTTGATTTGAGCTTCAACGAGGGCATATTTCTGACAGAAACCCGAGTTATCCACATATTTAAACTTGTCATTTAGGGAAAAGACTCCCACCCAATTATTGGGATCTTGCAATAAAAATTGAGCAAGAGCTCTTGTCGCATCTTTCAATTGTTCAAAATCTTCAGGAGATATAGTTCTTGTTGCATTCAGACACTAAGAAATTTATTAAGGGAGGCACACAAGGAGTTACGATGATGTAGAGGCCATTTTTACCACGAAGACGTTTAAGTTTAGAGGTAATCCTTGAAAGAGCCTCATGAGGTGAGAGAGGATGAGATGAAACTGCTTTCTTTTGCATACTTTAATCGAAAGTAATTTTGTTTCTAATTACACTCTTATAATAAATATTTCCATCAGATAAAACTTACATCTTGCCCATCTCTCAATGAAATCAACGATCAACCCTTCAAAACCACCTCTCCCTCAGGCAAAGCCTATCAAAGATGTCTTGGATAATATCATGGCCAACAAAAAAGAATCTCTTCTTAAACATAGTGTTCCAAATAAACCGACTCGAAAAGCTCCAATTGAACATTTAAAAGACTCAAGAGATCTTCGAGCTAAAAGAACTGGGAGTTCTAAAGAACTTGATACAAAGAAGCCTGTTGGATTGCTTGCATTTCATTCGGAAACCTTGAATAATAGAAAACCTCAAATGAATGTACGTTGCAATTTCTCGCCAGTTCGAGGAAGCAACCAAAAGGAGATCATGTTTCAAGACTCAACAAACAAATCAACAAATAGAGGGTCCAATAGTGGAGCTTTGGCTGCAAGAAAAAACAATAAAATCTTTGTTGATAATGCTCAATCTAGTCTGACAAATAAACCCTTTACGTATAAAATAAGTCCTAAAAACCAAGCAAGTCATCAGATAAAGCTCGAAAAAGAAGGAATCCATAAAATAGGAGGAGACAATTCTCATAAAAAGATTGGGAAGGAAATACCGGCATTTTCGAAAGGAGATTTCTACGCCAGAAAAGATAACAATGTTGAGAGACAAAATACAAGTCCTCGTCATGAAAAGTAATTAACAAGAATGTTCTCTGAATTCATAAACGAACCATCCTTAGGAACCCTTCATTAAATGTCCACAAAATGAACCTGTCAAGCCCAGTCAGTAAGGGAATAAAGGCAAGGTATCAGAAAGATGGGGTTGAAGCAAAACCTGTGCTGATTTTATTTGACCATGACCTGGGATTTATCAAAGATTATCTCATTTGCTTTGATATTCCTTGCAATTTTATCTGCGAAAAATTATATTCCTTTGATTATGAAAATCATCAAAACCCTGCTGCAATCAAGTCACAAGAAAAACTTTCAGGATATGCGGGAGTTTTCATCTTTATAAAATTCTCACCTCGTGTTAAAAGTTCAAGCCTAAAAATGCTTCAAAAATTGATTAAAAACCAAGGTATTCGAGATCTTACAAGATTTCCTCCTAATCTCACGTTAATAGAATCTCCTTTTGTAGTAAAGTGCTTATTAGCAGTTGAATCAGTCGATTTGAATTTGGATTATGAGGATGAAAGGATGACACTTGAGAAAAAGAAAAAGATTGAACATAGTTTATTCCTTGAAAAACAGACCTTTGATGCCTACAGTATAGGCTATCAAGAAGTAAGTCGGCTTGAAGAATTCTTTAAATCTAAATTAAATCTCTCTGAGTAATATAATAAAAATAGTTTTGTAACTTTCAAAGTTTGTAATTATTTAATTTTATAACAATGTAAAATCATAACAACTCTATGAATCGTCATAATCTCACTCATCACTATGTATTATCATCGCCAATTTTTTTGTATTGAGAGACGATGGTAGAAATTTCATGATGCATACTGGACATTACTTGTCTTTTAACACTTCTTCTAACACAATACACCAAAGTAAACATGATGATTGAGCAGGCAATCAAAGTCCAAAACGATGTCCAGAAACTGCTTCCAGTTGGTTCAGTGGTAACAACAATCCCAGAAGCACAAATAGCTGGCAATTTCTCTGGCTTAAAGCCTGAGCAAATGAACTCTTTCACAGTATTCGAGTTATAGATATTTCCCTAAGAAAAATTAAGCCTCAAAACTGATTCAGTATAAATTTACCGTATATTTTACGCTATTAACGGAAATATGAGGGTAATGGGAGACATAGCTAGCTTTTTGAATTCTGAGCTCTTCTTTTAATTGAAGATTGTCAGATGAAATTTGGTCGAGTGAAGCAGCTCCATTTGACCATTCAAAAGATTTAGTCATACATTCATCAATTTGTTTTGTGTATTTGTCCAATCCAAGCTCTTCCAAAAGACTTTTACGGCATTCATTTGTATTTCTGTTTTTAAGGTCTGAAACAATGCATTCATTGCCAAATTTAAGCACATATCTCCACCATAAAGGATCCTCTCTTTTCTCTGGAAGGATCTCTCCAAGACAAATTTGTCGAAGTGTTTCCAAAACACTATCACTTCCTTGTACATTTGCAACTAATTCAAATGTCAATAATTCTTCTCATTAAAAAATATTCTCTACTGTTATCAGGTTCAGGATCACAATATCTTCCATTAGACAAACATTGAGGAATGTTCACAGCATAGCCCTGATATCTGGCAAAATCGCTCTCCCATAAAACAAAATGAGGTCTGATTTTTATCGAGTTTTTAAACTCGTTCTTGAAATACGTCAAGTATTCCAAAACAACATAAGATCCTTCATCCTTATCAGAAGTAGCAAACCAATAGTCTACATCCACAACATCTTTTTGAGGCACATACTACATCAAAATTATGAGAAAAATATTATTTTATTTGATTTTTACACTAGCATGACGCTCAAGTTCAGTCGTATATTTAATGGTAGGAGGACCCAAAAATTGTGCTTGCTCTTGATTGTTTATATAGTCTAAGATTCTATCGCCATCCTTCTTGTTGATTATCAATGTTTCGATATTACTGGAATAATCTAATTCAATGAGTTGAGAAGGAACTCACAAAGAAAAGAATTACCAAAGTTCTTTAAAAATTCTTTATAGTCATCCAAACTACCCTGATTCAGAACCAAAACAAGCATTCTTGCACCAGCGATTTCTGCATTTCTGGCTTTCTGCAAGAAACTACATTCACCTTCTCTAGCAATCACCACAGGATGCGTATTTGATGTGATTTTGTCGCTGGCAATTATCTTGCAACCATCAATTGGATCTGGAGTAACCAATGTTCCTTGAAAGCTGCTTTTAGATAAAGCGTATTTTGAGCTTGCAACAACATAATCCAATCCATTGAATCCATTGGCTAAAAAGGTCAAGTAATCCAAAATAAAGAAAAAAATCTACTTGATTCGAAGGATTTCTTGAGAATCTCTGGTCCCTGAATAAACAAAGAGCTTTCAACAAAGAAAGAACCCAGAATAATAATGCATACAAAGATTTTTAAAGGCGCGTTTCTCATGAATAAAATTCACAATTTAATAAAATTATAATCTCACCCTTCTGCTCCTCTCTATTCATTATTATTAGAAGATCAGTTTGAGAAGAAAAAGTAAAAAACTCAAAATGAAGAGTTCGCTTGTTTATTTCTGAAGTATATATAGATTTGTTCACATACAGTATTCATTTTTTCATGAAATCAACATGTCAGGATAGACATTAAAGTTGATTTGAGTTGGTTTATTGGATTGGTTAGTTCCCGCGAAACTCTCATGATAAAATAACAAAAACAACTTTTTGGTATAATCAAAATTGGTTTTTAAGATCATGGTGTAGATTTAAAAAAATGATGATCTCTTGTGAAATATTTTCGGCATTATTTTTTTTAATTTTTAAAAAGTTCACTGCAAAAAATCCTTTGAAAAAGAGAAAGGTCGAAGAATCTGAAAATCAGAAAGTTGGATAGATTGAAATTTTTTTCAAGTTTTTAGGGACCTTTGCAAGCAAAAAAAAAAATTCGAAGCAAGATGGCCCAAAGCTCAGACAAGTATGATGATTCTTTTCAGATTAATAATCACTTTACTAAATTCAGTCCAGACTTTTTCGGGTGTCTTTGAGAATCCTTTTTCCAACTGAAATTCTTTCGACCCTGACTATTCATCCTGACGACGTTCAAAAATTGCAAATCCATTTTTCTCCTTCTCTTCCTTTCCTCAACTGAACTTTGATTTCCTTCAACATTTAAAATTTGAATTTTAGCCTTGTCCTGCCTGACCCATTTCAATGAATTCGTCGTCCCATTCTATTTTGTTTCTCTCCACCCCTCTTTCACTTCCTATCGTCTCACCAATCAACCAACCTCGCAATGATCCCAAAATATAATCAATAAAGCCCATGGCAAGTAGCAAGTAGTAACTCTCATTTTTCTTCAAAAAATTAATCAAAGATATTTATTTTATTTTAATAAAATTCTCCAAGATTTCAAATAAAATTTTCAAAAACAACAATCAAATTTCATGCAGACAAGTAGTATTCGACAGCCGATTATGATTGATACTCTCAGTCAGCTTGATAAAGGGGATAAACTCAACCTTGAATCTCGATTTGAAATCCAAAACAAAGATGAAACCTATCTCTCTCATCAATATGCTGTCCCTATTCGTCGCCATCAAGTTGAAGAAGCAAAAGCTGCCCATTCTACCAATTTTCAGGCCTCATTTACTCTCTTAAAATGCTTCATTGGTGCCGGTATCCTTGCCTTGCCCTACTCCTTTCATCAAGTGGGAATGATCCCTGCTATCCTGACGCTTACGTTTGTGGGAATCATGACATACTATTGCATGTCACTTTTAATGCAAGTTGCTGATGCTAAAAAAGGAACAAGGCTTGAAACCATGGCATATGATGTTTTAGGAACTTGGGGAATGTACGCCGTAGAAATCACAGTCTCGCTTCATCAATTTGGATCTTCTACTGCAAGCTTAATGCTCGCCACAAAATTCCTAAACTATTTGTTTTGCAATTTGGGATTTGATGTACTTTGCGGCACAAAATCTCTCCAAGTCCTTGTCTGTCTTCTTGTTGTCGTGCCTCTCAGTACCATCAACAATATGCATTGGTTTTATATTCCAAGTATTGCGAGCAGCACTCTTGCTCTTACAGGAATTGCTACTCAATTATCTTATGATCTGGATATTATACAATCTAATCCGGAAGTCCAAAGATCCTTTTTGGAGAATTTCACCAGTATGGAGATATCAAATTTACCCATGTTTATCGGTGTAGCAGTGTATATGTTTGAAGGAGTCGGCACGTTCTTCAATATCAGAGCAGCTATGGCCAGACCCTCTGATTTCCCTATTCTACTCAAATATCAAATGTTTGTCGTCGTCTTATTATACATCCTTTTCGCATCTCTTTGCTACCTTGCTCTTGGAGCAAATATACCAGGAATTGTCATTTTCGCCCTCCCTGTCAGAGGATGGTACATTTGGATTGTCGGATTATATGCAGTGGCGGTACTTATGGGGTATCCCTTGCGTTTATTCCCTCTCTTAAAAATCTTGGAAAATTCAAATTTTCTGAAATACAGAATTTTTGACCAAAAACTACAAACGATCAATTGGGCACTTCGATATGGCGTCAGATTTATCCTCATCATATTAATGCTTATTATCGTCTTTACAGCAAAAAGCCTTAATACGCTGCTTAGTTTCATTGGCTCATGCATCTCAGTCTTCCTTGCCTTTATTCTCCCTCTCTTAATGTACAATGCGTATTTTGCAAGCACTATTTCTCGTTCACGAAAAAGATTCAACCAAGTCTTGTTATGTATTGGCCTTACTATGGGAGTTGTAGGTGCTGTTGTCTCCTTTGCAGATATGGTCGGTCTCCGACAAGGATCTGGAGGTGGCGGCCATTAACTGGATATTCAACTAAGTTTATTGCCTAAATCTATTGCGAAGAAATCTATTGTATAGTCTCTTCTTTTAATGTATTCTGATTTATCAAATTACGTATTCACTCTCCAAAAGAAAAAAAAAACTGTTTCTAATAATTGACAAATTTAGTATCTCTCGTCTGTAAGATAAAATCTTTGGTAAACATTTGTGATGAAATCACATGTTATTCAGAGTTGGTGAAGACGTTTCTTGGCCCCCGGCTTCGAATTTTCCATCAGTTCAACCCGAAACAGAATTAATCAAAAGCCGAGGAAAAAAGCTTTTTGACATAATTAAATTATTATTTTAGAAATTTCATCTCTATTTTAACTTTATTAAAATAAAGCTCTCTCGCTGACTCACCGATTAATTAATTGACTTGCTTTCTTCCTTAATTGACATTGAGGTTGACGTTGACCTTGTTCTCATGGAAAGAAGTATTCTTTTTGAAAAAAAATTCTCAGTACAAAGAGTTTATCCGCCGAATGGATTATAAAATCAAATATCCGAGAAAAAAAAGGTTTTTGAGAGTTGAGAGTTAGTTATTAAGGTTTTATGATTTAAGGAAAAAAAATTTATTCCGCGTTTCTAATTTCTACTATTCGACTATTGTTCCAGAGAGCTGAGTCATTTTTTAAACCAATTTTAATCTGAAAATTTAAGACAACATCGGCACCATGAGCACTTTCATTGACTTATCTCCTCGAAACTCTGCAAACTCTCCTGGTGTAAATCTCATGTCCAGCCTAAACTTTTATCTTACCTCATCATTTCCATAGCATGAGAGCCAGAAATCATTGGACAATTTCGACACCAGTTCCTGTGATATTAATGAAAACTTGCTCCGACATTTCGAAAAAGAGATTTTCAGACTTCAAAATGAAGTCAGACAAAAAAATAGTGAAATCCAAGTAATCTTCATCTCCAATATTTTCATTACTTTCTTTAAAATTTGACATTTATTAATGTTTTATCCAGAGTCTTTCTGAATTGATCCTGAGTAAAGCAAGTTATTTTAATGGAACAGCAGAAGCTGAAGTATCTTTATTTTGAGCTTTCAACTCCTAAACCTTCTTCCCTCTAGATAAAGAAAACATATGAGAAGACAGTTGAGGAAGCTAATACCAAGATTAAATCGTTGGAATATGAAGCCAAAGGAGAAAAACGACTGAAAGAACAATACCTTCAAGCCTTAGGAGAGTAAAATTCCGACCCCTTTTTCACCAGATTCTAAACACCTCCGTCATAGATCCGAAGATAAAATCGAACAACTTGAAGATGAAAACCACAGACTCAATGAAGAAATGAAAGCGCTTATCTCTGAAAATATGAAGCTGAAAAGCTTATTCCAGGACCAAGACCTCGATTTCCTCAACCAAAGCGAGTATTCCAATCTCTGTTTCACAAATGAGGTATATGTTCAATTTTTTTCTAGAAACCTAAAATTTCCCATAGAAAGAGATTGGACCTGGAAAATTTGTCCACGTCACCTTTGCCGATCATGGAGAAGACTATCTCTCTACCCATGAATCTGATATGCCTCATTCTTTAAAGTCAAATAAGAATGCGCTCAAGAACGATTCAGCTTTACAAGCAAAAGTTGAACTTCTTCAAGAAAAGGTATCAGATTGAAAAAAAAAAATTTTTTTGACATTTTTAGCTTATTCATGAAGAAAGAAAAGGCAAGGAGCTTGAATATGTGGTTTCATCACAGAAGACTGTGATGGATACTTCGAAAGAAACAATTTCGAAGCTCAAAAAAGAAAACAAAGACCTTGAAGATCAATTGGAAGAATTGAACAACAAGATGGAGGAACTCAAGGAACTTAGGATGAAGGAGAAAACCAAACTTGATAACATCACTTCGTTCTATGAATTGTTGCAAAATGTTCAACAGCAACAAAATGATGCTCCAAGAAAAACAAGTCATGATGATAAGTAAAAAATCATTTTATTGGTGGCTAAATTCCCTCTTAGAAACTGTTCCCAAGCTCGTTTGAATTTAGGTCAATTAGATGAAGCACCAGAAAATAACACAATTACCAGAGATATTGATAATCTCAAACAGGAATTAGGCTCGCTTTGCAAGGTTGTCCAGAATTCAATGAATCCTGAAAAGCCCAAAGATCATACTGCTTTATTCCTTAACCCCCAATTATCTTATCTTATGAGCGCCAACCAAAACGCATCAAGTTCAAATAATGGTAAATTTTTCTCTCCCTTTGCAATCTAATTTTTTCTTTAGCAAATATGGGTTTTAAATTGGCCAAAGCCTTTCAAAATCCTGGAAGTTTGTGGAGCAATTTAAACTTTGGAAATATGAATGATGCCAAAAAATAAAAAAAAATAAAGGTCTCAAGAACAATTTTTTTTTAAGTTCTTGACCAGAACTAGTTTTGATTATTTTACTTTTATGTATCTTTGTCTAAGTTTGTTACTTTTTATATTTTATGTTGAAAAAGGAGGTTTTCTTCGCTACAATCCAGAAGAATTACCCTATTTCTTTTTTCATGATCATTATTCATATATATCGTTTTATTGCATACATACAATTGATCCACTCTTTTTAAAAATTCTCTCTCTTAATCAAGGAAATTTTGTAGTCAAAATCCTGAAAAAGACTAAATTCATATCTCAATCCAAAATTCTCCTTTCACTACAAAAATGTTTCTTTTCACTCTTCCAAACTCTTCTCAACTGCTAAATACTCTCTTTCAGCCTCCATTTTATATTTATTAAATTCAAAATGTTAGCCAACACCACCAAGCCTCAACCCAACTCCAAGATCCTTTCTATCTATGACAAATCAAGCAGCAGAGGAGGAGGAGGTTCATCCCTCTCGACCTCCATGAGCAGCAATCCTTCTCAACGCTTCTCTCAATCAAATCTCTCTCGTCCAAACCATTCCCTCTTTTCCCAAAGTTTATTATCTGCTCAAGATCATCCTTCATTCATTTCTCCCTCAATTGACTCCCAAAAATTCCCCTTCTCTTTTCCTTGCAATTCACAAAGATCCCAACCTCTTTCTGATCCAAGCCAAAATCCTTATGGACTTCCTTTATCAAGACTCAACTATACTCCTCCCTATCAAGGCTATATTCCTGAAACAATCCCAACCCAAGACTTCTATCCCCCATATTATAGAGGACCAAGCAATTCATATAATCACTCTCAACAACAACAGCAAAAGTATTCTTTTCTTTCTTCGAAAAAATGTTGCTAATCAGATCATGATAAGGTATCCGATAAGTCAGATGGAGTATGAAAAAGCGATGCAATTTTCTCAAATTCAAGCTGATGTTATGAATATCGAGAAACCAACAAATGAAGCAGGAGCAGTGAGCAAAGTGTAAGCCAGCTGGTTGGATAT
>Ga0182738_1004488_pt1 | contig 15414 bp, 11 predicted proteins | sample eDN5th30CBELigMG_FD_128876 | JGI IMG/M metagenome (GOLD analysis project Ga0182738, IMG submission 128876) | Enriched Miracle-Growth compost microbial communities from Emeryville, California, USA - eDNA 5th pass 30_C BE-Lig MG (version 2)... ... | reverse complement strand
GTCGAAGCTCGTGCCGAACTGGACGGTTCCGGTGATGGGTTCGAGAGCGTCGGTCAAAGGGTCGAAGCGAAAGTCGCGTCCGCTCACGTCGATCGGCGGGGAACTCGGATGAGCGACCGCCTGAATGGTACCGCCGTTGCCCGCGGTCGATCCGTGAATCTTGTGGTCGAGACCCCACTGAAGGTTATTCAGCATCGCCTGTTGATTCTTGGTCCCGAACCCCTGAAAGACCTTGCGACGGATGTCCGCCACGTGGTCGCCGTTGGTGTCTTTCAGGTAGAGGATGTCGGGAGGGGCGGTGACGAAGACTCCCCCTTTCCAGGGAGCGACCCCCGCGGCCCAGAGCAGTTTGTCGGCGAAGACGTGGGACTCGTCGAACCGGCCGTCACCATCCTTGTCGATCAATTTGCGGATCGTGCCGATCGGCGAGCCGCCGGGCCCGGGCTTGTAGGGATAGTCTCGCATCTCCGCGACGAAGAGGTTTCCGTCTTCGTCGAAGGCCGCGGCCACCGGATCGACCACCAAGGGTTCGCTGGCGACGAGATCCATGCGAAAACCATCAATGGAATCAAAACTTTTTAGGGCTTCGTTGATTGTCCGGGGAGGAACCGGCTTAAGGAACTCGCTCAACTCCTCCTCGGTGTGGGTGCGCTGGCCGGTGTCTAACTGGGTTGAGTCGTCGCGAGCCAGGTCGGAAGGATGCCCATCGGCCGGCGCCCCTCCGGCATCGCGTACTTTCATGAGGATATCGCGTGAGCGTTCGAAGTACGCGAGGACGCGAGCCATTTCGGGAAACGCCCGCTTCTTGTGGGCCGCGATCTGGCCATCGATGCGTTGAACCAGGGTGTCCACCGCCTCACGCTCGTAAGGGGCCTTGCCATCAAGAACGACATAGATGGGGTTCGTGTGCGACTCGGCATCGGGTGTGCCGAGCTTCGAAACGCCAAAGGCTCGGACGGCCACCCAGGAGGAGCGGTCGAGCTTGATCGGAGTTTCCCACTCGATCCAACGGCCGAGTTGCTCCGTCTCGGGAATTTTGCGCTCATGGAGAATGCGGCCGTTCACAACGAGTTGCAAGGTCGTCACCGGCGCGACCTCGGAACGAACTTTCACGCGAGCCACTACGCGGTGCGGCCCGGTTCCTTCTTTTTTGATCGTATCACCAGGGCGTTTGCCATCGACCTCCATAAGGACCAGAGGGCCGGTGGTGACGAAGCTTCGGCCTGTCGAGGCGCCTCGTAGCCAACCTTTGAAGTCGGGAGACGGGCCCGACTCGACGTAGGTAATGCAGTCGCCGAGCTTCCGGCAGGCGGGGTAATCGCTGGCGGCCACGGCGGGAAGTCGAAACCCCGCGTTCAGGAATCGATACCAATCGGTCAGGCCAATCCCTCGATAGACTCCGAACTGAAGTAGCTCAACGGCGTCGAGGTTCCCTTGCACGACGTCCGCGTAGATCGACTGGGCATAGCCGCCGTGCGCATAGATGGCGACGCCACCGGCTTTCCGAGCTTCGCGGATCACGTTGCCGTACAGGGGCCAGTTGTTGGCGTCGACCGACTGGTCGCGGAGCACAAGCTCATCGAGCAAGAAGAGGTTCAGATGACCATAGGTTTTGCTTCGGTACTCCTGGCCGGAGAGGATCGCGTAACCATCGCGGTCGAGGATGGACTTCGCTCCAAGTCCTCGGCGCTGCGGGGAATCCATGTCGTCCATCGAACCCAGATACGGGCCGGCAGGCTCGTTGTAGGCCAGGAGCGAGGTGAAGTGGATATCTTCGGCGGCCAGGAGGTTGAAGGCCAGGCTTTCATCCGCTTCACTCGCGCGAGGGATGTGGACGTGAGGGTCGCCGGATTGGTAGCCGAGGTTCGGCATCGCGACGACATGCTCAAGGGTCAACGCCAACTCCCGGGTCGTGCCCGGTTCGACGTCGATGCTCAAGGTTTCCGGCCGGTACTCGAATCCCTTCCAGACCTCGACACGGACCGGTCCGGCCGGGACGACCACCTCGGCCTTGCCATCGCAGTAGAAGTAGCGACCGAAGTAACGGAAGGGGGCCTTGGTTGGTCGGTTGCCCCAGGCTTTCGGCCACTTCGGCCATTCGCCCGTTAAGCTATGGATTTTCAACGGTCCAGCCGCCGGCTCATAGTAGTTACCGTCGGACCCCACGACGTTGATGCGGCATGGGGTTGGTCTGCCACTGGCCTTATCCTTGATCAGGAGCTTCAGGTGGCCGGTCTGAGCGCCGGAGGCTTCGGCTGGCACACCGACCTTATCGAACCCGGGCGGCGTGAAGATCAAGGCTTCATCGGCGGGAGTCCCCTCCCGGAAGCTATATTCGAAGATCGGACCATCCAGGGAGGAATTTGGCTTCTCGTTGGCCTGCCGGGTCTGGCGACTTGCTTCCTGGGCCAGAGCGTCGCTGGCACCGAGGCTTGTCCCGATCAGGAGGAGCGTCAAGGTGTGGCAAATCAAACGATGCAAGACTCGCGGCATGATTGGAACGACTCCTGGGGGGGACTCTACGGCAAGGTGAGGCGGGCTGTGCCAGTGGGGCCAACGACGACTTCGTCGCACCGAAAGGGACGAAGCCTGGCGGATATGCTAACTCAGGAAATCCGAAGGGAGTAGGAATAAATGAGGACGGCACCTTGAATACGGATTGGTAGGCACGCCGAGGCCCATTCTCATGGTGCGATACCCTTAATATGGGTAGAAAATTGTTGGTATTGGTTAATGTGAATAATCTTACTAATTTGCATGTTATTGTTGATGACGTGGATATTGGAGGATTAGAACATGGTGCGACCTACTGACGTTGCTGCTCGCTGGCTTGGGGCGATTTCCGCTCGGGACAAGGAAGCCCTCCTGGCAGTCTCGCGCGAGGCGATCGAGCTTCACAGCCCTTGGGGAGTCAGTATTGGTCATGAGCTTCTCTCGGGTTGGTTCGATGCCACACCAATGAGAATCGAGGTCAAATCCCTCGCTGAACGTGGGACTGGCGTGTTGGTCCTGCATCAGATCGACTTCCTCGACGAAGGAGGGAGGATCGACAGCACGATCGATAACGCCGCGATGATCGAAGTGCGTGAAGGAAGAGTCTTTTCCTACCGCCGGGTGACGGAAACCGAGTCACTTTCCTTGATGTTTACCCCCATGGCGTGACAGGATCGGCCGATAGAGATGACGAACCAGGCAAGAATCAACTCGGTCCTGTCGCTCTGGTTTTCGAATGCGAATTGAGGTTAGACTGGAGCTAGGTTTTCCGAAGTCTCAGGTTGAAAGTGATTTGTCGAATGTTGGATGTAAAATGTAGGGAAAGCAATAGAATCTGAAAATAATGATGCGATTTAGAATCGCAGGTGTATTGATTTGGTGGGGAGAATATTCGTCGATGGATTCTAGCGAGACAAATTCCGAGTTCCAGGCTCCTTCAGACGATGAAACCGAGGAAGTGGATGGTTCCCGGCTGTCAACGGAGGCCAAGAATCATCACAAGGCTCAACGGACTGGCTGGTTTCAGTCAGCCAGGCAAGGAGCGTGTGTTGGCTTTCGATTGATGTCCTATCTTATTGGGCCGATCGTCATCGGTGTGGCGACCCCCCTGCTCGTGTTCTTTTTGGTCCACGCGGTCATCGGGCGCTCCGGAATCCTCTTGCCTTTGTCGAAGGCGGTAAGAGTGCTCATCGGGATGTTTAACACTTACTTTCTCTCCGCCGTCTTAGGGGTCATCCTTGGCACGGTTATTGGGCAGATTGTAGGACTGTTCCGCCCGTACCTTCCCCAGTCCCGACTTTCGGATTGGCTAGCGAGGATGGGCCAACCGATCCGCCTAGTCAGAAGTAAGCATGAAAGAGATTGTCCTCCAAGGGGCCCCATGCCCTCGCCTCATCGGTATCGCTGGGTGGGGCTACTCGCCGTGCCGTCGTTCATGGTGGCTTCCCTGATCTACGGCACCTTCGCTGTTCTGATGTGGAAGCTCGAACGCCGATGCACGATCGCGATTGAACAGGCTGACCGGGATGATCGATACTGGCGCCTGGACGACTTGATGGCCCACCGAGAGGTGGTGCCCGACGAGGAAAACTCGGCATTGGTGGTGGCGGAAGTCGTTTCGCTCCTGCCCAAGGACTGGCCCCCGGCGCCCTCTCAAGACCTCGGAAAGTCGGACGAGTCTCCGATCAACCTTCGGGAACTCTACGATCGAGTCCTCAAGGTCCCGGAAAACGTTCGGCTGGACGACAGCTTGGCCGACCCACTTCGCGCGGAGTTCGCCGCGCACGATGAAGCTGTGCAACTCGCGCGAACCATTGGGGAATATGCTCGGGGTCGGCATGAACTGCAACTGACGCCGAGTTTGATCGACACTCCGCTGGGAGAGACGCAGGAAACTCGCAGCGTGGCCCGACTCCTGTTTGTCGATGCCGCGTTGCGGGCTCACGCGGGGGATCTTGATGGCTCGCTCGAATCGAGCCGGGATATGCTCGGCGTTGGCCGTTCCATCGGAGACGAGCCCTTCGCGATCTCGCTTCTCGTTCGCATCGCGGTGGGGCGTCTCGCAATGCAATCCGCTTGCCGAACACTGGGCCAGGGGGAGCCGTCGGACGATGCGCTCGCGCTGACCCAGGCTCAATTTCTCGACGAACTCGCTCAGCCCATCCTGCTGAATGCCTTGAAGGGGGAGCGGGCCGTATATGTTGAAGTGATCCGCCGGATCAGCGCGGGGGAATTGCCCATCTCCGCGCTGAGTGATCCAGGGTCTTCGTCGAAGTTCGAATCGTCCGACTACGTCGTTCCCGTCTGGGGCAATCCCCTGTTCGATAGTTTTCTGACGGTCACCCTGGAATGGATGACGGATGCCGTGTCGATCGCGCGTCGGCCGTCGTCCGAGCGGCCTGGACTCTGGAAGGCCTGGAACGCCGAAGTCGAGCGAGTCCGTCGAAGTCGGTTTGGATTGATCACCGCCGCCCTCCCGATCCTTCTGGCACCAGCCCTGAGCGCGTCCGCGACAGCCCACGCCAGCTATGAAGCCAACCTGGGCGCGTCGGTCATACTCCTGGCCGCGGAGCGGCACCGCCAAAAAACCGGTGACTGGCCAGAATCCGTGTCCGCGATCGACTCTGACATCCTTCCCGATCCTCCGGTCGATCCCTACTCCGGTCAGCCGTTCCTGATGGAACACCGGGACGGCCAGCTTTTCGTCTATTCGATTGGCCCGAACCAGAAAGATGAGCACGGAGCCTTCGACCTTAAGCAGTGGTCGAACGGTAAGTTGGACGACATGGGAGCCTCAGCCTGGGACCTTCCTCTCCGCCGCCAACACGCACCGGTTCCGGAGACGCCTGCTCTTTCCCCAGCTGGGCAATGAATGTGAGTGAGATATCTGGATGAGTTGTGGGCTATCAGACATCAAGATTTCTTTTCCTGGGAGCGCGGGCGTCCCGCCCGCAATGGAAAAAGCGAAGAGCGGGTAAGATGCCAGTGTTTCTGGGTTTCCCGCAGATCTATGCAGGTTACCCACTGGCGCCGCATTCTGTGAGACGACGGTGCGGCGAGATAGGTGAACCACCAAAATGGAGCGAGTGTCGGAATCGAGGATGATCTGGTCAGCCGGCTCCGCTCGAGCGTCAAGGCATAAGGTAACCGCCATCGATCCGATCAGATTGGGCTCCGTTCACTCAACTCTCGGCTTATCGGGCAGGCTCCAATGGTCGATAAGGTGCTAGCCATTGTTCGTGAGACGATGCTCCACGAAAACACGCTCGAGAGCCTTTCGTTTCGGCCAGGGACCGGTGAGTTATTTCTCGCACTTTTACAGCCAGACGAACGTTTTTCGTATCCCGAACATGAGTTGCTCCTCACTTTCACCGGTCTCAAGGCGTTTTTCGTGGAAGGTAAGGAGGATAGCGGTATGGGTGAAGATGTTCTTGGAATTGAATGCGAATCGACAGTGGGAGGTTACGAGGCCAAGGTCCGCCTCGGCAATCGAGGTGTGGCATGTTGGATGATTCGCGTGACGTTTACCGACTTGAGATATCGGCGGTCTCCGCGATTTTTTTGAGAAAGGGCGATTTTCTCTGATTAGGATGCCTTTGAGTAAAGCCAGAATGAACTGGACCGCCTACGCCTAGAGCGGAGTTCCACAGCGACGAGACGGGAGCGATCATTGAGTTCCGGCCGGAAGGCGTCTGGTGGAGCGTCGCTCACGCTTCCGCCTCTGAAAAACAGGGAATTTGTGTTACAGAGCGACGGATGAACGCCGAAACCAGCCGAGACCCCTTGCCTTTCCCGCGCGCTCGGAACGTAAAACAAGCGGGAGATCGGCGAGAACTCTCCTACACAAGCCAAGGTTGTTTCGCCTATTCTGTTCGAGGCCCTATACCATTGGAGTGCCTTTGGGCTTAGCGTCAGCGAGATAGATACCGGACGCCCACCGGGAATGCCTAAATTAAGTAAAAAAATGTTAGAAAGTGCACCTTATGAAAGGGATTTTGCCGTGTGACTCGCTCCTGCTGATCTCGGAGGCCTGACCTGGCATAATGGCCCGGCTGGGTCTTGCGAAACCTTCCGACCGAACGGAGCCTCTCAAGCATGCGCTTTGCGGAAATGACCGCGCCGGAGATTCGCGACCTCTCCCGTGACGGAACCTTGATCGTCGCGCCCATCGCCGCGTGCGAGCAGCACAGCCGACACCTACCTGTTTTTACTGACTCGATTCTCGTCGGCGCGGTGGCCGACGCTTTGGAACGAGCCCTACCTGACCAGGTTCTCTTGCTTCCGGTGCTCTGGATGGGAGCGAGCGAGCACCACCTGCCGTTCGGCGGCACCCTCACCTCGACTTTGCCAACGTATGAGCTGGTGCTCATGGAGTTGTTGACCCCCCTGCTCCGCGACGGGTTTCGCAGGGCGATGCTCTTGAACGGCCATGGGGGAAACATCGACCCGCTGCGCATGGCTTTGAGGCGTTTGGATGTTCAGTTCCCTCAGGCGGTGCTCACGGGAGCGGCGTACTGGGAACTGGCCGAGAAGGAGCTCTCCGCGCTCTGCGTTGGGCCTCGCAAGGTGATGGGGCATGCCTGCGAGATTGAGACATCCATGATCATGCACTTGCGGCCTGAACTGGTTCGCACCGACCTAATTCTCGATGACCCAGATCCGGAAACTGGCGTCACATCGGCCCTGACCTGGGTGCGCGACTTCGGTCGGAGAACCCATCATGGCGCGGTGGGGTATCCCGAATCAGCCGACGCGGCACGCGGCGAGCAGATGCTCCAGGCGATCGCCGGTAGTGTGCGCACCGTCGCCGAGCAGGTTTTAAACGTCCCCTTGCCCGATCTGGCTTGAAGGACTTGACCTTACAGCGGTTTACTCTCGGTTTGCAGACGCGAATCATGGCTACAGGGCCATGATTCGCGTGACCCAACGATTCGGGAGGCGGCCATTCTCTACAAGCCCGAAGCGCGAGCGAGTGAATCTCTTTCATTCTCTACAAGCCCGAAGCGCGAGCGAGTGAATCTCTTCCGCGTGACTCTCATTTGATTTTAAGGCGTTAATAATTAGATTGATGTTTTATTTGTGGAATCAATTCGCTTGTTGGCGCTTTATGGTTGGTTTTACTTGAAGAGATTCACTCGCTCGCGCTTCGGGCTTGTAGAAAGAGGGGGTAACCTGGGCGATGCTGATCCCGCTTCTGCCCTACGGAAATTACCTCGCCCGAAGACGTGCCATTCGAAAGCAAAAGGATGTAAATCTGGCGGTGAGGTGAGTCGCGATTCTGCTCTCGTAACGCACCTCGCCGCAGTGGGCGAACGGTTCAGGAGTTGGTATAGAGCCGGCCGAGGCGTCGAGACGTGGCCCACTTCGGCCGGAATCGGAACCACTCCAGCGCATGCGAGTGGGCGTAGTAGGTTAGGCCGAGGATCCGGGCCGAGACCAGCGACGCATAGAGCACGAAGATCCAGAATCCCCATAACCCCACGGCGGCCAGCCGCATGGAAGGGATTCCGAAGAGAGTGAACCAGAGCCAACCCCCCGCGAGTATGACGAAGACCCCCGTGACGACCGAGGGGAGCACATAGTCCCAGCCGATTCGACCGATCGCCACGAGCACGGTCAGGGGGTTGGCCGCCACCAGCGTTTCGTGCAAGAGCGAGGCGGCCAGGCACATCTGGGCGTAGCCCACCCCCATGATCACCAGGTCGGCGAATACCATTCGGTCGAACCAGTCGACCGAGCCGCAGTTCACCCAGTACAGGATGATCGGGAACCCTCCCACGCCAAGGCCGAAAATCCCCGCCCAGATCCAACGTCCGAGTCCTTCGGTAATGGCCTCGGGGTTCCACTCGGGCCAGCCCGGTTGATCCCCCTCCCCCATCGCGCTGGCCACGAGTACCTGGCCGAGAATGAGCAGGGTGTACCCAAGGGTGGCCGCGAAGCTCAGCAGGAGCGGAAGAAAGATGGGAAGGGCCAGGAGCCCGAGCGCCCAGTCCGCCCGCTGGAATGGGTCAACCAACGCGATGAAGTCGAAAATGGGAAGCGAAAGACCGAGTAAGATCGGGGGCATGATGACCAGCAAGGCGACCCCGGGGCCATCACATAGCGGATAGAGCAGACAGGCGTCGAGACGCAACGCTTTTAGCTTACGCCTGCGTTCGCGCTGATGATCGTGGTGACTCTGAATCTCAAAGAGTGTGGGTACGACCGACATCTTGGGGTTGTACCACTTCTTATGCATCTCAGCCGCCCCACTTCGGCCGTTCTCGGAACCATTCCAGCGCTTTGGCGTGGCGATGATAAAAGAGACCGAGGATCCTGAGAACAACCAATGACCCGTAGCAGACACCCAACCAGTAGGCCCAGTACGCGAAGGCGCTTAGCAAGGGATTCTGGATTCGGATCAGCTCCGTGAGAATCCAAACCGCCGAGGCCGCGAACGAGGCCGTTAGTAAAGTCGGCGGTGCCCAGGCCCAGCCGAGTCTCCAGATCGCGCGGAGGACCGTGATGGGATGGGCACCCAAGGGATCATCATACAAGATCGAGGCCAAAAGCGCAACCTGCCCGTAGATCGCTCCCACTCCCGCGAGCTCCACGAGGATCACGGTATCGAACAGGTCGATATCCCCGCACTGGATCCAGTACGCAACGGCCGGAAATCCACCGAGAACCCCACCAATGAGCAAGGCCCAGAACCAACGCCCCAGGCCGGCCAACAGACTCGAAGGCTCCCAGTCGGGCCACCGGGGATGGTAGATCTCTCCCATCGCGCTCGAGGCAATCACCTTCCCAAGATAGAGCATGGCGAAGCTGACGATGGGCAACAAGATGAACGCGGCCGGCAATAGCCACACACTTCCCACAATCTGGGTGCTCACCGAGCCCGAGGCCCACCCCATGAAGACGGTTAAGGCCGGGAGCGTGGAAATCCAAAGCGCGGGGGGGATCAGGCAAAGAAACGCGACCCCGGTCTCTCCCCAGAGCGGGTAGAGCAAACTCTCTTTGAGGTTTCGCTCGAGTTGCTCAGGATACGAAAGAATGCCGGTCGCGAGGGACAAACCCTTGGGCGCCTTTCGTTCCGTCGGTAGCCGATTGGTGATGAAGCTGGTATTCCCGCGCGTGGAGTTGGCCGCGGTTTTACGCTCGCTTCGAGCCTTGGAGGATTGCCTCGCCTTGGTTCGATCTTCAGACGTAGCCGGGAGAGCCCCCTGGGCCGTGGGAACGGAAGAAGTGAGGTTATAGGCTTCTGGCTCGGTCGAAGAGGACGACGCGACCTGAAGCAAGCCGCCGCAGGCCGGGCACTTGCCGACGCGGCCGGGGGTGGCCCCGGCCGCGCGAAGTCGCTTGCCACAAGCACAGGTCAGAATGGTGACGTTCGCCACGCGATTCCACTCGATTCCATTCCGCTCAACGAGCCGAGGCGAGCGACTTTGAGCCGGTCGGTTCGGCCTGGCTCGGGGCACGCAAGGTCTTCATGAACGCGAGGATGGCACGACGGTCGGCGTCGGGGAGGGCCTTGAAGCGTGCCGAGATATCGATGGCTTCTCCACGATGGAGCTCCACTGCTTCCTCGAGCGTCGCGGCGCGTCCGTCATGCATGTAAGGGCCCGAGTCAGCCACGCCCCAGAGCGGCGCGGTGCGCCACTCGGCGGGGGTCGGTTGCTCGGAGACCGCGAACTTGTCGTTGCTGATGGTTGGTTGCGGGATGATCGAGCCGTAATAGCCGGTGCTCGATTCCAGCTCGACCCCCATGTCATGCAAGAGCATGTCGGAGTAGATTCCCGCGATCGGCCCCAGCGACTCGGTATGGCAATCGGCGCATCCGATCTTGTTGAAATGTTCCTTTCCGCTTGCCACTCGCGCGCGTTCAGTTGAGTCGGTGGGCAGGACTTGCTGAGGGACCGGAAGTGCTCGGATGAAGTCGGTCATCATGACGCACTGTTCGTCGGTCAGGTCGGTTCCTTCGGACTGGTAGGCGAGTTGTCCCAGAGGAACGGCCTGGGGCCGCTCGGGATTCGACAGTCCGAGCTCATTGGCACAGGCCGCCTTCACGAAGTCGTTCAAGGTCGCGAACTCGAGCTTCCAACCGAACCGGCCGACTCGCCCGTCGGCCAGGCGAGCGATGCGTCCACGCACCTTCGGGTCCTTCGCTCCGTTGAGCCCGACCAACCGCGCGGCCGTCGAATGCTGGCGTTGGAGCGACAGGAGTGTCTCGTCCGAGACGGCGTCGATCAGCCCATCGCCGAAGAGGGCCGGCGTATTGCGCTGGGTGACAACCACTTCGGTGGAAGGGGGGCGAGTTCGATCGGTCAGGACCGAGAGCGGGATCGAAGGCTGGGCCGGCAACGAGGCATGGACCAGGTTCAACGTCTCCTGGTATTTGGGGCTAATTGCGCCTTGATGCACCACTCCCGACTGGGCGATCCCGTTCTTGGGCGGGTTAACCAGTCCGTAGACCGTGACGTTCCGCTCCACGGGGCCGCCACCGCCCGCTCCGCCCTGGTTATGGCAGGCCACGCACGACTTGGCGTTGAACACGGGGCCAAGTCCATCCCCCTTGGTCAAGGGGTCGTTCACGGTCCATTCATGGTTGAAAAGGACCTGCCCTTGGGCCGCTGACTCGGCCGAAACTTCCTTGGGGCCGGGCGCGGTAAATCGTTCCACGACTTTCCAGGCTGGGGCGATCGCCAGGGCGAGGACGATCCAGTGCGCAGGGCGCACGCGCGAACGAGCGGCCATATTTCGGTCTCCCTCTCCGAAGTGGGTCGAGATGTGGACGTAGGAACGGGCGACTTGCGAATTTCTTGAAGCGAGCGGGATACGTCAGGGGCGAATGCGCCCTGGCGTAAGACGGCCATCTCCATCGGATGAAGGCGACGCGGCGGGCCACGTCGCTCATCCCGAAGGTGAACACAACCCGTTGCACTCGCCTAATCAATCGTCGGCGGTGGCGTCGGCATTCTTCTTATTGCGTTGAGTCTCGCCAGTCATTTGCTCGAGCATCGACCGGACTTCCTTGACCTGGTTCGCATCCAGGGGGTGCGACTTCAAAAGGTGAAGCACGAGCAAGCCGGGCTCGCCCTGGTAGAGCTTGTCGACCAGGTTGCTGATTCGCTTTTGCCGGACCTCTTGCGAGGAAATCAACGGCTTGTACACGAAGGCCAGCTCGCTCCGATCGCTCGAGACGACCCCCTTGGTTTCAAGGCGGTCCAGGAGCGTCGCGACCGTGGCATAAGACCACTTGCGGCCGGCCGCACGCAGGGTTTCGAGGACCTCTCGGACCGTGGACTGGCCTCGATCCCAAAGGACCTTCAGGACATCAAGTTCCGAGTCGGGTATGGTCAGAGGACGCTTGGCCATCGGCGGTCATCTCGGAGAATTGAAAGAGTGGAATCCCTTGGAGGGCCCGAAACTCAATCGGGGGGAGTCTGTCTTGCGTAGACCGGGACGGACCATTTCTCCCGGTGAATGAATCCTAAGACAACTGTCTCATTACGTCAACCCACTTCTTTTTGACAATCCTCAGGAAATTCCTTTTGTTGCGATTTTCTGGATTGACGCGAACATTTTGAATGGGACGAATGCCGGCGCAGGCTCGACTCCGTCGCACGCTTGCTTGGATCGACGCTTGGAGGTTGACGTAGACCTGTTGTCGGGTTCTTCTTGAGATTCTCGAGTTTCGAGCGAATGTAGTCGTGGTAACTTGGGATTTTCACCAAAGTTATTGAGAGATAAGTTGAATACTTGCGCTGATCGGGATGGCGCAACTTCACCGAGCGATCTAAATCCATGCGGAGCAGTCGGTTGATGGAGCGTGGGCAGCTCCCCCGCGGCTTACTCTGTCCGGTTTGCGGCACAGGGCTGGAGGCGATCGTTGGCTCCGATGGGGACGGCCATCGATTGCGCTGTCCCAACTGTCGGGAAACCTTCCGCGCGCGCCGACGTGAGGTGGAAGAGGTAACGGACGCGCGACCCGATGCAGACGTGACCGAGGCTGATCCTCTCACGCATGCTCAATCACGCAATCGATCGACTCCTCCCCCGCCCGGCTCGCTCTCGCTGTACTGGCGAGGCGTCGCCTTGCGCTGGCTGGAACGGACCTATCGGCTGGGAGTGGTCGGCCTCTCTTCCGGAATGCTCGCTTGCGGTGGCCTGATCCCCGTGGTTCGGGCCTGGCTGCGTGACGAGGTGAACGACTGGGGCGGAGTGCTGGAAACACTCGGGGGTGTTCATGTCATTACGGAGACGAAGGACCCCGACGCCGACCTGGGGCCAGTGCTGGCTCGTGTCGATGCCCCTTTACTTTTCTCAACCATCGACGAAGTGGCCCGGCGTCTGGGGGTGAAGCCACCCAGCCAGGTACGCCTGACGTATTTGCCCTGCTGTGGCGTGGTCGCATGGGAGCGATCGAGGGCCCTGGTGCTTGGCCTTCCCTTGCTGCGCGTGTTAACGCTGGCCGAGCTCCGGGCAATCCTGGCTCACGAGCTCGCCCATCTGGCCCGGGGAGACGCGACCCGCGCGGCTCGCTCCGTTCGTTTTGTCGAAGGTCTGCGCCAGGGGCTCGACCGAACCGGAGGCCACGAGCGAGGCCCGCTCGGTTGGCTCGCTCGGAAATGGTTTCGGTGGTCAGCCCACCTGATTGGGCCCGTCGCGCTCGGCCAGGAGACCCGGGCCGATCGCTCGGCGGCGGCCATCGCGGGGGGGAGCGCCGCGGCCTCGGCCCTGGTCAAGGTCGCCCTCGTTCAACCCTTGTTTCGAGAAGTTCTCGAACACTACGACCCCGATGACCCCGAGCTCCCCAACCTCTATGCCTTCTTCCGGTCGTTCTGGTATCGGCTTCCCGCCGAGGTCCACACGGCCATGCGACTTCGCGTCCTGACCAACTCCGAAGAGTCGTCCGATCCGGCGCACCCCCCCTTGCCCGATCGCCTCGCCTTACTCCAGTCTTATCCCGACGCCGCCTCATCCAACGGCGACTCCATGCCCGCCACGTCTTACCTCGGCGACCTCGAAGTCCTCGAGCAGATGCTTCACAACCGCCTGTTCGGACTGCCGGTTATCGAGCCCTCGGTTTTTCATAAGAACCGATGCTGAAGTGAATCTGGAGGGTGCGAACGGACGCCCTGGCCGAGGAATGATCCACGGCCAGGGCGCCTTTCTCCGTTCGGGGGTCTGGCCCTGGCGTGTCGACGCTCAGAACCAGAGGGCCTTGTCCACCACGTTGTTGAGCAGCTCGTCCTGGGCGAAGCGCCTGACGTTCTCGGCCAGGGTCTCCAGGTGCCGCCCAGCGATCACCGGCGAATATCCGGCGGTATGAGGGGTGATGATCACGTTCGGAAGATCCCAGAGGGGGTGCTCGGCGGGCAGCGGCTCGATCTCGAACACGTCGAGTGCCGCTCCCGCGATCGTCCTCGCGCGGAGGGCGGAGACCAGGTCGTCGAGCTTGACGATCGCCCCTCGGCCGATGTTGATCAGGTAGCTTGTTGAACGCATCAACGAAAGGGTTTTGGTGTTGAACAGGCCCTCGGTATGCGGAGTGTGCGGGGCGGCAATGACGACGAAGTCGCTGTTGGCCAGAAGATCAGGTAGTTTGTCGAGTCCCTCCAGCGACGCGACCCAGTCGGGGCGGTTCATCCGGCTCGCGTGATGATCCACCGCGCGAATCGACATGCCAAAGGCCTGGGCCCGCCGGCCGATCTCGCTGCCGATCGCGCCAAACCCCACGATCCCCATCGTGGCGTCGGGCAAGAAGATCGTGGCGCGATCCATTTCGTTGACCGTGCCCGGCCCCGATGCGTTGTTGACGCGCGCAGCCTCTCCACCGGCCGGTTCGTATCGGTGCTCGATCTGCCTTCGAGCGTAGAGATGCAGGTTCCTGGCGAAGCTGATGACGTAGCCCATGACCTGGTCGGCGATCACGTCGCCAAACAACCCGCGCATGTTGGTCAAGGTGCAAGGGTGATCGACCAGGGCGGGAAAAACGTAATGCTCGAGACTGACGGTGAACGCCTGGACCCACCGCAAACGCGTCGAGGCCGCCAGGAGCTCGGGCGTGATCTTGCCGAGCAAGGCGTCGGCCTCGGGCATGGCGGCCAGGGCCTCGGCCGGGCTGGCTGCGTTGACCCAACGGGCGGCTGGGAAGGCCGAGCGGAGCCGTTCGAGCCGGTCGGGTTCGACAGCGGGGTGGATCACAATCTGCGTTGCGCTCATGAAACTAAACTCTCCGGGGCGTTGAACTACGGCAGGTCTCGGCCAGTCGCTCCGCCACCCGCGCGGCGCCGTCAGCTGGGAACGGGGGCGGGCCGGGCTTCAGGGCCAGGGCCTTATCCAGGTGCGATTCCAGGCGGAACTCGGCGAATGCGCGGGCGGATGCGGGGACTCCACCTCCCCAGGCGCGGAGAGCGCGGTCGAGTGCCCGGTGTTCGGCAAAGCCGATCCTGGGAGGATAAATCATCGGCGTCCCCGAAACCATGGCTTCACAACTGGTCCCGTATCCTGCCTTCGCCACCATCGCATCGCTCGAGGCCGCCAGGTCGGCCCCAGTCCAATGGTTGGGATCCACCACGTGCAAGTTTTCGATTTCTCCATTCGGCGAGGGATGGAACCCCACGAAGTGAATCCCTTTCTTCTTCAACCGTTCCAGCCGATCCCAACCCAGGTTTTCCTGCCCATACCGCCCCACGTAGAAATAGACCAGCCTGGTCGAACCTGGGACGTTCAGGGTCTCGATCAGCTCCGATCGGCGATGTCGCCCAGGAGTCACCACCATGCCCACGTCGGTGGTCTCTCCCATGCTCGACATCCGCATGGCGGGCTCGGCGCGGAACAACTTGGTGGCCTGGCGGTACGCCCTCCTGAGCTCAGCCACGAACGCCAGTGCCCCGCCCCCTTGGGCTTTGGCATGGGGTTCATAGATGTCAGCCC
>Ga0182738_1004487_pt1 | contig 15414 bp, 9 predicted proteins | sample eDN5th30CBELigMG_FD_128876 | JGI IMG/M metagenome (GOLD analysis project Ga0182738, IMG submission 128876) | Enriched Miracle-Growth compost microbial communities from Emeryville, California, USA - eDNA 5th pass 30_C BE-Lig MG (version 2)... ... | reverse complement strand
AATCCGCAAGAAATTCTCGACCTACCTATATGGTTTTTATAGTTTGTTGTCGGACTCTAAAGGATGATAATTTGGCTTGAACCCCGTCATAATAAGAGTTAATCCGCGAATTTGTGTCTAAATTTGAAAGTATGAACCTCACTTGCCAACAAGACTTTACGATTCAATATCGAAAGAACATCCAACAGGATCACACTTTTGCTATTGATGTCTGTTTCAAAAAGGGCGAAGACATGGAAATCGCTACAGAGAAGCTCTTTAAACAAGATGGAATTTCTTCTGTATATTTCAAAAATGGTTATTACAACATGCTAAGCGATCTCAACAATTCAAACTCCAAGTCCAATACACAAGCTCGACTTCAAAATATCTACGATAACCCTTTGAAACTGCAGGATATCACCGATAAATGGGACAAATATTTTGAAGAACAAGATCTTCGGGAATCCAAAGGAGATGATTTGGAGCCTTTTCACAGATTATCCAAGAAGGAGGTTGAACAATTTATCAAGATTTGTGGTGATAGAAAGGCAAGGTTTACTCTCACAGAGCTTCAAAGTACATTCAGGCTTCATATAAAGAAAGCCAAGGAGATATATGATGAATCTGTGGAGAAACTTAATCAAAAACAGGCAGAAGATATTGAGACAATGTCTCTTGAGGATACAAAGGAAGCTGAAATAAACAAAAAAGTTCAACAACACCTCAACAAACTTGAAGAAGAAAAGCTTATTTTTGAAAAGAATCTTGAGGACATAACACAAGAAGGGCGTGTCACTCTTAAAGAAACAATCAAAACTCACTATGAGAGAATTAACAACGCTGATGATCACTCTTCTCATGATATGAAAAGTCTTCCTGAAAAAGCCTCCAAAACCCTTTCTAAACAAAGTTCAATAACTTCAAAAACTGCTCATTCTCAAATCCCAAAATACAAAGTTCAAGTGATGTTGGGTTTGCAAAAGAAATATCCATTTAAAATCAAAGCTGTACAACGAGATATAACCTCCTTTATTGAACAAGAAAAAGCCAAAAATGTCTTTCTTACCAAGAATAAAAATTCCCTCCTGGAATTTATCAAATCAAAGTATCATCTTGACAATCTTGATGATTGTAAGGATTCTCAAGACCTTCTTGTCAGCTTGCTGAACCCTTTTTATGGAGCTTTTGGCTCTGCTATTGTCACTGGGCTTCCTTATGATGTCAAATCAGGAAAGATTAACCTTGATAATTCTACTCTTGATAAACTGCTCAAAAATGAGCCTGGCCTTCATTTTGGATCTTATGAAGATCAAATAAAAAATCATGCCAGTCAAAATACTCTCGAAGATGGAAGTATTATCGTGAGTTTGCACTCAAATCTTGGATACAACAAATACGTTTTCAGTCTTGTAGAAGAAAATTTGGCTTTTAAAGAAGGAGTTCTTGAGAATAATTTGGCGAGTATATTGACCGTAGCGATCCAAAAAAGAGTCAGAAAGATAATTATCCCTTTGGAGTTTATTAATCGAAAGAAGATGGTCTCGGGAGTTGGAAGTAATGAAAATAACGGGATTATTGAGGCTTTTAATAGAATGATAAGAGGTTTGAGGTCAGTTTTGCAACAGATTGCTCATAGCTATTTAAGCAGTGAATTTTTATATGAAGTTCTGGTGGTGATTCCTCGAATCGACAGTGAAAATGAAGCTTTGTTTGCAAGATGTAAAGAAATTTTGAAAAAAGCTTTTGAATAATAGTGTCATCGTCGTGATTGAAATTCTTTGATTTTGTTTTATGAGTGAGTGTATCTTATGATTTTGAATTTAATAAAGAAAGCTTTTTAGCAACTTCTTTTCTGATAATGATTTTTCTTAAATAAAAATTTATCACACGATGCAATATAAATATAAAATAACCTATACCTAATTAAAAACCTTGAAAGAAATTAATAGACAGCCTCATGAAACTTTCATCAATAGGCTCAAAGGAATTCAAATGAGAAAAAGCGGATCAAAAGGTGATAGGATCAAATGAAAATTACTGTATGAGAGCGAAAAAAAATTCATTTTTTTTCTGATCATTTAAATAATCGAAATATTTGTTTTTGAAAGACATCTTCTTCAATGCCCAAAGATAATTCGAGATCCATGCCCTTTTCAACTTCACCTCAGAATTCCCGCTAACAAAAATAATTGTTACTAGCTAATAGATTTTCTAGATATTCCAATGATAGAGTACTTTTATCAATTATCGATTTTAGAGCAAAAATTTAATCATTATTAATTTATTTGCCATAGCTTTAATCGGACTCCCAAAGTCATGAACCCATATAACGATATCCAACCCAACAATACCGCCCTTCTTAACGACCAACAACAACAACAATTTGGTCAACAACCCCAATACGGTGCTCCTCAACAAGATTTCGCTCCTCCTCAACAATTCCAACCACAAAATCCTTATGTCCAACCTAATATGTACCAACAACCCGCTCCCATCCAAGTTCAACATATTCAGCAACCAGTTCCCGTTCTTGTTCAACCACAAGTCTACTATCAACAACCTGCTATGATTGAGGTCACTATGCCTGGAAACAATGTTCCTACTGTACCAAGAGGAAGAAGACCTGAACCATTCTTCTGTGGACTTTGCCAAAAGAGTCAAGTCAGTCAAACTGAATTCCAAACTGGTAATGGTAGTTTGTTGTTGGGTGCTGGTCTTTGTATTATCGGATGCTGGATCTGTGCTCCTTTCGTCTTCTGTACTGAAGATTGCCAAGATGCCGTCCATTATTGCCCTCAATGCAAGAGAGAAGTCGGCAGACAAAAATTCTTGCTTAATTAGATAGGGATAACCAATAACCAAGGTTTTATAAGAGTCAATTGATATAAAGAATTCTCATAATTTATTGATTTATTTGCATCATGCTTAATTAATTCATTCATTCATTCATTGATACATACATACTAATTATGCGACTTCGTAAGATTTCAAAATATGACTTTCTTTTCTTCTTCTTCTTTAATTTTTTTTTCAAAGGAGCGATCTGTATAGGGAGAGTCAATTTGGTGAATTGAATAAAAACAATAAAAATTCAATTTTTGGCTCTGAGAGTAAAAAAGTGCCAATCTCGTCGAGAATTTTGAAAATCTCAACACAATTATCGCTCAAATAAAAGGCAGGAAAGTTTGGTGATTATTTACATAGTCAACTTTATCCGTTACTTTTGGCTGGAAATTATTTCTTCTAATCCAAAAAAATTATCTGTCTTTCCCATTTACAACTTTAAGACTTTTCTCTTTGATAAATCTATTCAGCCAGCAATTCCTCATTTTATTATCACTGAATTTTCTTCAAGAAAGATGAAAGATACAACAACATAATTTTATCAAGCTAGAAATTTCAACATTTCGCATCAACAAATAAGTTAGCTTTATTTATTAATATAACTTCTTCTAATCTCAGAAATAACTCCCAAGACTTGCAGCATGACAGGGAATCAATTAAAAATTTAATATAGTACACAACAAATTTCCCATTTCAGTTATTCTATCCCATCTTTATGACGTCCTTAAGCAGACTCAACTCAGAGCCTTCCTACAGTCTATGCGACTCAGCAAGAGACAGCAAAATGTCTACTTTTCGCCAAAAACTTACAACCCCTTCCCATGCTCATTACCAATCTGTGCAGCTCACATCACCAGGCTCCAGTAATGCAGACAGAATTCTCTTCAACTCTAAATTTACTGCTCAATCTCCTGGTGGGATCATCCTTTTCCCACAAAATCTCCAAGAAAAGAAAGGATATATCAACTATTTCTGTAGAAAAGCTTTTGCTGAAAAAGTTGATCGAAGCAATCCTGGACAAACAAAGGCATATCCAATGCTCAAAAAGACCATGTCTATTGGCGAAGCAGGAATCATTTTAGAGAACTCTCAAAGACATCTTGCGAAGCTTAAAGAGGTTCGCTCTTATAAAATGAAAGGCTCAATGCATCTTGGCGATCTCTGGACCCAAAAACAAATCAACCAATTTGTCAAGGTTACAGAGCTTTCAAGGATTCACGAAGCAGCTCGTGAAGTAGAAAGACAGCCTTTGCCTGATAGACTGGAAAAACTTGAAAGGATGTATGAGAAAAGACAGCCTTCCAGTCTTTGTACGACAGATGTTAACCAAATAATGAACCAGTTTTATAACCAAGGGATTAACGCTCCTGTGTTAAAATTACATAGAAGACAAGATGCTCAAAGTCTCAATACACTGAATACAATCAATACTTTGGCATCAATTCCAGATGAAGTTGAAAGCCTTGTGTGTCTAAACTCAGCAGAAAGAACCGAAAGGAATAAGAAATATGATACAACGGACGACAACACTACATCAAGATATGACACAAGAACAACATTGAGTGATGAAAATGATAACCAAAGCACGACAATGTTTACAAAAAGCAAGGATGAAAGCCTCCCTGAAGCAAAGGCAATCAGTCGAAGACAAAGAAGTATGAAACAATTATCAATGACCAGGCTGAAACCAGCACAGAATATCTGTAGTATGACTCCAAGTTTGCAGGATACAGAAGCCAGCAGAAGATTTATTGGTGGAGTTTCCCCTTCAGACTCCAAAAGAGAACGTAATGATTATATAAAAATAGAGACCGAACCTGTAATGGGAGCCTCAATAAAGAGAATAAAAGTCAAAGAAGACCAACCAAAGTTGAATATAAATATTGAGAAACTGAGAGAGAAATTAATGTTAGAACCAGGTGTAAATACTGATAGAACCGTCTCAATGACTGGATTGAAAAAAATGGAAAAGGTTGCTCACCTGAAGAAAAATAATGAAAGATTTGGAAAGGCTTCGAGAAATTTGGTGCATAAAGCTGAGGTTCAGGTCGAGTCAGTGTTGATGAAAAGTAATAATATTCCAAGAGCTGTGGTAATCAAGAGTAATACAGTAAGAACTGTCTGGAAAGTGCCCAACAAAAAACTCTAATAAAAGAGGGATATTATTATATAGAATAGTAGAATACAGTCCAAGGTTTTTGGTGTATAATTTTTATTATTTTGTTTAATAATAATTAAAAGAAATCAAATTTTTGATACTGTTTCTTTTTATGTTTTTTATTTTGTTATCTATGAGAATTTTTGTCTTTTTACTTTTTTAATATACTGCTGGGTCTTTTGATTTTCATGTCCCCCTACCCGAAAAATTTTTGTCAACAAGTAATGAACTTTCAATAAAATTTGGAAAATTTGATAATCTCAAAAAAGTACGAAATTCAAAAGATTTTATCTTTTCTCGAACTCAGATTTTCACTCATCTACATTAATTTTGGAATGGTCTCTGTCTGTAAGCAATGCATGCAGTCAGAAAAATTTTTTTGTGAAAAAGAATTTACAAAAAAAAAAAGACAAAAAAAAATTGAGAAGGCCTTGAGTTGCTATAAATTTGTAGATTTGCTTAGAGACTCCTCTAATGGGAAATTTTGATTTTGATCCCCAAAAAATTTTTTTTTCAGAAAAAAGTACAAAAATCAAAAGACCTACTTTTTATTAATTTATTTTCATCTCAAATCATACTTTTTCCTTTAAACTTTTTGAGTTGAATTTATCAATAACTTTGGATTGAGCATTTTCCCTAAAGTGGTCAGAATCTTTCTACATCTCATTTAGGAAGAAGGATTTCTATTATCTTGTGAGAGATTTTCTGAAGATTAGACTCAAGCAAGCAAACAAGCACGGAAATAAAATAAAAGCCAAAGAAATAGCACCTAACATCGATATTTCAGGATGATCGAGCCTTGACGTGATCTAAAAAAATTGTTTGAAACCCGTTACGTTAATTTTGCAGAAGCGGTAAAACTCTTTGATGATTTCATCCGAGAGATAAATTTATAGAAGGCTCAAGCACTCAAGGTCGAAATAACTCTGAAGAAATCCCGCTTCGATTCCATTAATTTAGCTCAAAACGGACTTAGATTTTAACACTCTTTCGATTGTTCTTTATATTCTTCTTCAACAATCTTTGAATATTTCAACAAAGAAACTCAATTAAATCTCCCCAAACATTCCAACCTAATGAAAAGGCCAGGATTTCTGGGCTTGGATTTCTTTCTCTCAATCCCTTTTCCCTTCTGGTCTAAGTCTAGCGATAGACAAGATGAATCTTTCGGATGATCCCGACAATTTTGCGAGGAGGGAAATTTGAATTAATTTATAAACTAAAATTGATAATTTCAGCCAAATTAAGAAAATTTTTTTGCCATCAAAGAAGAGATGAATAACCAATTTTATGGCTTCAGACGCCTTAAAAATACAAAATTATCTCTTATTTTTCGATGATGACTACTTTAGAGACTACAACTCCCACTGAATGAAATACACTTTTAATCTTCACCCTTCTTCTGGAACAAAAGATGACTTTTATCTCCATTGCGGAAAAAAAATTTCTGGCAATCATATTTCTTCCTCCTTGATTTTCCTCCACAATTTTCTCTTCACCTCTCTGGAGATAACGCCACCCATATTTGTTTGAGAACTCCACCACTTCTTTCTCTCATAGAGGACTTTCAGAGACAAATCTCAAAGTTGAAAAATTCTAGGACAAAATTTTTCTTCAGGCCATTTAATCTGATGAATTTTATCAGGCTAAAATTGCAATCTTTAGTCCGTTTCTCTCTCCATATAAATAGTCTTTTTCCGAACAATTAGAATTAATTTATAAAAAATGAAGCAGCAGGCATATGAGATTAGTTCACTAGGATTTCTTCCTGAAAAATGCCTTGATAAACTCCCTCCACCATATGCACATCTCACTCCTTTGCTTGACAACCTTTCTTGCAAAGATGTAAATCATTTCAGGAGCCTTGTAAAAGCCTTGCCAGACTACACCCCTGACCAATATCCCACATCCAACCTCTCTCTTGAAGAAAAAAGATTCATATACAGCATACTTACAATGATAATCCAAAAATATATTTGGGGTGATGGTTCAGAAAAACCTTTGGGCATAATCCCTACAGAACTTGGAGCCCCTCTTCTCATCCTCTCAAAAGAGCTTGGATTACCTCCTGTTTTAACATATTCAGGGGTTATTTTATACAACTGGTCTGTTAAGGATCCCAATCAGCCTGTAAATCTCGACAATTTACAAGTCAATTTTAAGCTAACAGAAGGTGCTGATTATGAATGGTTTTGTATAATTCATACTGCAATCGAGGCTGAAGGAGGAAAAGTCATGAAACAACTCTTCAATCTTCAACAAGAGATGAAAAACCAGAATAATGAGGCTATCAAAACTACCTTAAAACAAGTCACAGAAGTCATTGTAAATACGCATCATATAATGGCAAGACTATATGAACATTGCAGTCCACAAGATTTCTGGAATTTTAGATTTTATTTCGAAGGGACAAATTGCCCAAAAGCTTTCCCTAATGGTCTCCATGTCAAAGGATTTGAAGATCAAAAAATCAAATTCCGAGGCGCCAGTGGTGGCCAAAGCACCCTGATACAAATTTTTGATGCGTTCTTTTCCGTTGATCATGTTGGTCATGGAGCAGATTTCTTGGAAGAAATGAGAGATTACATGCCTGGGGCTCATAAAAAATTCATTGAAGATTTTCTTAAATTGCCTCCTTTAAAAGATTATATCAATGGATCGGGTGATGAGGAGCTGGTAAGTCTGTATTTAGAAGGTGTGGACAAGTTTACTGCGTACCGAAATTTCCATTTTCGATTGGTTCATGATTATATCTTCCAGATCTTGAAAAATGAAGGAAGAGAGATTGAACTAGAAGAAAAAGAAAAAGATCTTTATAAAAATAGCGAAACAGGAACTGGTGGAACAGATCCTCGAGTGTTTTTACAAGGACTGATTTCAAACACAAGAAAAGTGAAAAATATTTTTAGAAGGAGAAAGGGCACCATTGAAGAAGAGGCAAAAGATAAAACTCAACAACAAAAATTCAAATACAGAATCAAGTTTGATCGCAAAAAAGCGGAAGATTTCCTAATTAGTCTGGTCATTGCGATTACAGGCTCACTAATTATCAAATCTGTTTTATAAAATTACCTCCTTGAAAAAGTAATTTGTGCACAAAATATTTTGAATTTCTATTTTATAATCTCTCATCTATACCTTATTACTACCTGATCATCACTTACTTTTCACGATATTGCCTCTCTTAGCTTAAGACTTGTGATTTAAAAAAGTATAAACTCAATGTTAAGCCTCTGAATTTACCATTTTTGTTCATCCCATAAATGGTTGAATTAATGTGATTTTATTAGTTTGGTTGTTTTAAAAAGAAATATTGAGAGAAAATCTTTCTAAAATTTTAATTTTGTCAATTGAACTTCTTCACAGGATGATTTTATCAAATATTTTAGCGGCAAATGATTGAGATGAATAAATTTTTTTCTCCCTTGTTACATGTCACACGCCTTCTCTTCAAGCTCCCTCCCCCTTCAGAATGAACAAATTCTCCAATTTCTCTCAAGACAAATTGTTTTCTCCAGATTCAATTCAATAATTCTATCAAAATTTTTCCTCTCCCCATAAAATTATTTCAACTTTGGCTCAGCATTGATCACGAGAGAAACTTTTCCTCTCAGGGCTCTCTCGCTCGAGAGATAAAAGACTTGAAGTGGCGGAATTTTCAACAAAAAAGTTTTCTTTTGATACAGAATATTTTTAAAAACAAAAACAACTCACATCAAGGAGAGCTTACTGCTTAGCTAAACAAATTTTTAATTAATTCTTTATTTCTCAAATCCATTCGACCTTTCTCCAAAAGATGAACCCATATCAAGATAATAGAAACCAAACTGTTCAACCTCTCATCGGCACCGATGCTTACTACCAACAATACCTTGCTCCTCAAGCTGAACCAAGCACCCAAAATACCGACATTTACGCTCCTGCTATCAATCCTACTGAAAAGCAAGTCTATCAAGCATATAATCCTTATACTGAAACACAATACCAACAACCTCAACCTCAACCCCAGCCTCAAGTTTTTACTCAATATCAAGTCCAATCTCCTCCTCAACAAATCGTTTACCAGCAACAAACTCAATATATGGTGCAAACTACCATGCCAAACCCTATTCCAAGCTCTGTGTTTATTAGTGGACTTCCTAACCAAGCTAACGGAAGAAAATCTCAACCATTTTACTGCCAACATTGTGGAAAGGCTCAAATTTCAGATACTCGTTATGTTCTTGGAAATGGTGGACTTTTGTTATGCTGTGGTCTTTGTATCGGAGGATGCTGGATTTGTGCTTTATTCCCATTCTGCACAGAAGATTGTCAAGATGCTATTCATTCTTGCCCTGAATGTCAGCAAACTGTTGGAAGAAATAATTTCTGCTCCTAAAGAAAGACTCAAAATTTATGATCACTTAATTAAGAAAGACCCTTTTAAATTAATCTTGATTGGTTGAATCTGATGATTTTTTTCAAGAAAAATAATGCTGTTTAAGTTTAAAGTATGTCAAGTTATAATTCTCATGGAAATTTTATATATGAAGAGAAAATGCATATAAAAAATTATCTTCTTTCATTATAAATAATGAATCATTTTTTATTGAATTTATTAAAAAAAAATCAATTTTTTCTTGAACTCAAATAAATAAAATTTTCTGCTAAATCTACTATAAAAAAATGTTTTCTTTCAAACTCTCAGACTCAAATCTGAGAAGACTTGAAGATTTTCTTTTGGAAGGAAAGGCGTTTTATTCTCTTAATAATTCTCAAGGATGTGCATGCAAAACAAACAAATATTATACATAACAATTTAATTGGAAAATTATTCTCCTTCTTTATTATTTATTCCATCATCAAGAAAGATAGAAAGAAAAATTTCCCAACATTTTGCTTTTTACAACAAGGCTGGAGCTCTTCCAACTTCTCTAGCACATCCTGGGCAAGTATGAATCACTTCTTCAGTCATAAAGGGGACAAACCATATAAAACACAAACTAAATGGAAACAGTAAAATACACAATGTTATCCAGCAGCACAAATTTGCTTTACTTGTATGTGGTGTCACAACACTGAGCTGTGTTTTGCGACAAATCCCACAATAGAATAATTGTGGTCTGCTCTCAGTACAAATCGTCATGATCGGATCAGGGTTAGCATTCACAAGAATGACCTGATTTGGCTTTGAAACTGGCACAACATCCACAATAACATTATCAGCTTGGCGGCCTGAAGCAGGGACAACAATATAAGGCGCGTTGACTGGCTGCTGGATTGTAACATGCATAACCTGAGGCTGGGGTTTGGGACTACGAGGGGAAGAGTGCTTTGAGGACTTTTCTTTGGGCATATCCTTTACAATATGAGGCTGTGGGTCAGACATTGATGGGAAATGGGGTTTTAATGTGTTTTGAAAATAAAATTATAAATATGAAAAGAAGAGTGGAGTTGAAAATTAAATTTGAGATGGAGAATTTTATATTTCTAGTTTTGAATGATGCTCATCGAAATTTAAAATTAAAAACCAAAAGGATTGTGCTCGGAAAAAACTTTTTAAACTGAAGAAAGGTCTTGGTCAAGTTTATATGGCATGAAAAGTCTGGAGAAGCTCATCAGCTAAAAGAAAGAAAAAGGGAAATGAAGGCGATTCTGAAAAGATTTTTGAGAACAAACAAAGCTCGATTATTTGAAATAGGCAAAATATTATATTTAATCATTTTTGTCATTAAATTTCAATGATAACCTGAAAATTTAAGAGCCTCATTCTCTATGAAAACCCTTAAATTCATCATTTAGAAAACAGAAAAGAAATAATTCTTCTTTCAAGGTTGACGTATTGGGTCTAGTGAGGACAGCAAAGTCAAAAAATGGAAACCCTTTCATCCAAACTTCTAAAGAAAAATATCCATTTTGATTTGGCAGGCTAAAAATGATTAAATTGGCCCAACCCGCCCAGTTAATTTGAGGAATATGCATCCTTACATAACTCCAGAACCAAGGAGATATTCCCCTCGATCGTCTTCTCTCTTTTTTGACTGTTCTAGGGCATTGAAATTCGAGAATCGAAAGAAAAAGCTTCTCTTTCATCAGATTTCTTTGTCAGTTATGATTGAAGAAGAGCTGAAAAGAAAGTTAAAGATGAGGTTTTGGTAAACAAAGCCTTCTGCAGTTTGCTAACTTTAGAACTAAAAAGCATATTCAACTGAAATCGATGATGGGTTATTTTGAAAAACAAGGATGAAGAGTCTTCTTTCCATCCTTGAATTCAATTGTCTTGACAAACCAGCGGTAAAAGGGACAGTCGAGTTTATTTTTGCCTGGGCCTTGCGTCATCCAAGGTCTAAATAATGAATTCTTCAGATAAGTGAAATCGAATTTCATAATTGAAATAATTTCAACAGCAAACAAAAACTTTTTTCAGTAAAAAGAAGTAATTTTTACTGGAAAATTTTTCAACTCCTTCTTGCGTATCTTATCTCCAAATTGGAGATGAAAAGGTTTTCCAATGCACCTGAAAAAAGAAAAGATGTTCAAAACATGAGCCTCTTTTTTTCTTCCCTCCGGATTTTCCCACAAAATAAAAATATTTTAGATTTCAGATTCTTATGATCTGAAGATGATGATGATGATTATTCGTGGGGAGATCTGAAGATTTTTTTTAAACCTTCTCTTTTGAAAGCTGACTCTTCTTTCCATTTTCTGTGATGATCAGCAAAAATCGAAAATTTGTGATGTTTTGTGGATGTGTCTCCATGAATTAAAAAAAAATCGAAAATCTTCTCAATCCATTTCCATAGAAAAATCATCTTCAAGGAGATGAGTTTTTTTCAAGTTTCTTCAAGCTTCAAGAGTTTTTTTCAAAATATCTCAGAGTTAAATATATTAAAAGAAAACTTTGTTCTGTTTTAAATTCGAAAAATTTCTCCTTAGTAGTGATTTACAAAATAGACAATACGTTCATTTAATTCCTCTAATAATACAAAATTTTTCACAAAAGACAAATAAATTCATTAACTCATCATATACACCAAATTCATGACACCTTATTTTTACCACAGAGTAGGAACTCTTCCGACTTCTCTTCCACACTGAGGACAATAATGGACTGCAACTTGGCTTCCAACAGGGAAGCAAAAAATAAAGAAGATACTAAAAGGAAACAGCAAAATAAACAGCAATATCCAGCATATCCACTCTGCAGCACTTGATTGATATCGGACTTGACTCACAAAAGGTTTATTATCCTCAACACAAAAGAATAATTGGGGATTCCTTGAAGTACACACAGAAGGCACTGATCCTGTTGGATTCACGATGATTACTTGATTTGTTCTTGCCATTGGCATCACTTGAACAAGCATATCGTCATCAAAAACAGGCTGACGGCCATCATGAGGTACTGTAATTCCTCTAATTGCGTAGCCATTTTCAATTGGCTGAGCTGTAGCATATGGCATTGAGTAATTTGTCACAGGCTCATTTGTATATACAGGAGGGTTTTGTTGCTGATGATCTGCATGAGGAGCATAGTTGATAGGTTCGCCCTGTGGCATATCTTTGACAATATGAGGCTTTGCTTCAAGATCTGACATTTTTGGGAGGTTAAATAGTTTGTTTCGAAATAGAATTATAGAATATTAGAATATGGCAAAATTAAATATCCGTGTATGACAGAACATTTACAGTTTCTATTCGTTTGGAGTATGGACTAATTTTAGAACAATAGTAATTAATCAGAGAGAATCAGCAATCTATTATTCTAGAAAATTTATAACATGAAATTTATGAAAAAATCTTCAAAGAAAAACATGATGGAAGGGTAAATTCAAAGGAAAGCAAAAGAGTTTGAGCTCCTTAAGAAGTAAAAGGTCTGGAGATAAATAAACAAGCTTGAAAGGAGGCAAAAGGGAGAGAAAATTAAATTTAGACATTTCGCCTAATTTTAGATAAATTATTATGCGCCAAAATAAAGGGTCCATTTTTCACTGTGAAACTTGATTCAATCGAAATTTCTATCAGACTATTGAATTATTTTGGTGAAGTAAAAGCGCATATTGAGAACTGAATTTCAATATTCATATTGAGCAGTCAAACTCTTTATTTATAATGGAATAGAAATTGGTTTATAAAGCCTTTTCTTGCCTGTTTATAAAAATTCTCCACGTAAATCAGCACCCCTATAAAATCTAAAAATAACAAAATTGAAGATCACAGTATTGATATTTGCCTTTCCATTCATTGCTGATATCTCGTATTCGATTCAGGAGAGGTCTCACTTGAACAACTCCGAATAAAACTCGATTTGATCAACTGCTGTAGACTTTTCCCAAACAGAAATTTTTCCCTCCAAACTGATGAGAATATTGAACTCATTGTATTTTAGGATAATCTTGAGTTTTCTGCCAGTAAGGGCGCTCGATTGTTCAATACCCTCATCCTCCTACTGGCTTTGATTTGTTTTATTTGTTTGGTTATACAAATGGGACCTAATAGCCCTCACTTTTTGTTTCCAAATCAACGAGGTTGGTCTCTCTATCATTGTCAGTTGAGATTCAGATCTTGCGAGTCCTTATCTCGGATAAAGGCTTTAAATTCAATCATTTATTGTCGGATTTGAATCTCTCTACAATCATATAAGTAAGTTAATTTGAAGCCAAAACTATTATATTTATTCACAGGACAGGATGTTCGTTGGAAACAAAAAGTTTTGAAGCAGGTCAAATCTTTAAAATATTACCATGACTGATTTCTCTCTTATCTACATAGTAAGGATCTCTTCTCCATATATAATCAGGTTTATCAAGTAATATTTTACTGTGAAAAGTGTATAATATAAAATATTACAAAATCAATTCTCCAATATACATCACATCTAATACACCATTACTTTCAATCAGAATAATGTGGGGACTCTTCCGACTTCTCTATGGCATTCTGGACATGTGTGGATCGCTTCTCGATATCCAAGAGGCCAACAGAAAATGAAGAATAAACTGAAAGGAAACAGCAGAATAAACAAACAAATCCAACAACACAACATTCCTTTATCTGTTTTATATTTCACTTGACTCACGAGCGTCTTCTTATCCGTCGTACAATAAAATAATTGAGGAACTCCTGAAGTACAAACAGTGTTCAAGGGCTGAGGCTGGTTTGCAATGATTACTTGAGTCTTTTGTGCAGGAATTATATCCACTAATACATCATCATTAAACATAACTTGACGGTTATCATAAGGAACAACGATTCCTTGAATAGTATAACCATTATTGATTGGCTGAGCTGTCACATATTGCACCTGAGGGTTTGCGATAATAACTTGGGGTTGTTGACGTGTAGCAGCTTGGGCTTGTCTTGTCGCGTCATCTACAGTTTGGGTGCCTGTTTGGGAGGTTTTGGTGGGTTCCATTGAGATGGTTGAGAATGTGATTTGAGATTATAATTTCAAGAAATTTGGAAATTAAATTCAGGGGATAAATTTTTTGTTTTAGCCTTATCTCCAGGCGAGTCTCCAAAGATGGCATTAAGAATTGTCAAGACAATTTTTTTTTCTTGAATTGGGCATGTGAGAAAAGACATTCGAAAAGAATATATTTTTTTTCTAAAGAAAATAAAGAAAAAACGAGAAGAGATTTCAAATTCCAAGACTGGAAGAAAAATCGAATTTGACTTCGAAATTTTATTTGTTGATTTTGGAATCATTCAAACAGATAAAATTCTTGAAATAATTTTTTCCGTTGTCAATTTAATCAAGAAGGAGTGGAAGGAGAAGACTGCAAGTCTCACAAGGATGTTATTAGTGGACTCTTGGATTAAAAACCAGGGTGTTTATTTACGGCGAATAAGGTTATATGGTTTTCTTCGATGACGGCTGTACATTTCTTTGGAAAATAAACTCAGGTTGGAATGTACAGTGAAAAAAGTCATTTTCAAACATCCGTGTTAAAAACTGCTTTAACCTCTAAGAAACATGTCTCTCAAAGTATAAATTCCCTCTATGCCTTTTGATAATTTGACCATTTTGGCCACATAAATTCTTTGATGGGTAAAATTCGTCTCAAAGAGATTCAATAATTCCAAATATGTCAATTAAAAATTTTTATCTGACACGCTCATTTTTGGTGGCAAGGAAATTTTACAGAATGTTATTGAAAATTTTCCATAATTTTTCATTAAAAAAGACAGCAATTCTAGCATTAATTTTTCTTTCATAGAGGCACAAAACCCTCGAAAAGCAGAAAGTCATTCATCTTAAATAATTTTTTGAATCGCATCTTCAACGTAGTTTTTTATAAGGTTCGAGTAAAGATTGTGCTTTGTATGCAAATAAATTCGTCAATAACGTTGTTCTATAAAAAATATTTCAAATAAAATAGAGAAAGTGATCAATGGGATATCCCCTGTATGATTGATAGTTTTGAAGAAAAAATGTAAATTTTCCTCTT
>Ga0182738_1004486_pt1 | contig 15415 bp, 12 predicted proteins | sample eDN5th30CBELigMG_FD_128876 | JGI IMG/M metagenome (GOLD analysis project Ga0182738, IMG submission 128876) | Enriched Miracle-Growth compost microbial communities from Emeryville, California, USA - eDNA 5th pass 30_C BE-Lig MG (version 2)... ... | reverse complement strand
TGAGCAACGCCAATCTATATGCTGTACTGGAGACCGGCTTTCCCGCGGACCGCCGCGGCATCGCCATCGAAACGCCCGAGCTGGCCTATACCTGGGAAGACCTCGACCGCGCCACGGCCTGCCTGGCCAACCTGCTGGCCTCGCTGAACCTGCCGGCCGGCTCGCGCGTGGCGGCCCAGGTCGAGAAATCCCCCGAGGCCCTGCTGCTGTACCTGGCCACGCTGCGCGCCGGCCTGGTCTACCTGCCGCTGAACACCGCCTACCGGCAGGCCGAGATCGAATACTTCCTGTCCGACGCCCAGCCCGCCGTGCTGGTCTGCCCGGACGCCAACCTGTCCTGGCTGGCCGGGCCGGCCAGCCAGGCCGGCGTGGCCCAGGTCTACACGCTGAACGAGGACCGCACCGGCTCGCTGCTGGCCGCCGCCGCCGGCCTGCCGCAGACCTTCAAGACCGTGCGCCGCGGCGAGCGCGACCTGGCGGCCATCCTGTACACGTCCGGCACCACCGGGCGCAGCAAGGGCGCCATGCTGTCGCACGGCAACCTGGCTTCCAACGCGCGGGTGCTGCACCGCTACTGGGGCTGGCGCGCCGACGACGTGCTGCTGCACATGCTGCCCATCTTCCACGTGCACGGCCTGTTCGTGGCCGCGCACGGCGCGCTGCTGGCCGGCGCCCGCACGATCTGGCTGCCGCGCCTGGACGTCGACCAGGCCCTGCGCTACCTGCCGCGCAGCACGGTGATGATGGGCGTGCCCACCTACTACGTGCGCCTGCTAGCCGACCCGCGCTTCGACCGCAAGGCCTGCGCCAACATGCGGCTGTTCGTGTCCGGCTCGGCGCCGCTGCTGACCGAGACCTTCGCCACTTTCCGCGAGCGCACCGGCCACACCATCCTGGAGCGCTACGGCATGAGCGAGACCGTCATGCTGACTTCCAACCCCTACGACCCGGCCGACGGCGAGCGCCTGGGCGGCACCGTGGGCAAGCCCCTGCCGGGCGTGCAGGTGCGCGTGGTCGACGACGAAGGCCGCGCGCTCGGCGCGGGCGAGATCGGCAACGTGCAGGTGCGCGGGCCCAATGTGTTCTCCGGCTACTGGCGCATGCCCGAGAAGACCCGCGAGGAATTCACCGCCGACGGCTGGTTCCGCACCGGCGACGTGGGCCGCTGGGGCGGCGTGTCGGGCGGGCGCGAGGTGCCCGGCGACTACCTGTCCATCGTCGGCCGCAGCAAGGACCTCATCATCACCGGCGGCTACAACGTCTACCCCAAGGAGATCGAGACCCTGATCGACGACATGGCCGGCGTGGACGAATCGGCCGTGATCGGCGTGCCGCACCCGGACTTCGGCGAGGCGGTGGTGGCCGTGGTGGTGCCGCGCCCGGGCGCGCGGCTGGACCCGGCGGCCATGCTGGCCGAGATCAAGGCCAGCATCGCCAACTTCAAGGTGCCCAAGCGGCTGCACGTGGCCGACCAGCTGCCGCGCAACGCCATGGGCAAGGTGCAGAAGAACGTGCTGCGCGAGCAATACGCGGCGCTCTAGCGCGGCGCGACGGATCGGCCGGCCCGGCGCGCGCGCCCGGGCCGGCCGGCGCGGAGGATCCGGATCAACGCATCGCGGGAGGGAAGCGGACACAGGAAAGGACCATAGCGATCGACACAGCCCCGGGCAAAGCATCCGGGACCGGCTGCCCGCGGGCGGGCCGGACACGGCGGGACGCAAGACATTCCCGCCCCACCCAAAGAAAGAGGAGACGACATGAAAACCATCATCATCCGCGCCGCGCTCGCCGCGGCGGCACTGGGACTGGCCGGCGCCGCGCAGGCCGAATGGCCGGAACGCGTCATCACCATCATCGTGCCCTTCCCGGCCGGCGGCGGCACGGACACCTTCGCCCGGCCGCTGGCCCAGCAGCTCACCGAGCAGCTGGGCCAGACGGTGGTCATCGACAACAAGGGCGGCGCCGGCGGCACCGTGGGCGCCTCGGTCGCGGCCAAGACCAAGCCCGACGGCTATACCTTCTTCATGGGCGGCGCCCACCATGCGGTGGCCCCGGCGCTGTACAAGTCGCTGACCTACGACATCCAGAAGGATTTCGTGCCCGTGGCCCTGCTGGCCCAGCCGCCCCAGGTGGTGGTGATCAACACCGCCAAGCTGCCGGTCAAGACCCTGCAGGAATTCATCGAGTACGCGCGCAAGCGCCCCGGCGAGATCAACTACGGCACCGCCGGCAAGGGCAGCACCCACCACCTGGCGGGCGAGCTGTTCGCCATCCAGACCGGCATCAAGCTGGTGGACGTGCCCTTCCAGGGCGCGGGGCCGATGCTCTCGGCGCTGATCGGCGGCCAGGTGGACCTGGCCTTCGACGGCCTGGGCTCGTCGTCCGGCCATATCCGCGCGGGCAGCATCAAGCCGCTGGCCATGGCCGCGCCGTCGCGCTCGCCGTCCTTCCCCGACGTGCCCACGGCCGCCGAGGCGGGCGTGCCCAACTACGAGGTCTCGACCTGGTACGCGATGTGGGCGCCGGCCGGCACGCCCGACGAGGCCGTCAGGAAGATGACGGCGGCCATCACCCAGGCGCTGTCCACGCCCAAGCTGCGCGAGACCTGGGCCACCAACGGCTCGGTGGTGCCCGAGCTGACCGGCGCCGACTTCGGCAAGTTCGTCGACAGCGAGGTGGAGCGCTGGGCCAAGGTGGTGAAGGATTCGGGGGTGACGCTGCAGTAGCGGGCGGGCCGGGCGGCCGCCCTGGGCCCGCCCGGCCCGCCGGGGCAGAGCCCTACTGCAGCCGGTCGTCGTCGAGGAAGTCGGGCAGCGCCATCACGGCGATGCCGTCGGCGGCCAGTTCGGCGCGCTCGTCTGGGGTGGCGGTGCCGCGGATGGGCCGCTCGTCGGCCTCGCCCTCGTGGATGCGGCGGGCCTCGGCGGCGAAGCGCGGGCCGACGTTCTCGGCCTTGCGCAGCATTTCGCGCAGCTGCTTCATGACGGCGGCCTGCATGTGGGCCACCTGCTGCGGGGTGCCGGCCTGGCCGCCCGCGGCGCCGCCGGCGGAACGGCCGGCCGGGGCGGCGGCGGCCTTGTCCGCGTCGGCGTAGTGGCCGACGTTCAGGCGCGGCGCGGACAGGCGCTTGTCCACCCGCGCCGCGCCACAGGCGGGGCAGGTCACCAGGCCGCGCGCCTGTTGCGAGTCATAGTCGTCGTGCGACGCGAACCAGCCCTCGAAGACGTGGCCGTTCTCGCACTGCAGATCGAAAACTTTCAGAGCCATGCTGCCCCATATGGCGGCGCATGCCGCAAACACAAGACGCGCCAGTATCGCACGGCCGCAGGGCGCGGCCGGCGGGTGCGGGCCGCAGGGCGGGCACCGCGCCGGCCTGCCTGGGGACGGCCGGCGGGCCGGACTCGAGGCTGGCGGGAAGGACGGCAGCCGACCGGCAGGGCGGGCGCCAGAACCGGGAAGAGCCCGCCCTACTTGGCCGAACGCGCCGGCGCGCCGCCGCCCACGGCGGCCTGCTGGCGCTCCAGCGCGCGGATCTGCGCCTGAACGCGCTGCAGTTCGGCGCGGGCCTTCTTCTGCTGCTCGGCCAGCTCGGCGGCTTCCTGGCGGGCCTGGCGCTGGCTGGCGACGATCTGCTCGGACTGCTCGCGCTGGCGCCCCAGCTCCGACTGCAGGGCGGTCAGCTGGCCGGCGCGCTCGGACAGCAGCCGTTCGGTATGGGCCTGCTGGGCCTCCAGGCGGATGCGGCGGATGTCGACCTCGGCCAGCTCGGCCGTGCGGGCCACGAAGCGCTGGTAGGTCTGCTCGGCCGCGGCTTCCGACGAGGTGCGGTAGACGCGCCAGAAGTCCTTCTGGCGGAACATGGCCACGTAGTACAGCAGGTCGTCCTGCTTGAACAGCAGGCTGGCGCCGAAGGTGCCGTTGTAGGTGGTGCGCAGCTCGGTGACCTCGCGGTCCTGGATCAGGCGCTGCAGCTCGGCGGTCGGGCCCTGCGGCTCGGGCGCGCGGATGACGGGCTCGGCCTGCGGCGGCGGCGCGACCGGCGTGGCGTCGACCGGCGGCGCATCCCGCCCCGGGTCGGCCTGGACCACGGCGGGCGGGGCCTGGACGGACGGCGGGGCGTCCGCCTGGGCTTGCGCCTGCGCCTGGCCGAAGCCCATGCAGCCGGCCAAGCCGGCCGCCGTCGTCATGGCCGCGAGCATCCTGGCAACGGTCGGCAGACTGTATGAATCCATGCTATCCCCTCAAAATTGCTACCATCGGCAGCAACGCATTGCAAAAAACTCCTAAATATTGCCTGTTCAGGAAGATTGTGCAAGCCCTTCCAGGGATTCCCCCTGGCTGCCGGCAATCTGGAGCTTGCGCATTTTCTCCCATAAAACCTTGCGGCTAATGCCCAAATAATGGGCAGTATCCTGCCGGCGCCAGCCATTGGCGTCCAGGGCGGCGACGATGCGGTCGCGCTCGGCCTGCTCGGCCGGCGACAGCGGCGCCTGCGCCTCGGCCTGGGCGCCGGCCGCGCAGGCCAGGCGGTCGTCGGCCTGGCGCTCGAAGACGCGCTCGATGCGCGGGCGGTCCCAGCCGCCGCACTGGCGGCGCACGATGGCCACCCGCTCGGCCATGTTGGCCAGCTCGCGCACGTTGCCGGGAAAATGCGTGGCCGCCACGCGCTGGACCAGCCAGTCCGGGATGCCTGCCGAATCGCCGGCCCCGGGGCCGGCCGTGCCCTGCGCCCCCGAACCGCCCGCGGCACCTGCTCCGGCGGCCCCCTTCCCGGCCGGCGCACCCAGCTCGTGCTCCAGCAGGGAGGCGAAGATGGCGACCTTCTCCTCGGGGCCGCGCGCCTGCAGGCTGGGCACGTGCAGCTCGATGACGGCCAGGCGGTAGTACAGGTCGGCGCGGAAGGCCCCCTGCGCCACCAGGCTGCGCAGGTCGCGGTTGGTGGCCGCCACCAGGCGGAAGTCCACCGGCGTCTCGGCCGCCGAGCCCAGGCGGGTGACGCTGCCCTGCTCCAGCACGCGCAGCAGCTTGACCTGCTGGTAGAGCGGCAGGTCGCCGATCTCGTCCAGGAACAGGGTGCCGCCGCTGGCCTGCTCGAAATAGCCCTTGTGCGCGCCCACCGCGCCGGTGAAGGCGCCCTTGGCGTGACCGAAGAAGTGGGCCTCGAACAGCCCTTCCGGGATGGCGCCGCAGTTGACCGCCACGAACGGCCCGCCCGACCAGGCGGCGCGCTCGTGCAGCAGGCGGGCGATGCGCTCCTTGCCCACGCCGGTCTCGCCGTGCACCAGCACGTTGGTGCGGCAGTCGGCGAACATCTCCACCTCGGCCAGCAGGGCCCGCATGGGCTCGGAGACCGCCACCAGGGGCCGCGGCGAGCGCCCGCGCGAGCGCGCGGCCTCCTGCGCCACGCCGGCGACGCGGAACAGCAGCGCGCGCAGCTCGGCCGCGCCGAAGCCCAGGGGCAGCGTGTGCGAATAGGCCGGCGGGTAGTAGCGCGGGTCGCGGCCGCGCTCTTCGCCGGCCACCCAGATCACCGGGATGGCGTGCGTGGCCAGCCAGTCGTGGCCGGCGAAGCGGGCGTCGCCCATGACGGTGACCGAGACCAGCGCCACGGCGATGCGCCGGGCCGCGCGCGGCGGCGGGAAGGCCAGCCCCATGTCGGCGCGCACCACGTTGACGTCGTAGCCGTCCAGGCCGGCGACGGCGCGCGCGCACAGGTCGGACGAGCCTTCCCAGACGTACAGGTCGATTTCGTCGGGCAGCGCTTTCATTTCAGTAAACCAATCGCGGTTGCCCGCAGTCGACCGATATCAGGCCCACGTCGGTCTGCCCCAGGTGCAGGCCCAGCGTGTCGGTGACCAGGGCCTGCAGGGCGTTGCCCAACGGGGCCAGCAGCGGGTCGAGCATCTGAACTACCACGCCGAGCAGGGCCGCGGCCCAGTTACGGTCTTTTACCAAGCCCTCAACAAACGGCCGCTTGCACTCGCGGACTGCCCCAGGGCCGCCCACCAAGCCGGCCACAACGCAGGCGGCATCGCTCACTGGCGCGGCGACCACGGTCTGCAGCAGGTCCCCTACCAGGCCCAACAGGCCCATCAGCAGATCGCCGCTGGCCAACTGCCGCGCGCGCGATTCCAGTGCCTCGGCCGAATAGCGCATCTGCGCGGAAATCTCCGTCAGCGAACGCCCCGCCCCGGATGCGCCCAGCAGAACCTCGACGCGCTCATTGACACTCGGCCCCACCAGGTCGAACGGCGCCTCCGAATTGGATAGCTTCGCCGTAGCGAACAGGTCATCCAGCAATTGACTTACCACGTCGTCGGCCAGCAAACTACCCAATTGGGACAGGGTGCCGGCACTGAGGCCGTCGCCAGGCACCGTGCGCTGCTCCCCCACCCGCAGCGGCGGATCGACCAGCGTCGGGCCAGACGGCAGGAGCAGCGCCAGCCCATCATCGAGGGAATCGGCGGGCAGCCTGGCCCGGATGACATCCCTACCCAGCAGTTTCACTATCGTGTGTGGATCCTCGCCCATCGAGGGACACGAGTTAGCGTCAGAAAAGAAGGTATCGGGCGCCCCCCCGTCCAGCGCCGGGAACTCGCCCATGCATAGCTTGACGAGACTGGAAGCTACCTCGATGTCCGCCTCGTCGCGCGCGAGCGGCGCCCGGCACATCCCGGTCAGCTCGCCGGTCGACTCGCCCACCTCCAGGATCAGCGGCAGGTCCACCTCGGTGCCCAGCCAGGCCGCCAGGCCCGGCACCGCCGCCGTGCCCGCGCGCAGGTAGACCCGCAACTGCGCGCTGTGGGCGCGCGTGCCCACCGGGCCCACGGCGATCTGCGGCGGCTCGACGATGCGCAGCGCGCCCTGCACCAGCCCCGCCACGCTCAGCCCCGGCACGTCGACCAGGCGGCTGCCCGTGGCCACGCCCAGCGAAGCTGCGACCAGGTCCAGCGCGTTGATGTCCGCGCCGAGCGCGCGCGCGCCGTCGGCCAGGTCGGCGGTGGCCAGGATGCCGCCTTCGCCCAGCAGGCTGACCTGGAGAGCGGAAAGCGGCTGGCCGGAGGGCGGGGCCACGCGCAGCTGCGCCATCAGCTGGTCCAGCGCGTCCAGCGCCGCCTCGGCCGCGCCGGCGCGCTCCAGCACGGCGGCCGAGGCCTGGACCAGCCGGCCCAGCTCCACGCCGGTGACGTCGGCCAGGGCCTGGCCGGTGCCGGCGTCCACCACCGCCGACAGCGGGATGCCCAGCTCCTGCAGCAGGCCGGAAGGCTGCAGCGACACGTTGGCCAGGCCGGAATGCGACAGCACGTCCAGCACCGCGGGGTCGGCGCCGACGCCGGCCAGCACCCGGCCGAGCAGGCCGTCGGACGCCACGCGCAGCAGGCGCGAGCCCACCCAGAAGGCGGCCTGCGGCTCGCCGGCGGCCGCCACGGCCTCGGCGCGCACGTCCCCGGCCGGCATGAAGGGCGCGATCGGGGCCAGCCTGCGGACGATGACCACGCGGATGGAGTTGGGCGCGGATTCGTCGGCCGCCCAGTGGCGCGGGCTGGCCTGCAACGCGACGGGATCCCAGCGGCCGCAGGCTGCATCCACGCCGCGCGCGGCCGGCTCGCCGTGCGCGCGCAGGTTCTGGCCGGCGCTGGCCAGCGCGGCGGCCAGGCCGGCGGCGCAGGCGGCCGCCTCGGGCTGGCCGGCCAGGGCGCGCACGCCGGCCAGGGCGGCGAAGTCGGCGGCGTTCTGCAGCTCGCGCTTCATGTAGAAGGCGTAGGCCAGGTGCGCCGAGCCCAGCAGCACGGCGCCGGCCAGCAGCGCCATGGCCGCCGGCAGGAGCAGCGAGCCGGCCTGCGCGGACAGGCACGGCGCGCCTTCATGGCGGCGGGCCGGGGCGGCGGCAATGCGGCGGCCGCTGCCATAGCCATAGCCGTGCCCCTGGCCGTAGCCGCCGTCTCGCGCGGCGCCCGGCTCAGTTGTCCTCGACCCGCTCATCGAACCATTCCGGGATGGGCTGGGAGAAGCTGTCCATGTAGCGCCGCCACGACCGGGTGGCGGCCTCGCCCAGCATGGGCAGCTCGCCGCCGGCACGCCGGCCGTCGGCCTGCGCGGCCAGGAGCAGGCGGGTCGCGTCGCCCACTTCGCGCGAGCCGCGCGGCGCCATGTCGGGCCGGGCGGGCGCGGGAACCTGCCTGACCACGGGCGCGGCGGCGGGAGCCGGTGCCGCAGGAGCGGGAACGGCAGGTGCGGCCGGCGCCTGCCCGGTCAACGGCGGCGAGGGCTGCGCCCATGCGCCGGAGATCGGCGCAGCGGCCGCGCAGGCAAGGCCGGCAACCAGCAGGGACAGTCGTAGCGGCATGGGCATGGGCATGGGCATGGGCATGGAAGTCTCCTGTGTCGGTCAACGCAACGAGGCCGGACGGCCGAAGCGGTCCAAAAGCGGCTGCTGGCGCGCGATGGCCGACATGGCCGGGGATGCCGCGGCAGCATTCGCCCCGGCGCCCCCGGCCGCCCCGGCGCGCAGCTCGTCGGCCAGCCGCTCGACCTGCGCGCGCGCCGCGTCGCTCAGGCCGGCCTGGTCCATCACGCGGCGGGCGCCCTGCTCGTCGCCTTCGGCCATCAGCAGCAGGGCCAGGTTGCCCAGCACCTTGTGGTTGCCCGGCGCCAGCTCCGCGGCCTTGCCCAGGGGGATGCGGGCGCCGGCCGGGTCGCCCGCGCGCAGGCTGGCGTAGCCCAGGTCGCTGAGCACCAGGGCGTCGGTGGGCGCCAGGCGCGCCGCGCGCGCCATGTCGGCGGCGGCCTGGGCGTAGTCGCCGCGCGCGGCGGCCAGCAGGCCCAGGCCGTGCCAGCCCTGCGCCGCCTGGCCGGTGGACAGCAGCGCGCGGTAGGCCGCCTCGCTCTGCGCCGGCTGGCCGGTCATGCGCAGGGCGTCGGCGCGCAGCGCTTGCAGTTCCGGCGATGCGCCGAACTGCTGCTGGTAGGCCTCGACGTAGGCGAGCGAGGCGAAATAGCGGCCCTGCGACTGGGCCTCGCGGATCAGCGACAGCATCACGTCCGGCCGCGCGGGCGCCTGCCGGCGCGCCAGCTCGTCCTCGTGCCGGCGCACCATGGCCTGCTCTTCCTTCTGCTGGCGCATCAGGTCCCAGGCGGTCTCGGAACGCCCGGCGCAGCCCGACAGCGCGGCCGCCAGCGGCACGGACGCGGCCAGCAGCCGGGCGCTCCGCCATACCGGCGCAGCCCGCGGACGCAGTGCCTTGCGCAGCGCGGCGCGCATGCCGCGGCCCTTACCTGAGGTCTCCCCCATCACGCTCCCCCCACGCGCGACAGCCCGCGCATCACAGCCAGGAAACCCGCGCCGCCAGTGACGATCAGCAGCGCCGGCAGCAGGGTCAGCACCATCACCCCGGTCATCTTCACCGTCAGCCGGCCGACCTTCTCGCGCAGCTCCAGCCGGCGCTTTTCCCGCACCCGCTCGCTGAAGCGGTTCAGCGGCTCCTGCACCGCGCCGCCGTGGCGGTCCACCTGGACGATCAGCCGGCAGATGGCGGCCAGGTCGTCGTTGCCGTAGCCGCCGGCCAGCCGCGCCAGCGACTGCTCGCGGCTGCGCCCGCGGGCGTACTGCTGCACCGACCAGTGCAATTCGCCCGCCAGCACCGGCATCACCTGGCGAAACTCGGTCGTCACCACGTGCAGGCCCTGGTCCATCGACAGGCCCACGCCCTGCAGCAGCCGCAGCAGGTCGATCAGCAGCGGCAGCTCCTCGCCGGCCTGGCGCCTGCGCCGCGCGACCCGGCGCGCGACGGCCCACTTGGGCAGCATCCAGCCCAGGCCGAAGCCCAGGAAGGCCAGCACCGCCTTCTCCGCCAGCGGCCACCCCGGCAGCAGGTCCGTGCGCAGCGACAGCGCCGCCAGCGGCAGGCCGGCGGCCAGCAGCGCGCGGGCGACGCGAAACAGCGCGCGCGCCCGCGCCGGGTCGGCGTAGCCGCCCAGGTCCAGCAGCTGCCTGTCCTGCGGATCCAGCAGCAGGCGGCCGTAGCGCTTGCCCGCCCAGCGCTCGCCCAGGGCCACGGCGGCCTGGGCGGTTTCGCGCAGCCAGCCGGCGGGCGGGCCGTCCTGCCCGGCGGCGGCCTCGTCCCGGCCGGCCGGCGCGCCGCCGCCGCCCGACGTGGCGATGGCGCGATCGACCCGCCGGCGCTGGCGCACGTGCCTGAACCAGCCGAGCGCGGCAGCCGCGGCCAGCACCAGCAAGGCCGCCAGCAGCACGGCCAGCGCCGCCAGCGCCATGCCCCGCCCGCCCAGCGGCAGCGCATCCAGCCATGCATCCACGATCGCCATCATCCTTGCCTCCCCGGCCCTACACCGACCCGGCCATCCGGTACAGCCACCAGCACCCGGCCAATTGCAGCAGCGCCGCGCCGATCAGCATGTAGAAGCCCAGCGGGTCGTTCCACATGCCCATGAACAGCGCGTTGTTGAACATCACGATGAAGCCGGCGATGCCCACCGGCAGCAGCGCCAGGATCCAGGCCGACAGGCGGATCTCGGCCGACATGGCCGACAGTTCCTGGCGGGCCTGCTCCAGGTCGCGCATGAAGGCGGCCATGCGTTCGAGCACCTGGTCGCTCCTGCCGCCGAAGCGCAGGGCCACGCCCACCACGGCGGCCACCAGGTAGAGCTCGTGCAGCCGGTATTGCAGCGACACCTGGCGCAGGGCCGCGTCCAGGTCCTTGCCCGAGCGGACCCGGCTGTCGGCGCGCGCCAGCACCTCGGCCAGCGGCGCCTCCATGGCCGCGGCGGCCGACTGGAAGGCCGCGCCCGGGCTGTTGCCTATGGTGATCAGGCGCACCATGGCGTCGAGCAGGCCGGGCAGCTGCGCGATCATGCGCCGGCGCCGGCGCTCGGCCTTGAGATACAGCGCGAACAGGGTCAGCATCGCCGCCACCACCGCGGCCGCGCACGCCGCGAAGCGCCCTCCCGCCAGGCCCGCCAGCAGGCCGGCCGCCGCGGCCGGCAGCGCCAGGCGCAGGTGCAGGCCGGCGGTGCACGGCAGGCCCGCGCACAGCAGCAGGCTGCGCCAGGCCTGCGGCCCGAAGGGCAGCGAGGCCGCGCCGCGCGGGCCCGGCTGCGCCGGCCGCGCCTGCGGGCCGCCCAGCCGGTCGGCGATCACGCGCTCGGCCTGGGCGCGGCGGCCGGCGCGCCGCGCGCCGGCCCACAGGAGCACGCCGCAGGCCCCCAGCGCCAGGGCGGCGGCAGCCAGCGCGAACCCGGCCGCAGCCATCAGCGCCTCCTGCCCCAGAAGCCGCCGCCACGGTCGCCGTCGCCGTCGTGGCCGCCGCCGTCCGCCTCGCCGGCGCCCTGCGCCGCGCGCAGCTCGTCGCGCAGGCGCGCGAGCTTGGGCGTGTGCGGGTGGATGCCCAGGCCGACCCAGCGGTCGCGCTCCTCGCCGTCGGGCGTGAGCACCGCCTCGTGTCGGTACAGCTCCTGCGTGGCGATCACGCTGTCGCCCATGCCGGTGACCTCCGTGATGGACAGCACGCGCCGCCTGCCGCTGGGCAGGCGGCCGATCTGGACGATGAAGTCCAGCGCGCTGGCGATCTGCCGGCGCAGGCTGTCCTCGCTGCCCTGGAAGCCGGCGAAGCCGGCCAGCATCTCGATGCGGTACAGGCACTCGCGCGGCGAGTTGGCGTGTATCGTGGCCATCGAGCCTTCGTGGCCGGTGTTCATGGCCTGCAGCATGTCCATGACCTCGGCGCCGCGCACCTCGCCCACCACCACGCGGTCCGGGCGCATGCGCAGGCTGTTGCGGATCAGGTCGCGGATGCTGACCGAGCCGCTGCCGTCGAAGCCGCCCTGGCGCGCCTCCAGCCGCACCACGTGCGGGTGGTTGAGCGACAGCTCGGCGGTGTCCTCGATGGTGATCACGCGCTCGCCCTCGGGGATGAAGAAGGCCAGCGCGTTCAGCAGCGAGGTCTTGCCCGAGCTGGTGCCGCCGGAGACCAGGATATTGCAGCGGGCCTTGACCGCCGCGCCCAGCAGCCGGTGGATGTCCTCGTCGAAAGTGCCCAGCGTGAGCAGGTCGGCGGGCTTGAGCGGGTCCTGGCGGAACTTGCGGATGGAGACGATGGGCCCTTCCACCGACAGCGGCTCGATCACCACGTTGAGCCGGCCGCCGTCGGGCAGGCGGGCGTCGACCATGGGCGCCGACTCGTCCAGCCGCCGGCCCAGCGGCGCCAGGATGCGGCGCACGATGCGCAGCACGTGCTGGTTGTCCGAGAACGGCACGTCCTCGCGCGCCAGGATGCCGCGGCGCGAGACGAACACGTTGGCGTAGCCGTTGATCAGCACGTCCTCGACGGTGGGATCGGCCAGCAGGTCCTCCAGCGGCCCCAGGCCCGCCAGCTCCTTGGTGAGCGCGCCGGCCAGCTCGCGCAATTCGCCTTCGTTGAGCGCGGCGCGGCGCAGGCGGGCGAAGCTGGCCACTTCGATGTCGACGAATTCCTGGATGGCGCCGCGCGTCCAGCGGCCGAACTCGGCGCCCAGCTCCTCGATGCGGGTCAGCAGGTGCTCGTAGGCGGCGCTGCGGATGCGCCGGATGCGGTCGGCGCCGGCCGCGCCGGTCTCGTCGTGGTCGTCGCCGAACTGCACGGTGGAGGATGCGATCATCGCGGCGGCCTCAGATCAGGGACAGGCGGCGGTGCACGCCGGGCAGCCAGGCCGACAGCCAGCCGCCGCGCGTGCCGGCTGCGGCGGCCGGCGCGTCCAGCCGCCGGGCCAGCGCCTGGACGGCGCGCACATAGGGGTCGCGCTCGGCGTCCTGGTGCAGCAGCCGGCCCTGGTTGACCGACTGCATCAGCGCCAGGGTGCGGTCCGGCAGCGTGCCGGCCAGCTCCAGGCCGAAGCGCTCGGCGATCTGGACGGCGGTCATGCCGTAGCGCTCGTCATAGCGGTTGACCACCAGGCGCAGGCTGCCGGGAGCGACTTCCTGCGCCTCCAGGTCGCGGATCAGCGCGGCCATCGACACCAGCGAGCCGACGCTCTGGTCGGTGACCAGCCAGGCTTCCTGGGTCGAGCGCACCATGCCGGCGATGAATTCCACGCTGGAGAAACCGCCCGCGTCGACCACCAGCAGGCCGTAGTGCTGGCGCAGGCGATCGAACAGCAGCAGCGAATCGGCGTGCGACACCGAGCGCATGCGGCCCAGGTCGCGCGGCAGGCTCAGCACGCCGATGCCGGCCGGGGTATTGGCCATGGCCGAGGCCAGCAGGGTATGGTCCAGGCGGCGCAGGTTGTTGACCGCCTCGATGAAATCGAAGTCGCTCTGCGCGTTCAGGTAGAGCTGGCAGTCGCCCACCGGCCAGCCCAGGTCCAGGACGGCCACGCGCCGGGCCAGGTCCAGCGACTGCCTATCGCGCTCCTGGCCGGGCGCCGCGCGCCCGCCCGCCATGCGGTCCTGCGCCAGCCCGGCCAGGTGCACCGCCAGCGTGCTGGCGCCCACCCCGGGCCGCGCGCCCAGCAGCAGCACGCTGCGCTGGCCGCCGGCGGCCAGCGGCGCGCCGGCCTGCGCCATCACGCGGGAAACCACGTCGCGCACCTCGTAGGCGCCGGCCCCGGGGTCGATGAAGTCGCTCACGCCCGCGCGCAGCGCGGCCACCGCGCCTTCGGGCTGGGACAGCAGGCCCACGGCCACGCGCGGCAGGCCGGGGCTGACGCGCGCCAGCGTGCGGGCCAGGTCGGCCGAATGCAACAGCTTGCCGGGCTCATGCGGATCGGGCGTGAAGTCCAGGAAGACCAGCGCCGGGTTGATCTCGGCCAGGCGCCGCGCCAGCGCCTGCTGGCTGGGCAGCTCCTGGGTCAGCAGGCCCGCGTCGCCCAGCGCCTCGGCCAGCTGCGCGCCCACGCCGGCGTCGTCGGAACAGAAGAGAAAACAGCGGCTGCTGTGCTGCAGCGCCAGCCATTCCCGGGCATGTGTCTTCATGGCGGTTCAGCGTGAGAACCCGGGCATCTGCTGGCCGCCGAGCGGTCCCATCAGGTAGTAGCCCCAGGCATTGGTGGAAGTGTCGGCCGCGTCCATCCCTGCGCCGGGCAGCGGCAGCGCGACGCCGCGCGCGATCGGCCGCACCAGGCGGGGCGTGACCACGATGACCAGCTCGCGGTCGCGCTGCGAATACTGCACGCTGCGGAAGAAGGCGCCGATGATGGGCAGGTCGCCCAGGAAGGGCGCCTTGGCGACGCTGGCGATGGTCTCGCGCGAGACCAGGCCGCTGATGACGAAGCTCTCGCCGTCGCCCAGCTCTATCGTGGTGTCGGCCTTGCGGGTGCGCAGCGCCGGGATGATGGCGGTGCTTTCGCCGTTGAAGATGGGAATGCCGTTGGCGGGGTCCAGCTCGCTGGCCTCGGGCGCGACCTTCAGGGCGATGCGCTCGCGCGACAGCACCGTGGGCGTGACCGTCAGGCCGATGCCGAAGGGCTTGTACGACACGCTCTGCGTGCCCAGGCCGCCGGACTCGGGCACGGGAACCTCGCCGCCGGCCAGGAAGCTCGCGCTCTGGCCGGACAGCGCCACCAGGGTGGGCTCGGCCAGCACGCGCGCCATGCCGTTGCTTTCCAGCAGGCGCAGCGTGGCGGAGAAATCCGCCGAGTCGTACAGCAGCCGGAAGCCGGCGCTCAGCAAGTCGGTGGGCATCAGATTGAAGCCGCCGCCCCACGGCGACGAGGACCCGGGCACGGCGCGGCCGGCGGCCAGGTTGATGCCGACGTCCTTCATCACTTCGCGCGCCAGCTCGACCACCTTGACCTCGACCTGGACCACGCCGCCCGGGCCGACGGTGGCCAGGTCCAGCACCTTGCCGCCGGCCGCCTCCGACTCGGCCGCGGCGGCGGCGCCGCGATGCGCCAGGGCGGAAGGCGAATGCCCGCTGACCACGGCCCGGTCGCCGGCCGTCCTGACCCGCGCCTCGGGCGCCTGCCCGCTGCCGGCCAGCGCCGCCTGCACGCCGCCGGCGACGCGCACCGTCCAGGCCTGCGGCTGGCTGCGCCCGCGCTGCCAGACCTGCACGCGCGTGGCGCCGGGGCGCCCGGCCACCACCAGGACCTGCGCCGGGCCGCCGGCCGAGCCCGGCAGGATGCGCACGTCGGCCACCTCGGGGTCGCCCACCGCCACCCGGACGGGCGCGCCTTCGAGCGGCAGCAGTTGCTGGCTGCGCACCGGCAGCACCAGTTCCGGCGGCTGCGCGGCGGAGGCGGCGGGTGCGGCGGGTGCGGCAGGCGCCCGCGCGGATGCCGCCTGCGCCCCGCCGGCCGCCGGCGCGCACGCGATGGCGGCAAGCGCCAGCAGCCAGGCCGCCATGCCATCCTTCCGCCACGCATCCACGACTGTTCCCATGACCCTGCTCCCGCGCTGATCCGCCGCCTGTTCCGGCGCGTCTTC
>Ga0182738_1004485_pt1 | contig 15416 bp, 13 predicted proteins | sample eDN5th30CBELigMG_FD_128876 | JGI IMG/M metagenome (GOLD analysis project Ga0182738, IMG submission 128876) | Enriched Miracle-Growth compost microbial communities from Emeryville, California, USA - eDNA 5th pass 30_C BE-Lig MG (version 2)... ... | reverse complement strand
TTGAAGTGCTCTCTACCCGAGGGACGGCTGCCTGCATTGCAAGCCCGGGCCAAGCCAGCTGAATTGATCTGAGAGCCATTCGTCTCAAATCCGGCGAAAGGGTCGCTGACCCCGCACTCATGCTCCAAGCACGCGCGGGCCCCAAGCCGGAAAAAGCACTTTTCCATCTTGTGCGGTGACTTGCGCGAAGGTCTGTGCCACCTTGGGCGCAGGAAGGGAAATGGTCTGACAAGCCGGATACCCGGATCCGCAGGACAGGATCGTCCGTCAAACGATGTCCTCCCCATACAGATTGCAAGCGCGGCAAGGCGAAATCTGGGGCCTTTTTGTCCGCCGGGCCCTTGTGGCCCGTATCCGCAGCCTTCCCTGCGGCCTTGTTCTGCATGCGGATCCGCTACAGGAACGGAGACAATATGGCGAAGATCTCGCGCCTCAAGAAGGAACTTTCGGCCCAGCATGTGGGGCTGGTGCTGTTCGATACGCTGAATGGCTATCTGCACTCGGATGACCCCCGCAAACAGGATTTCCTGTCCGAGAACAACATCCTGCCCAATATGCAACAATTGCTGTCCGGGGCGCGGGCTGTCGGCATGACGACCTTCTATCCCAGCGGGATGCACGGCGCCAATCATGTCGACTGTGTCGAGCGGCTGACCGACACCGATATGGAACTGAACCCATGTCCCGCGACTCCGATCCTGCCCCGCTTCAAGAAGGGCAGCTGGGAGGTGCAGATCCCTGAGGAGATCGCGCCGCTGGATACAGATGTGATCATTCCGAAAAACCGCTGGAACGCCTTCCATGCCACCAATCTTGAGCTTCAGATGCGGGTGCGCGGCTTGGACACGATCATCATTGCGGGCGGGTCGACGGATGTGGGCATCGCCAGCACGGTTTTTGCGGCGCGGGACATGGATTGCAGCATCGTGGTGGTGCGGGATGCCTGCTATTCGACGCGCGGCGGCAACCATGATTTCTTCATGGATCGCGTTTTTCCCCGGATGGGTCGCGTCATGTCCGTAAAGGACACGGTCGCCCTGATGACCGCCTGAGGAGGGGGACATGATTGCGAAAGCAGCCTTGACGGTTGCGATGCTGGCCTGCGCCGGTATGGCACAAGCGCAGGATGGGGCCGAATTCTTCAACGGCAAGACTGTGACCTATGTCGTCGCCACCGAACCCGGCGGCGGTTATGACACCAATGGCCGCCTGGTCGCCGAGTTCATGCAGAAACACCTGCCCGGATCGACCTTCGTGGTGCGCAACATGCCGGGCGCAGGTCATATCGTCGGCGCGAACTATATCTATGGGTCGGAACCTGACGGGCTGACCATCGGCACCTTCAATACCGGGCTGATCTATGGCCAGATCGTCGGGGATCCGGGCATCAGGTTCGACCTGACCAAATATTCGTGGGTGGGCAATATTGCCTCGGACGCGCGGGTGATCGTCACTTCTGCGCAGTCGGGCATCAGGGATTTCGAGAGCCTTCAGGCGCTCGACGAACCCATCCGCTTCGGCGGAGGCGGCGTGACAAGTGCTGCGACGGTCGAGACGATCCTGCTGGCCCGCGCGCTTGATCTGAAGATCGACGTGATCACCGGCTATAATGGCAATGAGACCGAAATGGCGATGCGCCGGGGCGAGATCATGGGTGTGTTGAACCCGCGCTCGTCGCGCGAGGTCTTCGTGAATGACAGCCACGGCCAGTTTTTGCTGCAGTTCGGAGGCAAGAATGCCGATGTACCGCAGGCCCGGGACGTGATCACCGATCCGGCGGCACAAAGCGCGCTATCGCTGATCGAGGTGCAGGGCACCATCGCACGCCTGACCGCCGCGCCGCCCGGTGTGCCCGCCGACCGGCTGGCTGCGTTGCAGGACGCCTATCTCGCCGCGACCCGCGATCCCGAGTTTCTGGAGCGTGCTGCAGCATTGCGACTGCCGGTCGAGCCCCGGATCGGGGACGAGGTCGGGCATGCGATCAGCGCCGCGCTGGATCAGCCTGAGGATGTCACCAACATGCTGAAGGCGGCCCTGCTCCGCTGACGGCAAGAAAAATAGCAGCGGAATTACACTACGCCTTTACAATCAGTTGGGAGGAGTTCTTGTGAAAATCGACCGCAATATGCTGCTGTCTCTGACCATGGCGCTCTGGGCGGCAGTCCCCGTGCAATCGAGCGCCGCGGTGGGGCCAGAATATTTCGATGGGAAGACGATCAGTTTCATCATCGGGACCGAGCCGGGCGGGGGTTACGACATCTATGGCCGGCTGGTGGCCGAATACATGCAAAGGCATCTGCCCGGATCGACGATCGTGCCGCGTAACATGCCGGGGGCGGGTCACATCATCGGGACGAATTTTATCTATGCGTCGAAGCCCGATGGGCTCACCATCGGCACGTTCAATACCGGGCTGATCTATACGCAACTGGCAGAGGAAGATTCCGCCAAATTCGATCTGGGCAATATGTCCTGGATCGGCAAGGTTGCCTCGGATCCTCGCGTGCTCATGGTCACCAAGGAATCCGGCATCGAGACGCTGGACCAGCTGATGGCGCTTGAAACACCAATCCGCTTTGCGGGCGCGGGGGTCGGGTCGGGCTCAGTTGCGGAGACCCGGCTGCTGATCGAGGCGCTGGATCTGCCGGTCGATCTGATCACAGGATATAATGGCGGGGATGATCAATTGGCGATGCGCCGCGGCGAGGTGCAGGGCCTTCTGGCATCGCGGTCTTCGGTCGAAGACTTTGCGCGGGACACCGGCGCGATCTTTGTTGCGCAGGTCGGGGGCGACGATCCAAACGTCCCGCAACTCGGCAACAAGGTGAATGGCGAGATGGCTGAGCGCGCCATTGCCCTGATCGACTCACAGGTCAGCGTCGTGCGTCTCGTGGCTGGTCCGCCCGATATTCCCGCCGATATACTGGGCGTGCTGCAGAATGCTTTCGAGGCCGCCGTGACGGACGAGGCTTTTCTTGAACGCGCCGAGACGCTTGGCCTGCCGGTCGATCCGCTGGTGGGCGAGGATGTGGCGATAGCCGTCCGCGAGGCGTTGGATCAGCCCGCCGAGATGGTCGATCTGGTCAAGTCGGTCATGCGCTGATCTCTGTGACGGGATCAGGGCCTTCTGGTCTGTCACGCCGCGAGCCGCTGGATCCGGTCCTCCAGCAGGGCCAGAAACTCATAGACCTTGCGCGGGACGAAGCGGCTGCGCGGATAGAATGCCTTGATCGTCCGTTCCGGCAGGATGCAATTCTCAAGCAGCGCGATCAGGGTGCCCTGCCGCAGTTCGTCGGCCACGTTATAGCGCGGCAGGCGGGCGATCCCCGTGCCCTCGATCGCGGCCAGCCGTATGGCGCTTTCGATGTTGGATCGGAATGACCCGTCCACCATCAGTTCCAGATCCTGATCGCCATGGCGCATGGTCCACAGCGCCGGGCTGCCCCGCTGCTTGACATGGATCAGGCAATTATGTGCCAGCAAATCCTGCGGCACCCGAGGGTGGCCATGCCGGGCCAGATAAGCAGGTGTGGCGCAGATGACATGAGGGACGGATCCCAGCTTGCGTTCGAAGACTCCGCTGGCGAAGAACTTGTCCTTGTCGAAATCCCGACTGCCAATGACGATATCTGCACCGCTTTCGTTCAGCCCGGCGGAATAGATGCTGAAATTCAGCTCGACCCGGATGTTGGGAAACTTCCGCGTATATTCGGCCGAGGTCTGCACGATCAATGCCTGCCCGATCCCCGGAGTGCTGTGAATCCGCAGGGTGCCTATCAACTCGTCCGATACCGCGCCCGCATCGGCCTTGGCGGCTTCGAGGTCGCTCAGGATGCGCAGGCAATGGTCAAAGAATATCCCGCCTGCATCGGTCAGTTGCAGGTGGTGGGTGGATCGCTGCAAGAGCGAGACTCCAAGCGCGGTTTCCAGGGCGGTCAGGTGTTTGCTGATATGGGAAGGAGATTTTCCCAGCTGCTTTGCCGCCATGCTGAGGCTGCCGTTCTGGACGACCCGGACAAAGATCACGATATCATCCAGCCGCGCATCCCCGCCCGCAGATTTTCTGTTCAAGGTCATGTGCGCTTGTGAAATCCCGTTCTGCAAGAATGGCGTCAGGGTGGCAAGATTGCTTAATTGCCAGATGCTGCGCAATCCGGCGCGCGGATTTCATCTTTGAACAGCGCCGGCTTGCCAGACAAGCAGCTCCGACATTCGCTGTGATGCTGCGGCGCAGAAAGCATGGCAGCTTTGCCGGAAACGGGTCTATTTGCCAAGGTTCTCCCAGAATATATCCGCCTTGTCCGCAACATGCCCAGTGAACGGGCAAGAGGAGAGGTGCCGGGATGTCCGCTGTCGAAATGAACCGTAGCCAAACCGGCGGTGCCTTGGCGCGCGTTTTTGCGCGCGTGGCCGCGATGATCTCGGTCTGGCACAGGGCGCGCATCACCCGCCGCGAACTGAACGCGCTCGCGGACCGCGAATTGAATGATATCGGCCTGAGCCGCGGGGATATCGAGCAGCTCGCCCGCTGCGTCTGATACGGTTCCCGTTGATGAATGGACCCCGTGGCAATGCTGCGGGGTTTTTTATATCGCTATGCTCCAGAATATTCCGCCCAGCCGTCGCGATTTCTGCAAGTTCCGGTGCGGTCTGCTCCCCAAGCCGAGGCGGTCATTCGCCCAGGCGGCGCACTTCCCGGATCACCTCTTCGATCAGCGCCTTTCCGGCGACGGGCATTGATACATCGGTGCGCATGATCAGACCGACCGGCAAGGGGGGAACCAGAGTATTCAGGTCCGCCACATCCGAGATGTCGATCTCGACCACCGTGCCGGCTTCAAGCTCCAGCCGCACCGAATCCTCTCGGACCAGTCCGATAAGGTCACTGCGCATCAGCGTGTTCTTGACGAACATGGGGGAACCGCTTCGCAAGACCGACCGCTTCGGCTCGATATGCAGGACCGATCGCAAGGCCGATTCCACGTCGCGATTGCCGGTCAGCACCATCCAGGGGAATTCCGCCAGCCGCCCCAGGGCAGAACCGGACGCGGCCAGAATAGGGTGCCCCGCGCGGACAGCGATGATCATTGAATCAAGATAGAGCTGCCGCTGCTCCAGATCCGCCGGCAGGTCATCGGGGTCGAAAAGCGTGGCGATCAGGAAATCCAGATCCCCGAGCAAAAGCGGACGGATCAGATCGGCACGCGTGCCGTTCGCAACGTTCACGGTGAACCGGCGCTCTTCGGACAGCAGCCGGACCACCGACATGGCGAGGATCCGGCTGTCGGGTCCGAGGGGAGCGCCGACATTGATCTCTCCACTGGCAAGCGTGCGGATGGCCTCGATATCGCTCTCCATCCGCCGAAGCTCGGCTGCAATGCGGCGGCCGTGTTCGAAAACCGTTTCACCGAAAGAGTTTAGCGTAATTCCGCGCGCGCTGCGGTCCAGAAGCGGAACGCCCAGATCGTATTCCAGCATTTGGATGCTCTTGGATAATGCGGGTTGCGAAATGTTCAGTTGGCGCGCCGCCTTGTTGAGGCTGCCATTCTCGGCGACGGCAAGGAAACGCTTGACCGATCGGATGTCCATTCATTCCTCCGCTGTTGCTGCCGGCAGTTCTCTGCAAGGTGGGTGACATCAGAGTTATAACCATATCCTTGAACGATATAAAATCTTTCGTCTTGATATTATAGCTGATGGCCCGCAGGCTTTGCTTATCCGGGACGAACGGACTTGAGGAGGTCCGCCCGACAAAGTGCCCGGATGGCATGGCAAGGGTTGGGAGGCCCGCCGTCATACGCCATGCAACCGGTGCTTAGAGGCGGCCCTTCTGCGGGCAAGATCAACTGAACGCGTGACAAAACCCGGACCCGTGCTGTTGGCGCGGCGGGAAGCGTCATCCCTTGAAAGGATTATCACCATGAACGTGGGTTTCGTGGGGGTCGGGGCAATGGGCCTCGCCATGGCAGCGCATGTCCAGAAGGCCGGGTTTACCGTGGTCGCCAACGATGTCGATCCCGATTGTCTGGAAAGGGCCCGGGCGCAGGGGATGGAGATCAGCGATACGCTGGCCGGGTTTGCCGGGCGGGCGCGAACCTTCGTCGTGGTCGTCGCCACCGACGCGCAATCCGAAAGCGTGACACGCGGCCTTCTCGAGGTCGTGGAGCCCGGTTCGGTGATCGCGGTGGCCGCGACCAACAATCCCGCCACGATGCAGCAACTCGCACGGGAATGCGCCGAAAAAGGCGTCGATTTCGTTGACGCGCCGGTGGTTTACGGGCTGGACGGGGCCGTCAAAGGCAATCTCGTCTCGCTCTGTGGGGGCAAGTCCGAAGCGGTCGAACATCTGCGCCCGGTCCTGATGGCCTATAGCCGCGATGTCATTCACCTGGGCGCCGTGGGCGCGGGGCAGGTGGGCAAGACCTGCAACAACCTGCTGCACTGGATCCATTGCGTCGGCAATTACGAGGCTCTGCTGCTGGCCAAGCGCTACGGCATCGACGCGCAGCGCATGCGCGAGGTGCTGCTGCAATGTCCGGGCAAGAACGGCACGCTGGAGCGTTGGGATTCGACGCGCTTCACCTGGCACGAAAAGGACATGGACGTGGTCATGGACCTGGCGCAGAGCAGCGACCTTGTGCTGCCGCTAACGGGTCAGACCGATCAGTTGGTTAAACTGCTGTCGGCCGGCATGGTCAAGGAACTGCTTTACGGAACCGAGGCCGAATATCTGGGCAAGACGGTGCGACCGCTTGATGCGGCGCAGGGTGGCCTGGGCTGAGAGATGACCATGCAGATCACCGGTTATGAGATCGAGACAGTGGTGCTGCGAAAGGACGATCCGGCGTGGAAATTCGCGCTTGGGGCCAATCCTGAAACCCATGGCGTTGTTCTGCGGCTCGAGGCAGGGCGGGACATTGGCCATGGCTACGCATCGGCCACCGCACATATGGGTTCGGTTGGCGGGACACTCCTTGCCGAACTGGAGCATTTCCGCCCTCATGTCCTGGGCCGCGATGCCGCCGATATCGCAGCCATCATGACGCGGCTGGATCGCGTGCTGAAGGGTGCGCCGCAAGCCAAAGCGGCGGTGGATTGCGCGTTGCATGACCTGCTGGCCCGCGAGCTTGGCGTTCCGCTGACCACCTTGCTTGGGGGGCAGTCGCGGCGCGAGGTGCCGATCCTGCGTATCCTGGCGATCAAGACCCCCGAAGAAATGGCGGCTCAGGCCGAACGGCTGGTCGGGCAGGGATACCGCTATCTCAAGATCAAGGTGGATGGCGATGTCGCGACGGATATCGCGCGCGTCGCGGCAATTCGGGCTACCGTGGGGGATGTCGTGCATCTGACGATCGACGCCAATCAGGCCTATGACGCCAAGGATGCCATCGCTGCGATCAACGGCATGGCCACAAGCCGGATCGACCTTGTCGAACAACCCGTGCCTGCAGGCGATCTGGACGGGCTGGCGCTTGTCACGCGCATGGTCCCGGTGCCGGTCGAGGCCGACGAGGCCGCAGGATCGCTGGCCGAGATATATGACCTCGTGCGCCATCGTCGGGTGGATGCGATCAGCCTGAAGATCCCCAAGCTGGGCGGCCTGCGCAATACGCTGGCGGCGGCCCGGATCTGCGAGTTGGGCGGCATCCGCTATCGCATGGGCGCGGCCGTGGGCAGCCGTTTGCTGTCCGGCTTTGCGCTCAGCGCGGCCTGCGCCCTGCCCGGCATCGACTATGCCTGCGAGCTGGGCGAGTTCGAGCGGTTGCTCGACGATCCATTCACAGGGCTTGCCGTCAGGGACGGCACTCTCTGCTTGCCGGACGGACCGGGCACGGGCGTGCGCCGGATCGAAGCGGCCTGACCTTATCCGAAACTACGAAAAGGGACCAATCCGTGCCGAAACACCCGAGTTCAGGAAAATACGCGATTATCGGCCTTGGCGTCGTGGCAGGGCCGCAACCCGACCGATCCGAACGGATGATCGCCGCCGAATGTGCGCGGCTTGCCATTGCCGATGCCGGCCTGACCCGCGACGATATCGGTGGCGCCATCGACCTGCGCCGCACCGGTGGAGGCGGGGATCGCGCCTCCTATTCGGATACGTTTACCCGCGTTTTGGGGACCAAGAACAACTTCTACTTCACCATGGGAAGAGGCGGGGCCCTTGCGGGTCTCGGGATCGCCGCGGCGATGTCATACCTTGACCGCGGGATCGCGGATCACGTCCTGCTGATGGGGGCAGTAACCGACTGGTCGCAATCCCAGGTGTCGCGCAAGAAGGGCTTTCGCGGCATGGCCCATACCGAGAAGCGGGGCTATTGGGGCAAGCCATTGGGTGACAGCCGCGCGGCCAGCCACCACAGCTGGATGGCAGCACGGCATATGGCGGTCTACGGGACGACCAGCCGGCAGCTCGGGGCAATCGCAGTGGCCGAACGGGCATGGGCGAACCTCAATCCCGAAGCCAAGATGCATGGCCGCCCGATGACCGTCGAGGATCATCAGAACTCGCCGATCATCGCCGATCCCTATCATCTGCTGGACCTCAGCCAGGTTTCGGATGGCGGCATCGCCTTTGTCCTGACCACCGCCGAGCGTGCCAGGGACCGTCCCAAGCCGCCCGTCTATGTGCTGGGTCAAGGGTTTGGCGAAGTCTCCAGAGATCTGTGGTGGGAGAAGAAGAACTTTACCCATATGGCGGTCGAACCGGCAAAATCGCAGGCTTTCGGACAGGCGGGACTGACGCTCGACGATGTGGATTGCGCCCAGCTCTATGATTGCTTCACCGGCGAGGTCCTGCTCCAGCTTGAGGACTATGGCTGGTGCAAGAAGGGTGAAGGCGGCGCCTTCGTCGAATCCGGGGCCATCGGGCCGGGTGGCTCGATCCCGGTGAACACCTCCGGCGGGCTGCTCTCCTGCTATCACCTCGGCGATCTGACGGGCCTCGCCGAATCCGTCCGCCAGCTGCGCGGCGAAGCCGGCGAACGCCAGATCAAGGATTGCAACGTCGTTCTGACAACCGGGCATGGCGGCGAGCTGGTCTCGCCCGGAATGTGCTCGATCCATACCAGCACCCTGCTCGGGAGGCACGCATGACCGCAGAACCCCATGTCCTGACCGTCACCGACGAATGGAAGAAACCCTGGCCCAGTATCGACCAGGATAACGAGGCTTTCTGGGACGGCCTCAAGGATCACAAGCTGCTGGTCTGGAAGTGCAAGGACTGCGGTGCCGTCTATTGGCCCAAGGCCTATTGCCAGCACCACGAGAACCAGCCCTTCGCCGGGAATTGCGAATGGGTCGAGGCCAGCGGGCGCGGGCGCATCTTTGCCTTCAACATTCATCACATGGCCTTCCATCCCGGCTTTCGAGAGGAACTGCCTTATCATTATGCGCTGGTCGAACTGGATGAGGGTCCCCTGATCAGTTCGCAACTGGTGGGGGATAATCTGCCGTCAGATATCCATAGCGTCGGCCAGCAGGTCGAGATCGTCTATGAGGACCACCCGAACGAAGGTTTCACCCTCCCGAAATTTCGCATTCTGGAAGGTTGAGCATGATGCAGGCGGAACAGAGGCTTCCAACCACGCGGCTGATGGCGCCGAGGTCGATCGCCTTCATTGGCATTTCCTCGAAGGGGACGGGTGCGGCGGCCAAGATGCTCACGGGCTTGCAGCGTTCGGGGTTCGGGGGAGAGGTCTGGCTGATCCATCCCACGGCGGCGGAAATCGCGGGCATTGCCTGCCATGCTTCGATCGGGGATTTGCCGGGCGTACCGGATTGCCTGGTGATCGCCTTGCCCGCCGATGCGGTGCAGGCGGCGGTCGAAGCGGCTGCGGCGCATGGTATCCCGGCCGCTCTTGTCGTGTCAGAGGGTTTTGCCGATACCGGCACCCATGAGGGGCGTGAACGGCAGGCCCGGCTTGTTGCGACCGCACAGGCGGCGGGGATGGCGGTTGCCGGCCCCAATTGCATGGGCATCGCCGCCCTGCAGCATGGTTTTGCGACGACCATGGCAGATATTCCCGCGGGATTGGCACCCGGCGGCATCTCGCTTCTGTCGCAGAGTGGCGGTTTGCTGAATGCCGTGGCAGAACTCGCAGCCAATCGCGGCATCGGAATGAATTATCTGATTTCCATGGGAAACCAGGCAGTTCTGGATCTGGCCGATTATATCGATTGCCTTGCCGATGATCCCGAAACGCGGGTGATCGCCATTGTGATGGAAGGGGCGCAGAACGGCCCACGCTTTCGCGCCGCGGTCGAGCGAGCGAGCCGCAGAAAGCCGCTTGTCGTCCTGAAGCTCGGACGGTCCGAGAAAGGTCAGGCGGCCACTCTGGCCCATACCGGGACGCTGGCCGGCAATGCCGAGGCCTATCAGGCATTGTTCCGTCGCGCCGGGGTAGCCTCGGTTCGGAGCCTCGACGAACTTGTCGAGACGGCTGCACTTCTGGCTGTTGCTCCGCTGCCCGGGGGACGTGGACTCTGCCTGCTCACGGTTTCGGGCGGGGCCACGTCGCTGATCAGCGATCTGGGCGACGAGGCGGGAGTCTCCTTTCCGCCCTTGTCTCCACAGACAATCGCACGTGTGGGGCAGGCCCTGGGGATCGAGCGGAACTTTGGCAATCCGCTCGATACGGTCGGGATGCCAAGGCTGCGCGCCGAGGGTGCGCTTGAGGGCATTATCGCAGCCCTGCAGGACGACCCGGCCATCGACATGATCGGCCTCGTCCTTGGAATGCGGATGGACGGGGCGCCGAACCACGATCTGCTGGTCGGACGGATGGCGGCACTGGTCGAGAATTCGCCCAAACCGCTTGTGGTTCTGTCCTTCATCTCGAACAGCCTGACCGGGCATTGGCGCGGATATGCCGACCGCGCCGGCCTGCCGCTGATCGAGGATGTCGAGCGGGGCATGCGGGCGGTCAGGCATTTTTTTGACTATGCCGCCTATCGCAGCATGGTATCCCTGCTACCGTCAGACGGGCGAATCGGGAACAATGTTCCAAATGAGGGAACGGCTGGTCGAATGTTGAGTGAGGCCGAAAGCAAGAAGATTCTTGATGCGGCGGGTTTGCCGGTCACACGGGAATACATCGCGCGAACCGCCCGTGAGGCTGCCGAACTGGCACGAAAGTTCGATGGACCAGTCGCGCTCAAGATCCAGTCGCCCGATATTCCGCATAAGTCCGATATTGGCGGTGTCCGGCTGAACGTGACACCCGAAACGGCCCAGACGCTTGCAGCCGAGATCCTGGGCAATGCCGTCCGGCACTGCCCGGACGCGACGGTCGAGGGCGTGCTGGTCCAGGAAATGATTTCCGGGGGCGCCGAGTTCATTCTTGGCATGACGCAGGATCCGCAATTCGGACCGATGGTCGTGGTGGGCGGCGGCGGGGTCATGGTCGAAGTCTTCAAGGATGCCGCTATCGGACTGGCCCCGCTTACGCATGGTGAGGCCGCTGCAATGATCGACCAGTTGAAGGCTTCAGTCCTTCTCGACGGTTTCCGCGGGGCGGATGCGCTCGACCGCGAGGCGCTGGTCGATTGCATCGTCGCCTTTTCGGAGTTCGTGGCCAGGACAGCGGGCGATATCGCCGCAATCGACCTCAACCCGGTGCTTGTCCGGGAAAGGGGCAAGGGTGTCCGGATCGCGGACGCGCTGATCATCAAAAATGCACATAGGGAGGAGTGCAATGACCATCTGGAGGAAAACTGCATGCCGCGCTGATCTTCTGGCCGCAGCCATTGCCTGCACGGTTTTGGGAGGAACCGCGCAGGCACAAAGCCAGGAAGAGATTCTGAACTACATGGATGCCGACCGTGAGGCGTTCCTGTTGAGGGGCGCCGAGGCGGAAGGTGCATTGACGATCTATTCCGCGATGATCGTCGATCAGGCGTTGCAGCCGCTGACGAAGGCATTCATGGACAAGTATCCGGGCATCCGGGTCGAATACTGGCGCGGCGACAGCGAGGACATTGCCCAACGGGTTCTGACCGAGATGCGGGCCGGAAACGTCGTGGCTGACGTCGTCGAGGGAACCAGCGTTTCGGTCAATCTGATCAAGGCGGGTGTCTCGCAAAAGTTCGACTCGCCGCTCCTCGCGGAATACCCGGAAGCCTATCGCGACCCCGACCATCTATGGGCGGCCACGCGGATCAGCTATTACTGCATTGCCTACAATACCGACGAGGTCTCGGCGGAAGAGCTGCCGAAGACCTATGATGATCTGCTCGATCCCAAATGGAAAGGGCAGTTCGCCTGGCGGATCGGCAGCGAAAGCGGGACGCCCCTCTTTATCACCAACCTGCGCACTGCCTGGGGCGAGGAAAAGGCCGATGAGTACCTGCAGAAGCTGGCGGCGCAGGAAGTCGTCAACTTCGGGGCGGGCTCGGCACGGACCTTGGTGGACCGGGTGATTGCAGGTGAATACCTCTTTGCCCTGAACATCTTTTGCCACCATCCGCTGATCAGCAAGGCGCAGGGCGCACCGGTGGACTCGCTCGAGCTGGATCCCGTCGTGTCGACGACGGCGACGCTCCTGATCCCAAAGAATATCCGCCATCCCTATGCTGCGGCGCTGTTCACCGATTTCCTGCTGTCGACGGACGGGCAAAAGATCCTGCTGGGGGCGGATTACTTCCCCGCCCATCCCGACGTGCAGCCCTCTGACATGCTCGCTCCCATCGTTCCGGCAACGGCAGAGGTCAGCGAGAACTTCGTCCGACCCGAGGCTCTGGTCAGCAACGGTGAGGAATCGGATCGGATCTATCAGGAATATTTCCGCTGAATGTCCCTGCCCGCCGGGCGAAGGTTGAAAGGCATCGACAATCCATGACCGATTTTCCTCTTGATTCACCGATACCGGGTATCCGGCGCTGGCGCGAGAGCGTGTCGTTGACGGTGATCGTGCTGGCCTTGATCTTGCTTGTTCTGGTGCTGCCGCCGCTGTTCTTCCTGCTGGCGGCCAGCGTTCATACCACCAACTATGACGGATCCTTCGATCAGTTCACCCTGGGCTACTTCTCGGGCCTTCTCAGTAGCCGGGGATTCCTGACCAGCCTTCTCAATACGGGTATCTATTCGATCGGATCTGCCAGTATCGTGCATCATCCTCGGGGCCGCGCTGGCGATCATCGTCGAGCGGACCAATGCACCGGCCCGGCGGCTGGCCTTTCTTGGTGCCATCATCTCGATGGCCATCCCGCATGTTCTCTATGTCGTGGCCTGGCTGCTTCTGCTGGGCCGGACCGGGCCTGTCACCGAACTTTGGGCGATGCTGACCGGGGGGCTGCGCTTCAATATCTACTCCATCGGCGGCATGATCCTGATCGAAGGGATGAGCTTCGTGCCGCTGAACTTCCTGCTGATGTCCTCGGTTCTGCGGGCGACCGACGCCGCCTTCGAGGAAGCCTCGATGATGAGCGGGGCAGGGCCGGTTGCAACCTTCTGGAAGATCACCTTGCGGATGGGAATGCCCGGCGTGCTTGCACTGCTGCTGATGAGCTTCATTCGCGCCTTCGAATCCTTCGAGGTGCCCGCTATCGTCGGTCTTGCCGGAGGGATCGAGGTTCTGACGACGTCGATCTATCAGAACGCGCGCGCCGTCTCGCCCCCGAATTTCGGTCAGGCCGGGGCCTATTCGGTGTTCCTGCTCGTGTTCCTGTCGATCATGCTCTATTTCTATGGCCGGCTGTCGCGCCATGCCCACAAGTATCAGAGCATCACGGGCAAGGGCTATCGCCCGCGCACCCTGGATCTGGGCCGCTGGCGCTGGGTGGCAACGGGGCTGATGGCGCTGATCCTGTTTCTGGTGATCGGTCTGCCGCTGCTTATCATCCTTTTCGCCTCATTGCAGCCTTTCTATTCCAAGGTGAACATGGCCAGCTTCGCGCGGTTCACCTTGCAGAACTATGAGAAGGTGATCGGCCCCGGCTTCTTCCGCGAAACGCTGGTGAATACGCTGATCCTCGGGACGGCGGTGGCATCGCTGGTCGTGCCGTTCACGGCGCTTTGCGCCTGGCTGGCGGTGCGCAGGCGGCGGGGGGCATGGCTGCTCGACCAACTGGCCACCGCGCCGCTGGTCTTTCCCTCCATCGTGATGGGCGTCGCCTTCCTCAATGTCTTCGTCAACCTGCCTTGGGGGATCTACGGCACGCTCTTCTCGGTCATTCTGGCCTCGGCTGTCGGCTATCTGCCCTATGGAATGCGCTATGCCTATTCGGGGGTCATGCAGATCCACACCGACCTCGAAGAGGCCTCCACCGCCGCAGGCGCCACGCAGGAGCGCACTTTCGCAATGATCGTGATGCCGCTTCTGGCGACCTCGATGCTCAGCTGCTGGCTCTTTGTCTTTCTTCTGGCGGTTCGGGCCATGTCGTTGCCACTGCTGCTGGTCGGGCCGGGCAGTTCACTGGTCGCGGTCAGTCTGTTCGATCTGTGGCAGAACGGGCAGGTCACGGAACTGGCTGCCATGGGCATGATATGGGTCGGCCTCATGACCATCGTCAGCATCATCTTCACAGTCGTCGCGCGGCGCTACCGCATGGCCGTCGTCTGATCCGTCACCGGGGAGGGAATTTTCATGTTGATCGTCGACCAGTTGGTCAAACGCTATCTCAGCGAAACCGGCGAAGCAAAGGGAGGTATTTCGGGCATCAGTTTCGACGTCAAGGAGGGCGAGCTGTTCACCCTGCTCGGTCCCTCTGGTTGCGGCAAGACGACGACGCTGCGGTCCATCGCCGGGCTCGAAAGGCCCGATGACGGGGTTATCCGCCTTGGCAATGACATCCTGTTCGACGGGGCGCGCGAACTTCAGGTGCCGATGTATCAGCGCGATATCGGCATGGTGTTCCAGTCCTATGCGATCTGGCCGCATATGGACGTATTCGACAATGTGGCCTATCCGCTGCGGTTCCGGCGCAAGACAAATCTCACGCGTTCAGACATGGAGAGACGGGTGCTCCGGGCTCTCGAAATGGTCGGTCTGGCCGAGTATCGCAACCGCTCGGCCACTCGGCTGTCGGGCGGCCAGCAGCAGCGCCTGGCTCTGGCCCGGGCCCTCGTCCGCGAGCCGAAGCTGCTGTTGCTGGACGAGCCGCTGTCAAATCTGGATGCTTTGCTGCGCGAGCAGATGCGCAGCGAGATCAAGCGGTTGCAGATGGAATGGGGGGTCACGACCATCTACGTGACCCATGACCAGAGCGAGGCGATGGCCCTTTCCGACCGGGTGGCGGTCCTGAACAATTCGGCTCTGGTCCAGGTTGGGTCGCCGGTAGAGATCTATGACCGGCCCACATCCGCCTTCGTCGCGAATTTCATCGGAAGGACCAATCTGCTGCGCGGCAAGGTTGCCCGGGACATCGTCGCGGGAAGGGAGGGCGAGATCCAGTCCCCCCTTGGCCGCTTTCATTGC
>Ga0182738_1004484_pt1 | contig 15417 bp, 9 predicted proteins | sample eDN5th30CBELigMG_FD_128876 | JGI IMG/M metagenome (GOLD analysis project Ga0182738, IMG submission 128876) | Enriched Miracle-Growth compost microbial communities from Emeryville, California, USA - eDNA 5th pass 30_C BE-Lig MG (version 2)... ... | reverse complement strand
TCGTTATTCTTAGGCAATGATCGTGAATGAAATAAAAGCATTAAGAAAAGTGAACCATCCAAATATTGTGAAATTACATGAGATATATGAGAATGGAGAGGAGATTTGTCTAGTGATGGAGCATGTGAGTGGCGAGAGACTTTTTGATGTGCTTGTAAAAAATCGAGGGCTTTCTGAATTTGAAACTGCGATTATTATGAAACAACTTTTTTCTGTGTTGAGTCACTTGCAGTACAAGGACTTAATTCACAGGGATTTTAAACCTGAGAATATCCTGTTTACCAAAAAGGACCAAGAGGGCTTAAGAATTAAACTGATTGATTTCGGGCTGGCAACGGTCCATTCAAAGAGAGATGGAGTGAAGAAAGGAGGAACAGCTGGTTATGTGGCTCCAGAGATTTTGAATAACCAACCTTATGATTTCAAGGCAGATCTTTATAGCGTCGGAGTTGTGATGTACACCTGGTAAAAATATTTTTGCCTGAAAATATTTTCTGACAATTTCAATTAGTCTTACAGGAAAACCGCTGTTTTCGGCTCTGAATTACCAGGATTTGCTTGAAAAAAATCGTAAAGGAGTCATAAAATATAGCGGCGCAAGTTGGAGCAAAATTTCCCACAAAGCTCGAGACTTGCTCCATAAGATTCTTGAAGTCAATCCTGCGAGAAGATATACCCTTGGTCAAGCGATTGAACATGCTTGGCTTGCTGCTGAGTTATCATCTCAAGAAAGAATTGAATTACTTGAAAGTACTTTAAGGTAAATTGCTATATTAGAGAGAGGTTGCTAAAACTTTTCCTAGATTTGTTCAAATGGAAATTCCAAAAGAAAAAGGGATATCTGAGATACCAAATAGTATTGGGCAGATCCAAAATACTGACAATAAAATTTTCTCAATCCCCAATTTTGAAATGACGAGTCAACATACCATAAGTTCTATGAGTGCTTTATCGAGTTATTACGCTGGCCAATCCCGCGAATCCAACGTACTGGGATTGGGGTTGATTTTCTCCTTAATCTTTTTAGATAAATTCATTCTATAAGTTGATATCAAAAGATTCAACTATTTCCGAAAGATCTAATCCTGGTGACTTTTGAAGAGTTGATTTTGATGTTAATCATTACCATAGAACAAGAAACGATAAGTAATGACCAAAAGTCGAATATTTTGAGTCTTCCTCCGAAGAAGCTTGTGAACGGAAACCAAAAATCAAGTCAATCTTTGACCTCTCTCAATAAAGAAGTAGAAAGTTTCAGATATGGCGGCTATAATATCCAAATCCATGGCATCGGTTCATTTACAGACCTGGATATTATTCCTCCAGAAGAAGAGGTTGCTAATTGCAGTGAAAGATATGCTCAGCTGACTCCCAACCCTCTTCGTTTTAGAAGCAAACAAAAAATTGCAGAAAACATTCTTGATAGGGCTCAAGTTCCTCGAAAAAGCCGATCTCCAAAAAGAATGAGCTTTACTATACTTGATCACAATCGGTAATCTATGGGATGAAATTAAAAATCTAACAAAAAATAGATATGATTATTCAAAGTTACAGAAGCTTCCTTTACCTTTAATTCGAAAAAATTTCTGAATTGGAGTTTGATTTTATTTCAGAAATGACAAATGTGTCTTTTGGTTTTATGGTATAATTAAATCTTTGTAATTACCTGTCTTTTCCATTTAGATTTTAGTGTATGTACTTGATAATAATATAATGTCTTTTGATTGATAGAATTTTAATTTTCTTTTCAGTATGTTTTTTATACATAATACGGACATGACAATATGCATGTATAGTTGTTTTGTTCTGAGTTTAAAGATTCTATAAAATCTCTTTTCAAATTTTTAGAAAGAAATATCAAAGTTAATTTTGTTGTTTGCCTTTTGGAGAAGGGACAGAGAGTCTTGCTTGCTTGCAGGGGTTCCATCAAGGTAAAGAGCCAAGTCTGCGATATTCAAGAGGTTGGGAAGAATCGTGGCTAATATTTGAATATTTTGGTGGGTTGTCTTGGTATGCTCGAGCCCGAGGATTACTTTTTTGAGATGGGAAATATTTTGTAGGCCAAGGAATATTGATGAGATTTTGTTTTCTGAAGTTGGGGTTCTTCCAATGTAGAATTCTAGGGTGTTTAGGTTTTTCAAAGCTGGTATCGTATTCACAATGAAAGCATCAACACTTTTTTCAGTGACTTTAGTTTCAGAGAGCGATAGAACAAGAGATGAAGCTGAAGCCAGGTTAGCTTTCATGGCAGCACATAATGGTACAACACTTTCATCTGTGATTTGAGTGCCAAGGAGTCGAAGGTCGAGGCCCCTTAAATTGTTTGTTCGGTAGAGAACGTAGTTTGCAAGCATGTGAATTGACTTATCAGTAATTTTGGTCTCAGAGAGTCTGAGTTTGAGAAACTTGAGATGCTCCAGTTTTATGATTGCGTTACTCATGATTGCAATGATACCATCATTTCCGACTTTACACCCAAATACATCAAATTCGAAAGAAGAGATTTGATGTTGGCCCCATAAGTTGGACTTTGACAAATTGATCAAGTCTTGATCAGTGAGCGCTTGAGAGTTGAGCTTGACTTGAACATGATTTATTTTTGGGAAATTTGGGAGAATAATTTCTATCTCTTTAATCATTTCGTTTGTGAATACAGCCTGATTGGAAGTAATAATGAGCTGCTGGATGGATTCAAAGTTTTCGATTTCTTTGGAAGAGGAGGGAATTTGAGATGACGTTTTTTGAATAGGAGAAATGACAATAGAATTGTTTTGAATTTGGAAGCTGACTCGTTTTGTCATTTCGAGCAGTGAAAGGTATTTCTTGTTGGTTTCATTTTGAGAAAACTGAATTTCTACCAAATTGGGTTTGAATCCTTGGATGATTGAGTTCGTGAGAGATTGGAAGTGCATCAAAGCTGTATCAAGGCCCTGCAAGGTTTTGTGGAAGAATGGTTCATAGTTTTCCTTCTCGGTAAAGTTTGGAAGTGCATCTTGGAATTGTTTGCTTGCTTCGAATGATTTAAAAAACTCTTGGTCCAGTGAGGCTTTTTCTAAGACTGAAAGGTGGTGTGCTATCTCCTCTTGAGTCTTTGTGGAATCATTTTTGACCCTTGATTCAACTTTTTTCTTTTGCCTATCAAAGAAAGACTCAGTTTCGGAAACAATTTCCTTTTGTTTTATGATAAGAAATTCCTGTATTTGTTGGAATTTGAGGTTGACGTTATCCACAGCTTGCTTTTTGCAATTTTCTAGTTTCTGGACAGCTTGGTTTTCACAATCGGAAAACTTTTCGAGGATCAGCTTCAAATCTTGGATTTTCTTTTCTTTTTCAGTCTGAATATCGTTTGAATGCTTGACCTGATGTCCCTTATGGTTTCCAAAGTCCACACAGTATCGACAGATTTTTTCTCCATCTGTGATGCAAACCAAGTTGATGGGGTCATCATGATGCTTGCAGACTTCAAACTTAGGCTGTGGTTTTTCATCTAAAAGTTGGAGGAGTGAGATGTTGGTTGGGAGAGAGGTTGCAGTTTGATAAATGTCCAAAAATTTGACTCGATCTAATGGGCATTCGAGTGATCGATTTACTCTAAAAATCCCATCCAAGCAGCTTAAACAAACAGTGTGACCACAGCTCGGAACAATCTTAGGAATATGCTCTCCTCTGTCATAATCAACTAGACAAATACAGCAATTAAGAATATTTGATTGCATGTGTCAGGCCCTGGAAGGGGGAAATGAAGTTTTTTTATAATCTCTAAAAAAATAATAATTTTTATATGGATCAGAATAATACCAGCATAAACTCACGAATAAAATATTTGAGGAAAAATTTCTTTGAGACAAATTTAAAGATCAATAATAGTTTTGAACTCACTTATTTCTAAAGAAGGATAGTGGAAGAAGAAAAAAAACGTGAAAACCCCTTTTGTTTTTATTTCTCAATTTGTGTGATATCTTCCCTCATTCGAATTTTATGAATAGTAAAGAGACATGAAAAATCTCTTTTGACTGCAGAATTCTTGAAAGAAAGTTTCTAAGGTTTTTTGTTGGAAATCCTTTTTGAATTTGTTTTTCCTCAATTTTTCTGAGAAATAAAATTTTCAGAAAATGAGCAGTGACTCTTTTTATTAAGAAAAATTTTGAAGACAATTTTTTTTCATCTAAAATTGTTTCAATAAATTCTTAGATTATGATTTTGAGATGAGAAAATTTTTTGAGAAAAATGAGTTTTTTGACAATGAAGAAAGAGAATGATAATTTGAAGAGAAATTCGAGTGGACACGTCTCAGAGTCTCACTCAAGAGTAATTTAAGACAAGTCCGTAGATCTGAGAAGGATGAATTTGAGAGTGTCCCAAAGAAATTTCAAAGTAAGAGGAACGAAATGTAAAATTTAAAATTTGCTGAATTGTCGCATTAATCAAGAAACTTTTTTGATTTGGAGAGCGGCGAAATGCATTCTGAACTATTCAATTGTAGCGTATGTTCAATTGAATATGACCAAGTCGATCATGTGCCGACGATAATCCCAAGTTGTGGCCATACTGTGTGTTCGTCTTGTTTAAATTCGATTTTATCAAGCCAGGATGTCCCAATTTGTCCATTAGACCATAAAACGATTCGAAGTCCGGATAAAAAGTCTACTTCTCCATTTCCGAGCAATCTGGCATTGATACAGCTGGTGGAGGTGAGATCAAAATTAAAGAGTGAGCTTTGCGATATTCATGAGGAGCCAAAAGCATTTGTTTGTCTGCGGGACAAGACGATGATTTGCAAGTACTGCGTGGATTACGGGAATCATAAAGGACATCAGATCAAATCTGTGAACGACATTAAGATGGATGCAAGTGTAAAGAAGAAAAAATTGGAGACTCGAATGCAAGAATATGATGCGTATAAAAAAACGATTGATGACTTTTTGGAGGATGAGAAGAAATCTACATTATCACTTTTCAAAGATAAAATGGGAAAGGTGAAAAGACTGCTGAGTAAAAAGGAGGAAGAAATTTGTTTTGAGTTGGAGGCATTCTTTGCGCTTGAAAAGATTGAAATTAATGACAAATTTGAAAAAGAATCAGTTCAAAGGGAATATATTCGAAGCAAGATTTCTAGTCTCAGCAACTTTGCATTAGATGACAAGTTTTTTCAAGCTTTGAAAGAGAATGTCGAAGTTTTTCAAGCAAAAGGAGAACACGAAAGACTGGTCAAGCTGATCCAAGGTTTGAAGAGCCAATTCGAAATCGCTTTGTGCTCATTGGATAGCAATCTCGGAGTTCACCTTGATAAACTACAATTGATGATTCCTTCAGAAGAAACCACACCAAAAAAAGAATATTTGTCTGAAAGGAAGAGTACAGAGGCAAATATCCCAAAGAATCGGAGTATAATGACAAATGCTTTCAAGAGTGGTTTTCGATCGGAAGGGCGGGAGAATTTAATCGTGATTCCTTCCGAAAACAACAATATTGACAACAACAACAATCAGAATACAGATAGCAGTCGGCCATCAACAGGTATGAAGCCAAAAAAGGCTCAGAAGATGAATATTGAAACTGATATGCCAGAAGAGTCCTCATCAGATGACCAGCAACTTCCAGGAGAAGTCTCTTTTGCACAACCAACATCACAGCCGACTGAGAATAAAGCAAGTTTTTGCCGAAAGGTGTTGAGTGACAAAGAGTTTGATGAGTTTTGTGAGAGTGATTGGTGGGAAAATCAACAACACACCGAAGTGCTTGAAATAAATATTTCTGGTTGTAATGTCAGTGATCAGAGTGCTATAAAGTTGATGAGTGAGAGCATTCCAAAACTTCCAAACCTCAAATCTATCGAACTTCAACTTGGAGAGACGAAAATTTCTGATAAAACTGTTGAAGCGCTGACCAAGTTCACGCTTGCAGAAATTGACCATCTCGAGGGATTTGAGATCTACATTGACAATACCCGCGTGAATGAAAAGAGTATAGAAGATATGTTGAAAGTCCTGAAGCAAAAGATAAATGCGGTAAAGAATCTCGGGTTTGGGTTTGATGGGACGAAGGTCTCTGATCATAGTATTGAAGTGCTGACAAAAAATGTAATTTGTGGTCAAGTTGGTATTGAGAATTTGGGCTTCAGTTTATTCAATACACAAGTGACTGATCGAGGAATGGAGAAGCTCTTTCTCAGTTTAAAGAAGGCAATGAAAGAGGCAAAGGTCTTTACTTTGGATCTTGGCAGTACAAAGATTACACATCGAAGCATTGACGCTTTTACTGAGAATACATTGAGTGTGATGACTGAGATTGAAACCTTGGAGCTTTACTTGGATAATACAAAGATCACAGACGAGAGCATACAAAAACTCTACTTTACCATGAAGAAATGCATAAAAGGAGTCAAGACTTTGGTTTTGAGTTTAAGCAGCAATAAAATCGAAGATGCAAGCCTTGAAGTGTTTGCAAAACAGATTGTTCCAAATATGATAAATTTGGAGTCCTTCCAGCTGTATTTAGGAAGTACACGCGTGACTGATCAAAGCATGCAAGTGCTTGTAAGACAAATGAAAAGTGTGATCACAAACATTAAGACATTTGCATTAAGTCTGAGCAGTACCACGATATCGGATGCAAGTATGAAGCTCTTGGCAACACACACCTTACCAGGAATGCGGGTAATAGAAAGCTTTATCCTGTATTTGGATAACACGAATGTTGGGAATAGTAGCATCGAAGAACTATCATTGGCTATGAGGAATAAATCTCAGGATTTGAAGACGCTTACCTTGAGCTTGAGTTGCACTGCTGTGACAGATAAAGGCATTGAGTTTTTCACAAGAAATGCTCTTGTAGGTATGAGAAACCTTGAGAATTTCAACATGGTTTTATACGATACTCAAATTACTGATGCAAGCATCGTCAAGCTAAGCGAGGCAATGAAAGATGTGTTTAGGAATCTGAAGAATTTTTCTTTGATTCTGAGCAGTACTCAGATTCAAGATGCTTCAGTCGAGACTCTGACCAAGTATGTTCTCCCCTCTTTGGTGGCATTGGAGAGTTTTGATTTAGGTTTGTACAACACTTTGGTTACAGATAATAGCATAGAATTGATTTCGATACATATGAAGAATGTGATGAAGAATGTAAAGATTTTTACTTTGACGTTGAGCAATACCAAGATCACTGATAAAAGCATTGAGGCGTTTTCAAAGTACACTCTCCCAGCAATGACTGCGCTCGAAAGATTTCAGTTGTACTTGGATAACACAGAAGTGGGAGACTCTAGTATGGAGTTGTTTAGTAGCAACATAAAAGATGTGATGAAAAATATGAGGGCATTTGTTTTGAGTTTAAGTGGCACCAATGTGACTGACAAAAGTCTCGAGAGACTGGCAAACAATCTCGAGGAGCCTCCCGTTCTCGAAAGTCTAGAATTGCAATTATGTGACACAAAAATAACTGATTCCAGTGTGGAAAGCTTTAGTCTGAGTTTAGAAAGCGCTGCCAAAAATCTAAAGAGTTTTGTTCTCAATTTGAGTGGCACCCACATAACAGAGAATAGTCTTAAGGCGTTGAGTAAGAATCTGTTTTCAGAGTTGCAAATTGTTGAAACTTTCCAATTCCATATTGATGGCACCAAAGTTGCAGCTAGAGAGTTGAAGTGTTTGTTGACGACACTGAAGAATGCCTTGACAAACACAAAAACACTAAGTTTGAGTTTTTGCGATACTAAAACGACTGATAAGAGTTTTTCAATTTTTACAAAGCAAGTTTTGCCAAACATGCCTTTTCTGGAGAGTTTTGAATTGTATCTGAACAACACATCAGTTACTGATTCTGGCATAGAACAAGGTTTCCTTGACATGAAAGACCATCTCAAATTTATTCGGAGTTTTACTCTTGGCCTTGATGGCACCGAAGTAACAGACCGAGGCCTTGAATCTTTTACAAAGTACACAATCCCCAATATGAACTATTGTGGTCATATCCAAATTGATGTAAACGAAACTCGTGTCAGCCAAGATTATAAGAATTTCATGGATGGCATCATCTCTCAACATTTAAATTCGTAGGTGAGGTGAATTTTTGAATGTAAAATTGATTGAGTGTTTATTTTATACAAACAAATTAATAGATTGTGAATATCGATTGATATAGAAAAACAAAAGTATTGGTTTATTTTTATTCTCACAAAAGATTTTCAAATATCCTTTTTTCGCAGTTTAAATATTTAAAAAGAAAGCACATATGAATTCGGATTTATGGAGTTGTTGTATATGTTGTCTGGGATACAATCGAGAAGATCACGTTCCAAAGATGATTCCAAGTTGTGGGCATACGATTTGTTCTTCTTGTTTGTCAAGGATTTTAGAAACACAAACAAATCCAGTTTGTCCTCTTGATCGTCTTGAGATTCCAACAAAAGTTTATCATTCAAGTGCGTCTTTTCCAACTAATATATTGATTCTTCAACTTCTGGAAGAAAAAAACAAGGCTGAATACGAAATATGCTCTTTGCATGGTGAGACCAAGAATATCATATGCTTGACTGATAAAAGCAAGTTATGCCGCAGTTGTGCAAGTAGCAGTATTCATAAGACACATAACTTGAAACATGGGAATGAAATCAAAAACGAAGCTATGCTCAAAAGGAAGCAGTTGGAGACTTTAGTTGCAGAATTTGAATCATATAAAAGCATAGTTGGGATATTTTTTGAAGAAGAGCACGGGAAATTGAAAGCCACTGTGAAGGAGAGATTCGAAAGAATTATCAATATTGTACAAAAGAAAGAAGAAGAGATTCTTGTTAACATTGATAATTTCTTTCTTCAAGAAAAAAGTGAGGTTGAAAAGCACATCGACAAAGATCATGCCTTGAAAGAGAAAATGCAAACCAAAATTTCTGATTTGACAAATATGAATTTCAATGACAGATTTTTAAAGACATTGGGATGGCCAGTTCGTAACTTCTCGATAAAACCTCAATACGAGAAACTACGATCCAATGCTGAAAGTCTTGAACAAAGATTTAACAAGATGAGTGAAAACTTTGAATATTCGTTGAATGGCTCGTTGGGAGCGTTTCAAGTGACAAAGGATTCACAACATCAACAAGTTTACACGAAGCAAGAGGTGTGTGAGAATAATATGATCCACTTCCAAAGAACAAAGATTGATTGTCTCGTGAACCTTGAAGAACGAAAAGGCTGGCTGGTGATATCTCCAAAAAAGAGTGAACCAGAAGGAGGGTCTCAAAAGATGATGATTGAGTCTAAATTTGACACTCTGGAGAGCTTGAAGAAATTCAAGCAGATTAAGCTTGAGATGCATGAAAGGGTAACGTGCAAAGAATTTGTTGATGCTTTCGAGTACATTTGGAGATATTTAGAAGATGATATCACAAGCTTAAAATTAGCCTCTTGTGCAGATAAGAAATTTGATGACCAAAATCTTTTAGAATGGTGCACTAGTTACGGCAAATTTGTGAATTTCAGCAAGTTGACTTCTTTCGAAGTAAATTTAGAAGAATGCAACGTTGCTGAAGAGAGTATTTCTAGACTTTTTAGAGAGGTTCTCGCAAGAATGAAAAATTTGAAATCTCTGGATCTCTTGTTTGGAGAAACAAAAATATCTGATAAAAATATTGGAGAACTGGTTTCTGATGCGCTTGTCAATTTAGAACATTTCAATCTTGATGTTTATAATACTTGTCTTACAGACATCAGTATCGAAGAACTGTTTAGAGCCCTAAGTTTGAGCTCAAAAAAATTCAAATCATTGAGTATTGGTTTAAGTAATACCAAAATTACTGACAAGAGTATAGAGGCATTTTCTAGATATGTAATACCAAATTTAATGGAGCTTGAAAAATTCAAGCTTTATTTATATCAGTCTCAGATAACTGATTCAGGTATTGGGCAAGTCTGCAATAGTCTCAAGGAAGTAGTTGGCAAAGTGAAAATGTTTACATTTTCTTTGACAGACACTAAAATTTCTGATAAGAGCGTTGAGGTTTTTGCTAAAAACGTTCTTCCTTCTTTGGGGAATCTGGAAAAGCTTGAGTTATACTTTGACAGCACACAAATAACTGATGTTTCAATGAAATGCATCAGCAATAATCTTCTCGAGATTGCAAATAAAATAAAGACTTTGACCTTTGATCTCGGAAAAACAAAAATCACTGATAAGAGTATGGAAGCGGTTTCAAAGATGTTGCTGCCTAGACTATCAAACATTGAAAATTTCAAATTGCATCTTGATGAGACTGCAGTTTCTGACTCTAGCTTAAAGAATGTTTTTCAAAATTTAACAAATCGTTTGAAAACACTGGCACTAAGCTTGGAGAAAACACGAGTTAGTGATAAAAGTTTGGATATTTTGATTAATCAAGCTCAACCAAAAATGTTGAACTTGAAGAGCTTTGATGTCTATGTCGAATCAACCAATGTAAGTCTTCAAACAAAAAATCTTTTGGAGAATATCCAACAAAAATTATTATTCAAATAATGCTGAATTTGAATTCTTTCAATCAACAGTGGCAAACTGTTTCTAGACAAATAAATGAGTTGTGTATAAAATAATACTGGTATTTTACTTTTACTTTATTGTCTCCTTTGAAAAGAAAAAAGAGTGGATATGTTAAAAAATAATACCTTGTTTTCTCATTCAAGTTTTTTAATGAGTTTTTATATCATGAATTAAAAAACTTTTTTAAAAAGGAATCTCCATATTTGAAGAAGGAAGTTTGATTTTCTTTCAGGGATCGGAATTGGGACCGACCAAAAATCCGGACATGATTCCGTATAAATCCGGAAATCTTTCGCCAAAAAATCCGGACAAATCCGGAACCCAATTTTTATCGAATACTTGAAGGATAAATATGTATGTTCAGTCGTTTTATATATAATCATAATGGAGTCTAGATATGCTTTTTGTATCAATTTTATGACATGAAATTGTCAAGAAAAATTTTAGAGACATTTCTTTCAGTGCAATCTCTTCTTTCATTTTTTTTAAAATTTTAGTAATTTTTTGTTGGTCATTTGCCTCTTTTCTATTCTGTTCATTTATAATTAAAGTTTAAACTTTTTTGTGGTCTTGTCTGTCGACTTGATCAATAAGCGATCAACTGGGATAGTGATGACTGTTTCATGTTTTGAATATTGATTTTGAAATTGAAAATTTAACTATCTAATGATGAAATGGAATTCAAGACTCATGTAAAAAAAGGAAAAGAGTGTTGATTTTAAGTCTAAAGAAAGGGTTCAACAATGATTTGATGAATTTAATTTTTTTCTTTGGAAAAGTTTTTTTCATTTTTTTGTGTTTCTTTTTAGAAAATATGGTAAAATTTTTGGTTGAAAAATCATCTCACTGAAAATTTGGGAAAATCCGGACAATTCCAAACCCTGTTTTCTTTTCAGAAAATTCATTATCAAAATAAAATTTCCAAAACTTTTTTCCAACATTTTTTGACGAAGAGAGGAAAAAATCTCAAGAATGACAAAATAGAACTTTCAGAAATTCTCCCTTCAAAAATTCAAGATTTGAGATCTGCAAGAATCCAATCTCAAATATCAGAGTAGTGTTTAACGAATATTATGGCGCTTTCATATGAATGAAGCTCTTTTTTAAATTTAAAATATCTATTTCTTTGAGTTGAGATTTTGATTTGATGATGCAAGCTGAACTTTTCAGCTGCGGTGTTTGTGGAAGAAAATATGATGCCAATGATCATATCCCAAAAGTGATTCCTTCATGTGGTCATACGCTATGTGCAAGTTGTCTGAATACGATTCTTCACAATACAGAATTTCAGGTTTGTCCACTGGACAACATTCCTTTTATGAATAGAATCGCAGAAAATCAAGAAGATCCTTTTCCAATTAATATAGTGATGATGCAACTCCTAGAAGAAAGGAGTAGGCTTCAAGTTGAGGTTTGTGAAATGCATAGAGAGCCAAGTAATTTGATTTGTTTGAGGGAAAAACATCGAATATGCAAAGTTTGTGCAACTTCAAACAATCACAGAGAGCATCCTATAATGCATATCAACGACGTCAGATTCGAAGGGAATGCAAGGAAAAAATATTTGGAGTCCCAAGTGAATGAGTTTCAGTCATGCTGTAATTCGCTACCATATTTCTTGGAGAATGAAAAGGAAGAAATAATGGAAAGCCTCCGATCAAAATTCGAAGAAATGAAGACCCTTTTGAATAAAAAAGAGCAAGAGATAATTTTGGGAGTGGAGTCATTTTTTGAAATTGAAAAAGTGCAGCTTGAGAACAAGATTGAGCAGGACAATCAACTTCAAGGGTTTTTTAAAGAAAAGATTGCTTTTTTGAGTAACAGCATAATTGGAGAGAAATATCTCGAAGTATTGAAAAGCGAAGTCCCAAGGTTCGAAATTGTACCAAAATACGAAGAGCTTCGCAAATCGATTCAGGAAAATAAGAATCGATTTGATGAAGTCTTGGAGAAATTTAATAAAGCTTTGGTTTCTTTGTTGCAGCAACTACAGCCAAAATTTCCGTTATGTGAACCTGCAAGGTCGCCTCGAGGAGCTCCTCCAAATAGTCAAGAGGAATTAAATCTGCTTCGAGCATCAAACTTTTTCCATGTCTCTCACCAGAATGAAAGATTGGTTTTTTCTTTGAAAAACAAAGATATGGATGTGAATAGTTGTTTGGATTTTGATTCACTCTTGAATCAATCAAGAAAGATTAATCGGGTCTCTATTGATTTCAGTAAAGGAGAAATAACGGAAAGCAAAACCAAGGCGCTCGCTTCTCATTTGAAGCTTTTTGAGAATTTGTTGGATGTGCAAATCGTTTTTTCTGAGACTGAAATTCAAGATCAAGACTTGACATTTTTTTGCGAAAGGTCTAACTGGATAACAAGCAGGATTCAATCACTTAAATTAGATTTGACAGATTGTTGTATTGGAGATGAGAGTTTAACAAGAGTTAGCAAAAAGATCTTGGCTAAACTCACAAAGCTCAAGGCTCTAAAGATATATCTTTCTGGGACAAATATCACTGATAGCTACTTCTTACAAGGGGAGTTTTTGGAAAATATCTCTGCTAAAAATCTGCAAGAACTGCGACTTGATTTTTCCAAGACTCAAGTCACAGGATTAGGCATTGAAAGAGTATGCAATTTCTTGCAAGAGGAGGAGACTTGCAAGAGTATTCGAGTCCTCGATTTAAATTTCGGAAGCATCGAAATCGGTGATAATAGTTTGAAGAGGCTGGCAGATTTGGTTTTTGCAAATATGAATTTGGTGCAAAAGTTATGGTTAGGATTTGAGAATATTCAAGTTTCAAGTGAGACAATTGAATATTTATTTTTATCGTTGCAGGAGAGCGCTGGAAATCTCAAAACCTTTGGATTGAATATGAATCTCACTAGTGTCACAAATGGCAATATTGAAACTCTAGCTGAAAAGGTGGTTTTAAAAATGGATAAACTTGAAAAGTTTAGCCTTTGTCTTGCAGACACGCAAGTCACTGATATCAGCATTGAAAAGATATTTATGAATTTGCACTTGGCTACAAAAAATCTAAAGATGTTTGTTCTGGATCTAAACAGGACTCCTCTTACTGCAGGAGGCATCGGAAGCTTTGTCAAACAGATGTTGCCAGCAATGAATAACCTGTTGAGGCTCGAGGTCTCTTTGGAAGGGATTCAGATTACTGAGGGATATGCAGAAAAACTGTTTTTGGGGATCAAAAATATCGTTAAAAATCTGAGAGTTCTGACTCTTAATTTGAACAAGACAAATATCTCTGAAAAAGGGACGCAACTTCTAAATAGCATGCTTATTCCTGGGATTGAGCTGGAGAAACTTTCCATGAGTTTTGCACATCTAAAAACTAGAAATGATTTCTTCAGACATCTCTTTGAGACAATCGAGAATAATCTGATTAAGATAAAGAAAATAAAGTTTGATTTGAGTTACACTCAAGTTTCAGAGCAGAGTATTGACACTCTCTTGGCCCTTTTATCAAACAAACTAGAAATATTGAAAGATTTCAGTGTCAACCTCGATGAAACTGAAATTTCTCAAACGAAAAAAGACTTGTTGAGGCTTCTACAGCCCAATAATGTAAAGGCAAGCAAATGAGTGATAAATTTTGACATTTTTATAAACACTTTATAAGTAAACAAATACATTGTCGAGTTATATAAATAAACTAATGAGATATTCTTTTTCTGAGTTTTAAATTTGTTTCAAAATATTTATAGTCTAAAAATAAAACTGCGCTCATCAATAAGAGTTTATCATTGGGTGGAATGTTTTTGGGGAAATCAACAGAAAAGTTGTCTGCTGTATTTTCGCGATTTTTTTGAAGAGAACCTTTTTGAATTTTGGAGATGATTTCTCCAGAAGTGGAACGGATTTCCAGATCAAGCGTTTCACAAGCTTGGCAAGGACATCTAAACCAGATTCCAGCTTGACAACAATTTCCAAAGAGAATGTATTTGAGAGTGTCTTGTGAATAAATATCTAATTGTAGATTACACCAATTGAACGGATCTGCGATTTTTCCCAAATATTCATTTCTCCCTCCTTCTGTAAGCATAACTCTGACTTGATTGCGATTGAATCCAAAGCAGGCACATTTACACGGTCTTTCCAAATGGAGATAGGATTCATATTTGATTGATCCTTCTGTTTCATAAAGCATAGAAATTTCCATCTTGAATGGTTTACACGCATTTGGCAAGCATCGTCTTTGACAAAAGTCAGTTTTCTCCCTGCACTTGAACAGAGGCAGAGGTGGAGCATCTTCTTTTCTATTCAGAGGATGCACATGATACATATATTTATTCTCTCCACCAACAATAACTTCATTAGGTTTGAGTTTTTGCTCAATGTAGACTCCATCTTCTGAGTCAAGGACTTGAAAGCCAGTTTTATGGGAGTCTGGTTCTATTGATGATTGGGTATTGATAGGTTGGAGGGGATTATCAATTTTGTTTTCTGGAACTGATGGCGGAAAAGTTGGATGAACCATTGGCTGCTGATATGTCATTGTTGAAGTCGAAGAAGAGGCTTGATAAACCTCTCTTTGAGCGGGGAGTTGTTGTTGGAAGTTCATATTTTGAAGTTCAAAATGAGGGACAAACTTTTGTTTTTAGTCTCATTTTACATTTTAAAAACTATTTCTAGGTCAGTTTTTGAGAAAAGGAAAGATTTTTCATGAATCAGGAATTTATGCTATTTAATATATTATTATGTTAACTTAAAGACAAATAGACAAACAAACAAGATTTGAAGAGAGAGAGAGACACTACTATTTTATAAAATCACATTCAATTTTTAGTTAAAATCGATACCGCACATGTGACTATTTTCACCTTTGGAGGGATTTTCTTCAAAATGTCTAAAATCAATAAACAGAGTAGCACTCATAAGTAACGCTTTGTCAT
>Ga0182738_1004483_pt1 | contig 15418 bp, 9 predicted proteins | sample eDN5th30CBELigMG_FD_128876 | JGI IMG/M metagenome (GOLD analysis project Ga0182738, IMG submission 128876) | Enriched Miracle-Growth compost microbial communities from Emeryville, California, USA - eDNA 5th pass 30_C BE-Lig MG (version 2)... ... | reverse complement strand
CAAGCAAGGCTTTGAGAAGAATAAAAAAGATCCTAGGAACTAGACTGAGGCTGCCACTTTCTTTTGATCTTTATCCCAAGCCTGCAACAAGACTTTTCAAAAACCCCTCTCAGAATCCTAAGTTAGATCCCTTAATTTAAATTTTGTTTCATCCTGAACTTTTTGGATAGCTCAAATTATTTTGCAAAAGTCTTCATTTTAGTGAGTCTGACTTTTGACTAACATTGTAGCAACCTCTTCATGATCTTTTTGAGATTCCATAACAAAATTTGTAACTTTTTCTTTGACACCTTGACTCAGTTTCATTTTCTTTGAAGCATACTCAAAAGTATCCTCCACTTCCTCTTCAATTGTCGATTCAATTATCTCTCCAGTTTCTTCTTTCTGAACTTCTCTAGATTTCATTTTGAAACTTCGAGTTTTCCTTGTCGATTCTTCCAGGTTCATCTTGAGAATATTGTTTGCGAAAGCAGAATTGTTTGATAACTTCTTTGTTATTGATATGCTAAAGAAAGATGGAAAGTTTTTTGTGATATGGATATCTTTAAAAATTATTCGCGTTAAATTTTGCATTATTATTTGAAATTAGTTTGAGTAGTATTTCTAGAGAGATAGATGAGAAAAATCCAGAATAAAATTTGAGAGAAATTTTATGCACAGAAAAATAATTAATCCAAGGTGTTTTCTTTCCGTTGTAAATCTTCCGATGAATTCTATTTTCTTGATCTGGCAGACTGAGTTGAAGAAGCTCGAAATTTGTTTAATGATTCCAAGAAAGAAGTAGTTCTTGGCGAGTGTTGGCCATCAGTGGGTTTTGTAAAGCCAATGGGTGTAATAATTTCAACAATGGTTCCTTTGCAAGACACATTGATATTATCTTTGATATAGAATCGCCAAGGCATATCTTTGTATTCTTCTGCGTAATCAATATTGATTCTTTTTGAAACAACAATTTCAAAAAGTTGACCATCACCTTCTATTAAGTATATTCCATTTCCTTGGGTGACATCATGGGTATTATGGCTCAGATAGATTCTCATGGCAACACATACTTTTCCAGGTCCATTTGCGAGTTCTTTTCCGAGTACTGATGGGTTTTTCATGTCTCGATTGAAAATTACATGGTCAAGACCTTCCAATACCTCAACAGCTCTGATTAAGACCACTGCTGGCTGACCTTCAACATCTGCAGTGATACTCAGACAATATGAGATACCATAAATGAAGGACACACAGAGATGGCCTCCTTCCTGATAAAGATACTTTGTTTTGTCAGTGAATTTATCCCCATAAGCATGGCAGCCTTTGTCTTCAATTCCACCATACGCTTCTGTCTCTACAATTTTACACTTGATAACTTGTTTGTCGACTTTCCGAACAAAGATTTTCCCAAGAAGATTCCTTGCCAAAGTTACTGGATCAATTGTATAAAACTCCCTGGGAAGAATCTTTTCTGGCAAAGAGTTGGATGATAAATTTTTTGATTCCTTCGACTCTTCAAATTTCTGGTGTTTTTTGTCTTGATCTCTTTTCTTCATATTCAAACTTTCTTCATGAGAAATGTTTTGGTCTTGAGATTTATCTTTGAAAGGGTTTGTATTTGTTAAGCTTTCATAATTTCGTTTTGACAAAACTGCCCTCGTTTTTATCAAAACTGATTTTGGAAGAAAAAGATTGTTTTCTTGAGATTTAGTTTGAGGAGTTGTCTGTTTTCTACTCGACATTTTTAGAGGTGTGATTTACAAATAATACTCTGTCTTCGAAATAAATGACAGAGAGAGAGAGAGAGAGAGGGTTTTATAATATTTGAAATTATTTTAATCCATATCAATATTGATATGCCCATAAATTGGACCGCCAAACCCTTCAGAAAATTTTTCTCTTGTCAATTCTTTTTGGAGTTTGAGTCTAAAAAAAATGTGTTTATTTTCTTGCCTTTAGACAATTGGAAAATGAAATTTCGATAAAAATAACAGTTCATTCCGAAAACTCGTAAATTGTATTCGTGAATTTATCATTTTCATCTTCATCCCGCTCTTCTTTAAAGAAGGCTAATTAAGACAATATGTCATGTCATCCTTCAAACTCTACTTTTCTCATTGAAGGCCAGATGTGAAAAAGTGACAAAAAAAGAGCTGTATGATTCTCAAATTTTTTCTAGATTTTTGCTGAGGAGGATTTTTTATTCTTTAGTTCGTCTCAATATAGACACACTCCACAGGATTTTTCGCATTCAATAAGTTAAATCGCTATTTTCCATCAAAATCTCACATAATATTGAAAAGAGAAAGTCTACGGAATTGTCGAGTTTGCTATTGGAGCATTTCATTTTTAAAAAGTCAAAGTCAATAGCTCGCTGAATTTCGATCTGAATTTTTTTTGTGTGAGAAAAAGCCGAATGGCCGTTTAATGCTTATTTTCCGTGATTTTATTGGTTAAACTTCAGCGAGGACAAGGAGAAGACTAGTGATGTGAAAATGACCTCAAAGGGTTCTTTTTTCCTATTTTTAATATTCGAAGAAGACGTCATAATTTTAATATTTTTAAACAGGCGAGATAATTTTATTAGTACTTCTAGTTTAACACCAATTTTAGGCAGAGCCCCTCTCCAATAAACTCGAGATTCCCTTGATGCATTCAAACTCGTTGTGGCTGATCTGCATTTGAATCAAAGCTTGATGAATAAGATCCCCTTTAATAATAAAACTAGCCGGTTTGTTCACGGTTATTCTAAATAGAACATTCTAAAAATAAGACAGACCATGATATAAGGAAGGATCACGTAAAAAAATTCGATTGGTGACATCACTTTCTGAAACGTCGTAGTTCTTTGTGAGTGCTCAAAAAGTTCTCCAATTTCTCCAATAAAAAGATTATTTAAACTTCAAGAACTGTAAAATGCTCATTTGAGAATTTTTTGAACCAATAAAAGGCCAGGTTTTTTTGAGACGGAATGTTTAAAGTTTTTAGTTTAACTTCAAGAAACTCTCAAACTCTGGCGGAAAACTGACTTTATACAGAAAAGTCTATTTAATGAATTTGTTGCCCTTTCAACAAAAAGTGTCATTTTTTGACGTACATACAGTTTTTTTTTATTTTTTGAATATTTGACAAATTCTCGTTTAAATCCCATTGAGCATGGCTTTTTCATCTTAAATAAAGTCAAAGAGATTAGCGAGAAATCCGAATAAACTTTTATTCGGAATCAGAATTTTTTTAGGAATAAATCGATTGATTGATAAACTTTTATCCTTGAAGAAAAAATTTATTGTGGCGAGATTTCTTCAAAAAGAAATTATGTTCGATCTTCTGCTCTTTTCTTGGGAGAATCACGTTCGAAGAGAGAGAATCTAGAAATTCATCATCTTCATCGTTGTTTGATAAAGACGGAAACAGATTATTTTTGAGGGTTTTTTGGGTTTAATGATTGAATGATTGAATGAGTGAAGGAGTTTAACATTGATTTTGATTGATGAATTAAATTACTGAACTTTATCTGCCAATACTCTCACAGCTCAAAATCTTCTCAAAAAATCATTAATAAATTTAGGAGAGAGAGCCATCTCTAGTCATGCTAAAGGATTTCAGTTATAACAACGAAACCATTGAAACAGTGAATGAAGGAGACTCATCAAATATCCTTGTTGACGTGGATAACTCGAATATAGTCTTTGACAACACAGTGAGCAGCATACAAAACAGACATTCTAGATGTAATATTTCCTTGTTTTGAAAAATCTCACGCATACCAGCCAAAATTACACCGATCAGACTTGGCATGAGCCAAAGGCGCAAAAGCCCAGAACATCAGCTGGGGAGAAACTCTAGCACAATTCGCAATCAATTCGGAACTGTAAAAATCTGAGCCAATTTGCTTTATTAATGAGTTGATAGCTTCAGGTGATGTGTACATACACAATTTTTTGGACCTGTAGAAGGGAAAACAACAAACAATATCGTGTCTCTGTGGAGCTTGCTGATTCCGCGAAAGTTGTGGATGCAATCAAAGCAATTGTCACAGAATTAAATAAAGCCATGCTTCAACAAGATTCAAATTACATTCTTTCTTCGGATCCAGCTGCCTATGAGCTTTATAAAGCCAAGAAAAATGGTGAACCAAAAGACGACTATCCTGGTATGATTTTTTTTTCCAAAATAGTTTGTTGATGTAATTAGCCCTTGACGAAGATCAAGTCTTGTATGTAACTGGCATTCAGGCCTTGACATTAATAGAATCAAGAATAAGTGCTGTGGCCATTCGTACTCCAGTATTTATAGGCATGCCGATAAGAAAGATGACGGAATCTAGTATGGTATCGTCTACGATGCCGCCTGCAGTCAATGGCAGTCCTTATAAATATGGATCACAGGATGTAATTATTTTTGATGATGTCGACGAAAAGAGTATTTGTTGGTGTTTCAAGACGAAGAGGAAAATGAGCGAAAATATGAGTAATGGTTTAAATACTAAGCTGTTAGACTAGTTTAATATTTTCAAGATGTAACAATTCTTTGTATCTATATTTTAATTAGATTATCTGTCCTTGCTTCTTTGTGTTTTTAGTTTGTATGCTTTCAAAGTTCTTTTTCAACAAAAAGTTTCATCGAATTTATAAAGCTACCGATGACAGGTAAAAAATGCGGGAATTCTCTCTCTTTCTCTTAATTTTATCAATGTTATATTTGATACCTGGAATGCAGTTGTTGATTTATTCAATCCCAAAAGCATTCAGAGGACTCAGAGGACGAGGCAAGACAAGTGTTGCTTGTCTGGATTAATAAGTTCAAGAGTCAAGGCAATAAATAACGGTTTTTATTGCCGAAATTACTCTATATCATTCATTATTAAATTTTATTTTGCAAATTAAGTTGAAATTTGTATAAAACACCACACCACACCACATCACAACACAAAACAAGTGTTATTTAATTTTATGAATAAATTTGTTGTCACAATATCAATATTTTCCCATAGCTGATAACTGAACAGAAAATAATTCCGAAATTCAATGATCCCAACACGTAATCCTGAAAAAGTTTTGAGAGATCAAAATTACTAAGCACTTTTTTTCAGTCTCAACTCAAGATCACGACTTTTGTTTTCGAAAAATCAAGCTAGGATGAAAGGAAGACACTTACAAAAATTTAAAATGGAATGAAGGCGGCAAAAAAACAAAAGAGACTTGAGAGAAAATTAATTTTTGGGATCCCTTTACAAATAGACCAAAAGACTTGCCTCAATAATTCAAATTTAAAATTTTACAAAAAAATCTGTTTGGTTTGTTTTGTTTTTGAAAATAACAAATATGAAAGGAGTTTCCGAGAATAAATTGAGAGAGAGAGAGATTTTTGCTTTAAAAAGGTAATATGCAGCATTGAAGTTTTTTTTGAGAAGTATTACCTCGAAATATGATTTTATTAAAAAAAGAAATTGTTATTATTCTTGATAAACAATACTTAGTTAATACAATGATAGTAAATAGAGCAAACTCCTATGTTGGAGAGGACTGGATAATTGAGAGCTCTTTTGGATTGGTTGATTGTTTATTACTTTGTTTATTTAGAGACGACTTGAGATTTGTCGTTACTCTTCAAAGCAATAGTTGAAGTGTTGGGAGTTTCTTTTTCGCCCTTGGCCTAATTGTTTCGTTAAGAAGTGTTATTTAACCCTTGATATTACTTGAGCCTTGGAGGCGTCACCAGTTCCCTTTTCTTCTTCGTTGGTGTTTCCTAAGAAACATTAAGATTTGCTAAAGATTTAAATAATTTTACCATCAGCTTTTTCTTCCTTCTTTTTTCTGGCCAAAATGTTCCAATCATATTGGTAATCCAACTCATATCCTGATTTCACGAACAAGTCTTTGAGGATGGATCTCAAGTAGTTGTAATCAGGCTTGTCTTCAAACTTCAAGTTTCTGCAGTAGGTCAAGAAAGTGACAAACTCACTTGGGAAGCCCTTGCAAAGAATGTCGATGGGAGTTCCGAGTTTCTTTTCCATAATCTTTTGATACTTTTCCTTCTTGTTGTTGGCTCTCATATTTTGCCATGGCAGACTGCCTCTCAAGAAGTACATCATGACGAAACCCAAAGATTCAAGATCATCTCTTCTGGCTTGTTCTATCCCCAAATGAGTGTTGACACTGGCGTATCTGGCAGTTCCGGTCAAGCTCTTGCCTTCTTTGTAAGGAATATGCTTTCCGTCTCTTCCAATGTACTTTTTAGCAAGCCCAAAATCGATAACAAAGACTTTGTGCTGCTTGGAGCCGGCGCCAATAACAAAGTTGTCAGGTTTGATGTCTCTGTGGAGGATATAGCGCGAGTGAATGTATTCGATTCTTGCCAGCATCTGTTCAGAGACCATGAGGACAGTTTTTAAGCTGAACTTCTTATTGCAGATATTGAACAAATCCTCCAAGCTTGGGCCCAGCAGATCCATGACCATGATGTTTTGGTCACCTTCCGTGGCGCAGTAATATACTCTAGGGATACCTTTGTCGGGAGTAGCGTCTTTTAAGAGATATTGATAGAATTTGGCTTCAAAGAATAATTGAGGGTTTTTGGAGTTGGCATTTTCAAACTTGATAGCGACTTCTTGGTTGGTCTTGGGATTGACTCCTTGGAAGATTTCTCCGAAAGCGCCGGCACCTAACTTACGCACGAGCTTGAAGTTACTCACTTTGTAGTCCACCATTGCAATTACCTTGTTATAATTAATTTTAATAATAGTTATTCTTTGGAGTTGGAACAAGACAAATAAACAGTTTGTTGTAAAATGGAAATATTAAAAAAGTTTAAATCGTGAAGATTTCGGGGAGAGACGAAGCTAAAGCAGTTAAAAATTATCTTTGACGACAAGGTTTTGGGTCTCAACCTAGCCTTGTTGCTTTTTCCGAAAAATTCCTCTGAGTTACTTTCAGAATTTGTCTTTCAAGGAAAAAAATTTCTACAGCATTTTTCGTTAATTAAAAAAATTATTTGAAACGTCGGTACTTAATATAGCAGAAATGAAGCAGGTTGAAAATTTTGACTTCTGGTGTAAATCACTTCAAAATCGAAATAATTCTTTCTTTCAAAGCCCTCGAACATAAAATTATTGACCTATGAGAAATAAATAAAATATACACATGTGCCAAATCGATTCTTAATGACTCTTTCGAAGGAAAAAACCGCGTTTGAAAAGTTTGGAGATTTGGACAGGTCACAATCTTGAAATTTTTCTATTGTTAGAAATGAAGCTTTTTCATTTTTGATTCGTAAATTTCTGGAACACTGTGTTTTGATTTCAAGAAACAACAAAAAATCTGGAAATCGAACTCAACCCCTCAGATTTCAAGAAAATTGAAATTTTTCCTTTCCATCAGATTTTTTTTATTCTCAAGAATTTTTTTTCCCAAAAATTTCCCAAAACAATTTTTTTCAGAAAGATTTAGGAGAATTGTATGAGTCAAACTCTATGTGAAAATGCGTAGCTTTACGCATCGCCCTATTTTTTCTTGTCCTGTTAAATCTTTTTTCGTTTTTTTTTTTGAGGGGGAAAAGAATTTCTTCCATAATATTCTTCAGTTTTTAATTTTTCAATGCAAAAAAAAAATTTAACAAATTTTTTCTTACAAAAATACCAAACTCGTCAACCTGAGATGTCACATCACCAATCAAAGAAGAAAAACTTCTGGCATAGTCAAGCCTCATAAAGAAAGGAGGGTAGCTTCTCAAATAGTCATGAATTATAACTAAAGATTAAAAAAAAAATTCAAAAGGACTGGATAATTTTAATCCCTCTTGCTTGTGTCTCAACCGAAAGAAAAGGACCTTTTCTAAGTTTCACTTAGCCAAGATGGCAGAAATATGCAAAGTGGGGTGTCAAATACTTAAATGTCAATTCAAGTGAAAGAAGGAGTCGAGAAAAAGCTTTTTTTGAGATACGAAATTTAGCAGATAAAATTCTTGACTTGAATTAGTGGATTACATTCAATATTTGATGATATAAAAAATGATAGATTTGAGATTGTTTGTCAATGGGGAAAACACCCTTGACACATTGAGGCCAAAAAAATTTTCCCAAAGTTAGCATTGAACCTTTTTTTTTCACACATTTTGACAACACTAAATTTTATCCATCCCCATTCAAAGAAATTTTGTTAAAAAAAAAATAGTGAAAAGATTATTTAAATTTTTCAGAACCTCAGACTGGGAAATTCCAATTTTAGCAGATGAAATCAATCAGTGAGCTGAGTAATAAGGAGTTTATTGAAGATATTGAGTACTGAAGCAGTCTTGGAAGAAGGCTTAAGAATTGATCATTTTTTTTTTCGAGAGAGATAGACTCAAAAAAATTTTTATTATTTTCTCTTATCTTCTCGAAGAAAAATGTTGAAAATTGAGAGTTTAGACAAAGTAGCGACAATCTCAAGGGTCAATACCTTGCCTTTCTCTCAATTAAGAGGAGAGAATTATTATTGAAATAATTTTGGATTCCAACCATTTTCTGATGACAAAATTGAGAGTTTTAAAGGAGAAATTTACTATGATGATGAAAATGTCTAAATTCAAACGAAAGAAAAAAATCATCTCCCTATGACATCAGTTTTTAATGAGTTGAGATATGAATCAAACCACAGACAACAATTTCTCATTGGAAAATGATATATTTTAAGATTAGGAGTCCCTAAATCACCAGTTTATCTTTTCAATACTTCTTGAACTAATCAAAAGAATCAACAAAATCTGAACTGAGAAAAGTTAAAATGCCCTAAAATCTCTTTTTAAACAAGGGAAAATGAGGTGAAAAAAGGCGTAGGAACTTTTTCCGCAAATCTTGATTCAAAAAGACTTTTTCTTTGCACACAGAGAGATGTGAGTTCTCTGTATGAAACTTTAAGTGGCTTGAAACAAGGTGATTGGGCATTCTAAAACTAAGGGGCGGTTAGCAAGAATCTCAGATTTGAAAGGATAAAGTGAAGTTGAAGAGGAGTTTTTACGTGTGAGGTGGTGTTTTTGCAGGACTAATTTTTAAACAGAATTTGTGATTTAAATTTTACGAGGCGAGGGATCAATAGTCCCGAAGTTTAAATGATTCAAAACCCAAAATTATTAAATTCTCTCTTGTGTTATATGCTTGCAAGGTTTTTGAGATTAATTTAAAATTTCCTTTGAGATTGAATCAGACTAATTCAGATTCTCTTGCAAAAAAATTCAAAATGACGGACCTTAAGATCGCAAACAGAGCATTTGATCTGCTGAAGAATGCTGATTTCATGCTCTCTCTGAATGACAAGCTTTTTGACACCATGAATTGTCTCCTGATGATTCAAAAGCAAACCATAGATGGTTTGAATTCAGCAAACTCAAAAAAAACTGAGAGGCTTTTATCTAAAGTTCAAAGCGATCCTGGCGTTGCGAAAAGGCTTTATCTTTTAAACGAAATGCAAAAAGACTCAGCAAAGGCTCAATCCCACACGCCCTCTGTAACTTCTAAAGCGAAAAGAAGTCTCGAATCTTTGAATATCGATCTCTGTAATGAAGAAGCTGATGATCAACTCATCAAGAAGATGAAGCTCAATGACGAAAGTCTCGAAAAGGAATCTACAACCAATGAAAATCCACTTTCGGATACGAACGCGTCGCTGACCAGTTCAGGAAAAAAATTCTTTGAAGAGGACCCTTTGGATCACCACGCGGCCACCACAGGTCTTGAGATAAAAAAACATGGTTCGAACACAATATTTTCCCCAGGCCGAGGCGCTTTTACAAGTTTCAAATTAAACAAGCAAAATGGTTAGGGAGTTTAATGTATGCAAGAACCACTTGCTATATATTTATTCTGTCTGTGTTTTCGAAAAAATTCAGTGTAGCATCGCTATGCCGAATGATTCATTATTGATTATATTTGTTGTATTTTTTAGTATATTATTTAAATAATTCTGTGATATCTATGATATGGTCTGATCCTTTGCTTTCTAACATTGAATAAAATCTTGTTAATTGATGATAATGAAAAGATTTTCCTCCCATTACAAGACATCTAGAATACAGCGAGAATTTTAGATTTTTTCTTTTGAAATAAAACCTAGCTTGGATGGTTTTAAACTGTTTTAGTTAGGATAAATCTGGATGAATCGACACTGTTATCAATGAAAAAAAGATTTTTAAAAACTCTAATAATCTCTTTCATCGAAATTGTTTATCAAAAATGATTTTTGAAGATTTCAAAAATAATCACCAAGACAATTCTGAGTTTCAGATTGGTCGCATAGACACTTCAATCACTTTTTGGATTTTATAATTTTTTAAAAACCAGTCACTTTCAAGTTTTGAGTGTTTTAAAGGAGGAAATTATGAAATATTATTTATTGGTGACAGAACCTCATTAATTCTCATTGATTTCTCCTCAAAAAGAGGAAAAATAGAGTTTCATATTTCTCCTGAAGAGTTTGAAATTTTGTGACTGAAAATACGGGACTTTTAACCTAAAGAAATCACTGAACAAAAAACGAGAAATCGAAAAAATTAAAAACTAAAAGAACTCGAGAAACCAACCTGAAAAGTATTCTTCTATTGCTTTCCAAAATCAGAGAAATTGATGGGAAAATAAATACTTCTCAAAATATTATTTTCAGCTTCAGAATACTTTTGACAGGGAAAAAAAGTTTATTTGAAAGAGAATTCATTTTCTCAAAATGTGATAATTTTTTTTCATCGAAAAAATTCTTCTTATTGAAATTTTTTCTTCAAACAATTTTCTGCTGTCCAAAATCTTTCTTTTTGGTTCTGCTTAATTTTTCTCCCATTTTAATTCTCCTGAATTAGAAGATCAAGATAAACAAGGGAATTGATCTTGTACTTTTTTTAAAAACAAATTTACTACAATCATATCATATTATCATCAATTGGCTATTGATAAAGGTTAGAAGCGGTATAAATAGATATCGAATATAGCACTGATGATAGAGATTTATTAAAAAAGAAGAGAAAGAGAATGAATGTTCAAGTGAATTAGACATCTGTTGTAGATTTTTGAGCATCATGATTTAGCATGGCGTGAGTCATTTGAACTTCATCCATAACAGTATTCAACTGTTTATTCCAGTCCATTTTATAATAGACAATAGTGACCGCCGTTAGGAGAAAGTATTGGTTTATTGCAGGGCCAAGGATTAATCCAATCGCTCCCATATCCCAAACAAAGCATAATAAGTATGAGGTTGGAATTGCGATAAAGTAAAAACCAACAATCATGAGGAAAGTACCAAGTTTTTCTTGGCCCAATACTCTGAGCCCGCTCGACAAGATTAACTGAATAAATTCTGGAGGGATTTGGATCAAATATGCGCGGAAGCATCGGACTGTGGCTTGAATAGTTGCGGGGTCATTGACGTAAAATTGAGCAACCTGCTCTGAGAAAAAGATGTAATAGAGTTCAATTATGACCATTGAAATAACGCCACAAATGACTCCAGCTTTGAGACAGGTTTTGACCTTTTGAGGATTTCTCTCTCCAACAGCATTCCCAGTAAAGGCGAGAACAGTATTTGTGAATCCATAAGGAAGACCATAGACTAAACCTGCATTTGCATACCCGATTGTAATCGATGTGAATTGCACAGTATCGAGTCTTCCTGAGAACATAAAGATGACTTCATAGGCAATGAGTTCGAGGTAAACCATGGATCCTATCCAAACTTCATATTTGAAATGCTCTCCAAGTCCAGTGAATGATTCTTTGCGGAACCAAAATAAGGTGTTTGGCGCCGGGTCCCAGAAAGCAATATAAGCTAAAAGAGCGATTAATGAAGAAATGTACATGATGTTGGTTGATAAAGCTGCTCCTTCAATTCCCATTTGCCATTTTTCAATAAACAGATAGTTGCAAATCCAATACAAAACGCATGATGCGATTTGAATCGCTCCAGGCACTCCATATATATTGCAGCCATTGAGGTATGAGGTCAGTGTAATGAAAGCCATCGATGCAAAAACTCCTGGAATGACCAAAGTGAGCATTCGTTGGATGTAATAGGACGTTATTGCGTCAAAACCGAGAAATAAGCAAAATGTATCAGCAAAATAAAAGCTAAAACTGCATGGGACAAAAATGATGAAATTGATCAAGAATCCTCGGTGCAAATAAAGTCCCACCGACCTGAAATTGTCACCTCCAAAAGCTTGTCCAGCTCGGCTTGTAAGTCCAGTGCTCAAAGATGTAAAGATAGCCAAAGATACTAATGTGATGAGTGATCCTGCCAACCCATAAGCGCCGAGAAGTTCAAGATCTCCAGCACTTTTTAGGAAATGCAAAGTCACAGTTCGATTTAGGTAGGTGATCATGTTGGTCAAGATAACAGGAAGACTGCTAATGATAAGTTTTTTTATCATAGTTGTTGTGGAAATATCCTGTTTTTGAGATGCTAGCAAGCGAATGTTGTCCTCATCAGTCTGAAATTCTCTAGGTGGTGAGTGTTTTTGATCCTTAAATGAATGCTGTCTTTGGATACTCAAGCGAAGAATATTTGGAGATACAATTTCCATCAATTTAATTTCAAGAAAGAAAGAATTTCAAATTAAAACGAACTTTTTAGGAGATATTGGGAGGAAAAATCAGGGTTTACACAGAAAGGCCCTTGAGAACAATCGAAAGTTGTGCGTTCCAATCTATTTTACAATAAACAATAAGAATGGCGATAAGCAGGAGATATTGATTGAGTGCAGGACCGAATATTAATCCAATGCCTCCGAGCTTAAAGGTGAAACACAAAAGATAGGAAGCCGGAATCGCAATAAAATAGAAGCCAAGGAGCATAAGAAGCGTTCCGATTTTTTCTTTTCCTATGGCTCTCAACCCACTGGACAAGATGAGCTGAATAAATTCTGGTGGGATTTGAAGCAAGTAGGCATGAAAATACCTTGTTGTTTCTTGAACAGTTTGCTCATCGTCAACATAAAATCTTGCGACTAGTTCTGAAAAGAAGACATAGTATACTTCAACCAAAACCATTGAAACTACACTGCAAAGGACCCCAGCTTTAATGGAGTTTTTTGCTTTGATAATATTCTTTTCCCCAAGGGCATTGCCTGTAAAAGCAAGTACAGTGTTGATGAAACCATAAGGAATTCCATAGACGAGACCAGAATTAGCGTAGGCGATAGCTGTTGAAGTGAGTTGAATTGAGTCAAGTCTTCCAGAGAATATAAGAATAACTTCATAGGCAATCCATTCCAGATATGCCATAGAACCGAGCCACACTTGATAAACAAAATGTTCCCAAACTTTGAGGAAAGATTCTTTGTAAGGCCAAAATAGTGTGTTTGGAGCAGGATTCCATTTGGCAAGATAAATAACAAGAACAATCAAGGAAGAAAAAGATGAGATGTTTGTTGAGATTGCTGCTCCTTTGATTCCCAATCGCATTCGTCCAATGAAGATATAGTTGCAAGTCCAATCCAGAAAACAAGAGGCAACTTCAACCATCCCTGGAACTGCAAAATGATTGCATCCATTCAGATAAGCAGTGATTGTGAGGAAGATCATCAACGCAAACATTCCTGGGATGGAAAGTGAAAGCATCTGCTGAATGTACTGTGCAATCAGAGCGTCATAGCCCATCACTAAGCATATCTGATCTGAAAAGTAGAAGCAAGCAGCGACTGGAATAAAGATTATGAGGTTGATGATGAGACTTTTGTGAAGATAAAGTCCCACTAATTGATAATTTTCAGCTCCAAAGGCTTGACTGGCTCTGCTAGTTAATCCAGTGCCTAAAGATGAAAAAATGGCCATGCAAACCAGGGATATCAATGATGCTGCTAATGCATAAGCATCCAGAACTTCAAGTTCACCAAGACTTTTTAGGAAATGTAAAGCAAATGTTTCATTAAGATAGCGAGTCATATTGGTTAAGATGAGAGGAATCGTGCTGATTGCAAGGAGTTTGGCCAGTTGCGAAACAGAAGCATCTGGGGGAGTTTGAATTGTATTATTTGGAGGATGAGCTTCTTCGGATGGTCTCTTTTCAGGAGTTTCTTCAAGAAGGGGATCCTTAAGCATTAAAAATTGATGGTGAGAGAATAATTAATTATTAACGTTTTTGGCATGAAATTCTGGGATGATATGATTCTCGAATCGAAAAATATAAGTAAACATGTTTACGAGATTACTTTCATACAAAGTTTTCTTCCAAATAACAATAAAACTCTTAGGATTAGTTTTTTTTCGCCATTAATCGGTTTTGGGATTTCCACGCGAGCGCATTTTCAAAGCCATTTTTACCATGTTGATAATCTTCAAAGGCTTGGAGAAGTTCTTCTTGAGTGTTAAGAACAAACGGACCGTAGGATACAATTGGTTCATTTAATGGTTTTCCAGCAAGAAGAAGGAATTTGGCGTTCTCATTTTGGGTTTCAATGACCAAAATATCATTATCGTCCTTTTTCAAAACTACACAGCGATTCTGTGCGACTTTGACTTTTGTATTGCTAAAATGAGCCTCTCCTTCGTAAACATAGCTAAAGGCATTCCAACCTTTTGGGATGATTTGCTCAAACTTGGTATTTTTATCCATTTCTACATCGAGATAAAATGCTGGAGTTCTGGCAAAGATTGGGCCTTTCGTCTCCAAGGATTCACCAGCAATGACTTTAGCAGTTACACCATCTTTTTTTGCGGTCGGAATCAAATCTCTCTTGATTTCTTGGTAGCCAGGCTCACAGAATTTGTCCTTGGCAGCCAAATTTATCCACAATTGGAAGCCACGACTTTCTTCTTCCCAAGATCCAGGCATTTCTGAATGGACAATTCCTCTGCCTGTGGTCATCCATTGGCAATCTCCTGCCTCCAAAACACCCTTATTTCCAAGAAAATCCTCGTGGTATATTGTGCCTTTTTTCATATAACTGACAGTTTCAAAACCTCGATGTGGGTGATCAGGAGTTCCATTTGGAAGTTTGAATGATCCAAAATCCAGCATGAGAAAAGGATCAAGATTTCTAAGCTCTGGAGTACCTAAGGGACCATTTAGAAAAGAAATATTCAGAGTAACTGAATACCAATAATGCGAGTAACCATGATTCCATCTCCTTCTGGGACTATTTTTGGAGTAAAAACTTTGGCGACACTCTTGTAAGATTGAAGTTGATTCATTGAGAATTTGGAAAAATATTATATATGAAGGAGATATTTGAGGGAATTTATAATTGGAATTTAAAGACGATTTTTCTGAAAAAATTTAGGCTAAGGGAGGGAGAGAGAGTGAGAGGAAAAAAATTTCTAAGAAAGAAATGAATAATTTCTCGAAACGAAGGAAGAAGTGTCTTTCTTGAAGATCACACGAAGAGGGAGCTTCGAAAAGCCGAGAAAAGAAGTGTTTTGCCAGAATATTTGTATGAATAAATTTTAGGGTTATTAGACAACTTTCCATAAAAACAT
>Ga0182738_1004482_pt1 | contig 15419 bp, 12 predicted proteins | sample eDN5th30CBELigMG_FD_128876 | JGI IMG/M metagenome (GOLD analysis project Ga0182738, IMG submission 128876) | Enriched Miracle-Growth compost microbial communities from Emeryville, California, USA - eDNA 5th pass 30_C BE-Lig MG (version 2)... ... | reverse complement strand
GGCGGCAGCGTGAAGCCCAATAATATCGCTGAGTTGATGGCGCAGCCGGATATTGATGGCGCGCTGGTCGGCGGGGCGGCGCTGGATGCCGATTCTTTTGCCGCCATTGTGAAGTTTTAACTCCAGAGAAGGACCAAGATGAACAACGAATTTTCTCCGTTTCACAACGAGAGATCCAAGTATCAGCCGCGCCTGCCCAAAGCACTGCAGGGGCAGGTGCAGATTCAACCGGTGAGCGGCTCGGCCGTACAGATTGATGCGGAGATCCAGAAGCTGTTTCCGACGACAACCGGGCTCGAAACCGTTAAACTGGTATCGAATGACTCTTCCACCGCACCGGCCCCCGGTGAACCCATTACGGTTGGGGTGGTGCTATCTGGCGGACCTGCTCCGGGCGGACATAACGCTATCGCTGGGCTGTTTGACGCTCTGAAAAAGATCAACCCTGCCAATCGCCTGCTTGGGTTTCTGAACGGACCGATTGGTGTGATCCAGGGCGATCACGTCGAGATCACGCCGGAACTGGTTGATCAGTATCGCAATACTGGCGGTTTTGATATGATCGCCAGCGGACGCGACAAAATTGAATCCGACGAGGACATTGAGCGCTGCACACGTGCTTTGAGCATGCTGGGTGCGTCTGCTCTCGTTGTCATTGGCGGCGATGACTCCAATACAAACGCTGCCGTTTTGGCTGAAAAGTTCAAGGCTAGAAACGCAGGCGTCCAGGTGATTGGCTTGCCGAAGACCATTGACGGCGACATGCGAAACGATATAATTGAGACGTCGTTCGGCTTTGATACGGCTGCCAAAACCTATGCAGGACTCGTGGCGAACGTTGCCCGTGATGCGAAATCAGCGAAGAAATATACACACATTATCAAGCTGATGGGGCGCGCGGCCAGCCACGTCGCACTGGAAGTTGGATTGCAGGTGCGGCCGAACCTCACGATTATCAGTGAGGAAGTGGAACAGCGCGGCTGGACATTAAACCAGGTTGTGGAGCAGATTGTTGACGTCGTGGTGCGGCGTTCTGAAGCTGGTAAGAACTACGGCGTCATTGTCATCCCCGAAGGCCTCCTGGAGTTCTTGTCAGACTTCAAAGTTCTTCTGCAGGAACTGAGCATTCTGCTCAGGGATTCCGAAGAGATCCTCAATGCCTATTCATCTGACGAGGACCGCCGCCAGTTCATCAACATGAAGCTGCTGAGCGAATCTGCCCGCGTGTATGCGACGCTGCCCGACAGCATTCAGCATGCTCTGCTGAAGCCAGACAAGCATGGAAATATTCCCGTAAGCCAGATCGAGACGGATTACCTGTTGATGGATCTGGTCAAGCTCCGCTTGAAGGAGTTGCGCCTGGAGGGCAAATACAAAGGGCAGTTTGCACCGCTGCATCATTTCTTTGGCTATGAAGGGCGTTGTGTGGCACCGTCTAATTTTGACGCGGAATATTGCTATGCTCTCGGCTACTCGGCTGCCTACCTCATTCAGGGCGGCCTGACCGGATATACGGTGTTTGGCCAGAATATGCTGGCACCCACAGAAGAATGGCAGATGGGCGGGATCCCGGTGACGTCGATGCTGAACCTGGAACTGCGCAAAGGCAAAATGAAGCCCGTCATCAAGAAGGCGCTCGTGGAACTGGAGGGCAAGCCCTTCAAGAAGTTTGCCGCTGAGCGGGATAACTGGGTGGTGAATGACGCCTACCGGTTTGTTGGACCGATCCAGTATTATGGTCCGCCGGAGCTGGCAGATGCCCGGACGATAACGCTTCGCCTCGAACGAGGCGAATAGCCGGAGCATCATAATTGAAAGCCCCCGTCGCCTGGGATTGATGAGCGACGGGGGCTATGACTTTTTCTAGGTAAGCGGGTTACCGGTCGTCACTGGCTGTATTGCCAATGACTTCATCCAGGGTTGTTACGCCTTCCTTGACTTTAGTCAGTCCCGCCATGCGCAGGGTTTCCATGCCTTCTTCGACGGCTAGCCGCTTTAATTGCGTGCTGGTTATTCCAGCCACTACCTGGTCGCGCATCTCGTCGCTGACGATCATGATTTCATACAAAGCCACACGCCCTTTAAACTGGCGTCCGCCGCAGCGTTCACAGCCCTGGCCGTGATAGACCCTGGTATCTTCCGGCAACCCCACCTCTTTTAGAACTTCACCAGAGACAGACATTTCCTCGCGGCAGTTATCACAAATGCGACGCACGAGGCGCTGTGCCACAACCATGTTTAATGCGGCGGTCACCAGGAAGGATTCCACGCCCATGTTCGTCAGGCGGTTTACGGTGCTGGGTGCATCGTTAGTGTGAATTGTGCTAAGCACGAGGTGACCCGTGAGAGCAGCCTTTACGGCAATTTCGGCTGTCTCCAGGTCTCGAATTTCGCCGACCATTATGATATCCGGATCTTGGCGGAGAAATGATTTCAAGGCGCTGGCGAAGGTGAGATCAATTTCAGGTCGGGCCTGCACCTGGTTAATGCCTTTTAACTGGTATTCGATAGGATCTTCGACAGTGCTGATGTTCTTGCGGTTGTCGTTAATGGTGCTGAGGGCAGAGTAGAGAGTGGTTGATTTACCGGATCCTGTCGGGCCTGTAACCAGACACATTCCCCATGGCGCCCTGATCTGTTCTTCAAACTTCTCGAGAGACTCGCGGCTCATGCCCAGGTCCGTAAGGTTCAGCATCAGGTTGCTGCTGTCCAGCAGACGAATAACGACCTTTTCTCCATGGGCTACCGGGCAGGTGGATACGCGGAAGTCGATGTTCTTTCCAGACGCTGTCACACGGAAGCGACCATCCTGGGGCAGGCGTCGTTCGGCAATGTCCAGTTCACTCATAATCTTAATGCGTGAGATGATGGCATTCTGGAATTTTTTAGGCGGATTCTTACCTTCCTGGAGAACACCATCCACGCGGTAGCGAAGGCGCAGTGTTTTTTCATAAGGTTCCACGTGGATATCGCTGGCGCGCATCTTAATGGCATCCTGTATGATCATGTTTACCAGCTGTATAACGGGCGCATCGGTGGGATCTGGAGCCAGATCATCAACCATCTCGCCGGTATCATCCACCATGGAATCCAGGGCGATGTTTTCCATTTCATCGTCCGAGATTTCCTTAAGCATCTCGTCAACATCGTCCTGCTGCTGGTAATAAGTCCGGATGGCTGCCTGGATTTCGCTCTCGAAAGATATGACCGGAACGATTTTGCACTGGGTCAGCAGACGAAGCTCATCTATCAAAACAATGTTCGAGGGATCAGCAAGAGCGACGGTCAGTGTGTCGCCGGTTTTATCCACCGGAATGATCTGGTACTTGCGCACGATTTCGACGGGGATGGAGTCGAGGATCTCCGGGTCGATCTCGTAGTGAGACAGCGTGATGAACGGAACCTCGAGCTGTCGCCCCAGCGCAGCGGCAAGATCATATTCGCTGGCGTAGCCATTATCAATGATGATGCGCCCCAGACTGCCGCCCGATTCGCTCTGCTGTGCCAGTGCAGACTCTAATTGCACATCCGTGATAATGCTGTCGTTAACCAGCAATTCACCCAGTTTTCGCTCTAACAAACTCGCCATATTCAAGCGCTTCCCTTTACGTGATCAATGCTGGCAGAGTGGCAGAATTTGTCATCTGTTGCGAATCAGCAGACCAGTTTCGTTGAAAGCTATGGTAGATTACCAGAGCCAGCAACAGTTTTTCCATTGGAAGGCTGATTTTAAGACAACATTTTCGTATGCCATGATTGATCTCTCAACCATAATCCACGTGAAAAAAACCGATGAACTACATCGGATCATTCCGCAACTGGAAAAAGCAGATCGGATCGCAATAGATACTGAAGCGGACAGTCTGCACCATTATTTTGAAAAAGTGTGCCTGTTACAGGTTTCCGTGCCGGGGCTGGATGCCATTATTGATCCGCTCGCAGACATTGACTTGTCACCGCTGATGGATGTGCTCGCGCGTAAAACGCTGATCATCCAGGGGGCAGATTATGATCTCCGGATGATGAATCGCGATTATAACTTCCACGCCAGCAGCATTTTTGATACAATGCTTGCGGCGCAAATTCTGGGCTACGAGCGGTTCAGCTATGCAGCGCTGGTTGAAAAGCACATCGGCATCACCTTGAGTAAACACGGCCAGAAGGCCGACTGGAGCCAGCGGCCCCTGCCTGAAAAACTGATCACGTATGCGGCGGCTGATACACATTATTTGACGGAAGTGGCTGAAAAGCTGGAGGCTGAACTGGTTGAAGCTGGCCGGCTGAGCTGGCTCGAGGAGAGTTGCGAGCGATTATTGGGCTATGTAGCCGAAGGAATGCGCGTTCCGGATCCGGAAAAGCAATGGCGCGTCAAAGGCTGGCACTCATTAAAGCCAGGACGCGGGTGGGCATTTTTGCGGGAGCTCTGGAAATGGCGTGACACGGAATCGCAGCGTGCAGATTTTCCTCCGTTTAAGATCATGCGTAATGAAACTCTCGTCCAGATCGCTCTGTGGGCGCAAAATGGTTTCAAGCCGGAAGAGACGCCGAAGATCCCGCGAAACATCCAGGGGCGGCGTCGACGCGAGATGGATCAGGCGCTGGCAGTTGCGCGGCAGATGGCACCATCAGATTTTCCGCGTCCGCTTGAATCACCGCGCCGCAGGCAGCCGGCGCTGAACGAGCAGCTTTTGTGTGACATAAAGAAGGTGCGGGATCATCACGCGACTGAACTCGGCCTTGATCCGGGCTTTCTGTTGTCCGCCAGTACGATCAGCGCCCTGGCCGCCGCCAGTCCAGCGACTGATGACGACCTGACCGGAGCGGGTTTGTTCCGGTGGCAAGTCGGGTTAATGGGTGCGGATATTTTGGATACGGTCAGAAAATCTGCCGAGGTTAACCGAACAGCAGAGACGCCAGCCTAAAAGGAGGCGCGATGCTCATGAAAGTGAGTGATGGTTCGGGGGGGTTATGCGAGCGTTCGCGTGGCGTGGAGAGTCTTCTGGAACAGGGGCGAAGCCCCGCCACATACCAGCCCAGGCCGTCAGGCCAGGGTTTCATAGCCGCCCCGTCGCCAGGTCTGAAAGACCGACACACCCCCACCCTCTAATCCCACACATATTTTTCGTCATACGGCACGTTGTATTTTCTTAAAAACCCTCGAAACTCCTCCTGAAACGTAACCGCCTGGTGGTGCTCTTCCTGGTTCTCGATGTAACTAACGAGTTGATCTTTATAATGCGGACTAATCGAGAACGCGCCATATCCGTTTTGCCACGAAAACAATTCGAGTCCGGGCCCTTTGTCTTTTGCCCATTTGGAGGAGTTTGATTTTAGTTTTTCAATAAGCTGGGCGACGGTAACGGTGCTATGGAGCCGCACCGCGAGATGCACGTGGTCTTCAACCCCGCCCACCCGATAGCACTCGCATTTCATTGTGCGGACGATCCCGGCAAGATAGGCATGGAGGTCTTTGCGGATTGCAGGTTTGATGTAATGGATGCGAGATCGTGTGCTAAAGATGACGTGTACAAGCACATTACAGAGGGATTGAGCCATGTTGGCGAGCCTTTGATTGGTTAAGGAGAATTTGGGTATACGGCAGATCGATGAGCCTCAATCGGGCCGCGGGTGCAAGGGTTTTGTGTCGGTCTTTCAGACCTCGATGCGGGGGTGGAACGTGTCCCCAGCCCTTACGGGCTGGGCTGGTATGTGTCAGGGCTTCGCCCCTGGGTTTCCATAAGTTTACTCGGAGCCAGAACTGGCCAGTGGACGTGTCTGCTTCGCTCAATTACCAACTGCGCTTTTCCGCATTGACGCAATCACCCGCTGCGACTGTACTCCGTTTCATGGCGAAAAAAAGCAACGATACAACAGCAGAGTTTTTTGGAGAACCCCTGGAAGGCGACGCAGCTCCGCAGACTGAATCACCGCGCGAGAGCACGATCTCTGCCCCCGCGGGCGAGTCCAGCGCGACAGACAGGAATGTCCGTCCTACGAACGAGACAGACAAGAATGTCTGTCCTACAACCGTGACAGACAAGAGCACCCACCCTGCAGCACCAGATAAAAAGCCGGCAGCAGAAGCGTGGCACGGGCATCCTGCCCGTGAAGGCACCAGCCCGGTCGCAGCAGACAATCCACCATCAGATTCCAACGCGACAGACAAGAATGTCCGTCCTACAACCGCGACAGACAAGAATGTCCGTCCTGCGAACGAGACAGACAGGAATGTCCGTCCTACTAGCGCGACAGAAAAAAGCATTCAGGCCACCGACAAACCGCGAGAAGTCTACATCATCGACGGCCACAGCCAGGTTTTCAAAGCCTACCACGGCATCCGTCAGCTTTCCACGTCCACCGGCATCCCCACCAATGCCGTCTACGGTTTCGTCCAAATCCTCCATCGCCTCTTCAAAACCCGCAACCCCACCCACGTCATCGTCGTCTTCGACACCAGTCACCCCACCTTTCGCCACGAGCTTTATGATCAATACAAAGCCAACCGCACCGCGCCGCCGGAGGATTTTGGTCAGCAGATGGACTACATCCATCGCATCCTCGAACACATGCGCCTGAAGGTCCTCACCGCGCCCGGTTTCGAGGCGGACGACATCATCGCCACCCTCACCCGCCGCGCCGCCGATGAAGGCTTTCACGTGCGCGTGATCACTGCCGACAAGGACCTCATGCAGCTCGTCGACGATACCACCCAGATCATTCGCCTCATGCCCGACAGCGAGATTGTCTACGACCGCGAAGCCGTGAAAGAGAAAATGGGCGTCTACCCGGAACAGATCGGCGACCTGCTGGCCATGGTGGGGGATACGTCCGACAACATTCCCGGCATCCCGCGCGTCGGCATGAAGACTGCCGCCAAACTGCTGGAAGAATACGGCACCCTCGCCAACGTCCTCGACCACGCCCACGAGTTAAAAGGCAAGCAGTCGGAATATGTAACCGCCGGACGCGAAAGCGCGCTGCTGAGCCAGCAACTGGTGGCGCTTCATTATGATGTGGAGCTCGACTGTGTTCTGGGCGATTGCGTCATGGCAGAACCCGACCTGCCGGCGCTGTTGTCGATCTACCGTGAGCTGGAATTCCGCAAGCTGGTGAGCGATCTGGAGGAGGCATCGCCTGAAGCCGTCGAAGCCGCCGACGCTCTTCCGCCGCGCGAAATCGATTACCGCATCATCAACACCGAAGCCGATCTCATTGCGTTCTGCGAAAAAATCCGTGCGGCGGGATACGTGGCCCTCGACGTGGAAACAGACCGCCTGCAGGTGATCGTGGCGCATCTGGTCGGCATCTCCCTCGCCATCGAGCCCAACAGCGCCGTCTATATCCCCCTGCGCCACACCGACCCCCTCGGCGAACCCACTGATCTCATGCCACAGCTTCCGCTCGAAGTTGTCCAGCGCCATCTTGGCCCGCTTCTCGCCGATCCGGCCATCAAGAAATACGCCCACAACCTGAAGTTCGACTGGCATCTGCTGCGCCGCCATGGCCTCGGACTCGATCATGGCTCCTTTGATTCGCTGCTGGCCAGTTACCTGATCAATGCCGACCGCCGCAGTCATGGCCTGAAAGATCTCGCCGCCGACCTCCTCCACATCCGCATGACGCCCATCACCGATCTCATCGGCAAAGGCAAAGGCCAGATCACGTTTGACCAGGTGGAGATCGAGCCGGCAGCGCAATATGCCGCCGCCGACGCCGACCTCACGCTCCAGCTCACGCAGCATCTTCAACCGCAACTGGCCGACGCCAATGCAGAAAAGCTGCTGGCGGAAATCGAGCTGCCGCTGGTGCGGGTGCTGATGGATATGGAGTCCACCGGTGTCTGTATCGACCGCGATCATTTCGCTCAGCTTGCCATCGAAACCAATTCCCATCTCGAGCGCCTGCGCGATGAGATTTACAGCCATTGCGACGGCAAGGAGTTTAACCTGGGATCGCCCAAACAGGTGGCGCAGGTGCTGTTTGAAGATCTCGGGCTGAAACCGGTGAAGAGCAAGAAGACCGGCTATTCGACGGATATCGAGGTGCTGGAGACGCTGGCGTGTGATCATGAGGTGCCGCGTCTGCTGGCGGAATACCGACAGTTTGAGAAGCTGAAGTCGACCTATATTGATGTGCTGCCGACGCTAATCTGTGCCGCCACCGGGCGCATCCATACCAGCTACAACCAGGCCGTAGCCGCCACGGGACGCCTGTCCAGCAGCGATCCCAATCTCCAGAACATCCCCATTCGCACGGAATGGGGTCGGAAGATCCGCGCCGGGTTTGTGCCGTCCGCGCCAGACAGGGTGCTGCTGGGCGCCGACTACAGCCAGGTAGAGCTGCGCGTGCTGGCCCATGAGACGGGCGATCCGTCGCTGGTGGAGGCGTACACCACGGGCATCGACGTCCACGCGCTCACCGCCAGCAAAGTCTATGATGTGCCGGTGGACGGCGTCAGCCGCGAGATGCGCGATGTGGCGAAGATGGTCAATTTCGGCGTGATCTATGGCATGAGCGCCCAGGGCCTGAGTCAGCGACTGAAGATCCCGTTCGCCACGGCGCGGTCATTTATCGAGGAGTATTTCAAAGGCTATGCGGGCGTGCGCAAGTGGCTGGATGAGACGCTGGCGTTTGCGCGCAACAATGGCTACGTGGAGACCGTGAGCGGACGCCGGCGCATGTTGCCGGATATCCGGTCGAAGAACTTCAACGCCCGCAGCGCCGCCGAACGCGTCGCCGTCAACGCCCCCATACAGGGCACCAGTGCCGATATGATCAAGATCGCCATGATCCGGATCGACGAACGCATCAAGCAGGAAAAACTGGCCAGCCGGATGATCATGCAGGTGCACGACGAACTGATTTTCGATGTGCCGCAGGCAGAGCTGGAACTGATGCAGACGCTGGTCCACGAAGAAATGGAACAAGCCCTGCCGCTAAACGTGCCCGTCCTGGTAGAAACCGGCAGCGGCGTGAACTGGGCGGTGTGCAAGTGATGCAGAAGCAAATGCATAACGCAAAGACGCAAAGGCGCAAAGATGCGAAGGGTGCAGTGGTTTTAGTTAAATGCTTAACGCAGAGGCGCAGAGACGCGGAGAGCGCAGAGAGTTTAACTTGGAACCAAAGATCCTGGAGATTCCTGATTTGTTTTATATTTTTTGTGGCATGTGGACATAAAATAGTATGATTTTGCGAGAGACCCTTCGCATCTTTGCTCCTTTGCGTCTTTGCGTTAAGCATTTGCTTTTCCTAATCTCTGCATTCTCCGCGTCTCCGCGCCTCTGCGTTATGCATTTGCTTTTCCTAATCTCTGCGCTCTCCGCGACTCCGCGCCTCTGCGTTAAGGCCTCCCCATGCAGATAATCCTCACCCTGCCCGCCTACAACGAAGCAGAAAACCTGACGCCCCTCATCGAACACGCCGTTCGCGTCTTTACCGACGCCGACCTCGACGCCCAGATCATCATCGTCAACGACGGCTCCACCGACAACACCGGTGCGGCGGCGGAGAAGCTGGCTTTGGATGTTGGCAACAATGCTGTCACCGTCATCCACCACCCCCACAACCAGGGCCTCGGCCGCGCCATCATGACTGGCCTGCGCGCCGCTGCCGACCGCGCCACCTCGCCCGACGACATCATCGTCTGCATGGACGCCGACAACACCCATTCGCCCGACTACATCCCCCGGATGGCCGACAAAATCTGGCACGACGGCTACGACATCGTCATCGCCAGCCGCTACCAGCCCGGCAGCCAGGAAATCGGCGTACCGCCGTTCCGGCTGCTGCTCAGCCGCGGCGCGCGCCTGGTGTTCCGGCTGATCCTGCGCCTGCCCGGCGTCCGCGATTACACCTGCGGCTACCGCGCCTACCGCGTCAGCCTCATCAAAGATGCCCTCGCCCTCCACGGCGACGCCCTCATCCAGCGGGAAGGCTTCGCCTGCACCGACGAACTCCTCGTCCGCCTAAGCCGCCTCGCTCCGCCGCACCACCCGCGCTCCCCCCGAATCACCGAAGTCCCCTTCATCCTCCGCTACGACCAGAAAAAAAGCCCCAGCAAGCTCCCGCTGTTTAAAACCATCTGGGAAACCCTGAAACTCCTCCGCGAAACCCGGTAGGGGAGACGCCGCGTGGAACGCAGCGGTACAGGTAGCGCCGCGATTTTCGCGGCGTCAGTGGACCGCTGTTGGGGTGGATGGGTGTGGAGTGCAGCGGCGCCGCGTGGAACGCAGCGGTACAAGGGGCAGCCGAGCTCGGGATTATTACGGTTTTGGGATTGCCTGTGTGACGACGTGCGGGGCGAATGGGGCGGAGTCGTTGTCGCCGATGGAGCAGGTGGGTGGGGTATTGATTTTGTCGATACTGTATTCGCCATTGGACGGGCAAGATGGCATGGCTTTCAGGTAGCCGGTGCCGTCCTCCTGGATAATTTCGTCAAAGGACACATCATAGTCTCCACCCTTTTTCTTTTCGACGGCATACATTGTGACAGCTCCCTCGATCTTGGCCAGGTTTTCCTGACAGCCTCGGGCGCGGCTGACCTCGCGGGCTCTGAGAAATGCCGGAACAGCAATGGCAACGATGATGCCGATAATAGCAACGACGATCATGATCTCGATGAGGGTAAACGCGCCTTTTTTGTGGGATGTGGTATGCACAATAATTTGTCCTTTAAGTACGGGCTAAACGGGACGGGAGGAAATGGATTTGCAAGAAAAAAGCGGGTGGCAAGTGCCACCCGCAATGGGAGAAAGGGGTATTAGCTCTGCAAATCTGTGAGCTTGTGCTGGACAGCCCAACCTGGTGCGCCATAGGGACATACCGGATTGGTGCCAACGGTGCCAATCGTGTAATTACTTCCAGTCGCCGGACATACTGGCATGGTTTTCAGATAACCAGTTCCATCATCACCGATGAGATCGCCGGATGTCGGCGACGCATCGTTACCTTTTTTCTTTTCAATTGCCCATTGCTCTTTCGCGCCTTCAACTTTGCTCAGGTTTTCCTGGCATGCACGGCCACGGGCGTTTTCACGAGCGCGAAGGAATGCCGGGACAGCGATGGCGATGATGATACCGATGATCGCGACGACGATCATGATCTCAACGAGCGTAAAGCCCTTTTTCACATTAAGTACTTTCATTTGTTTAAACCCTCCAAGGTTATGCCACAAACTTAGCATCTGGTATGCCATGACCGCATTTTGTTATAAGTCTTTGCAATCCAATCATCTAGTCATCTTTTAGTCGCCGTCCAGGAGGGGTATGTTATTGCCTGGGTACGGAGGGTAACGTGAAATGAGTAATTGTGGTTACAAAAAAAGAGAGCGGGAAGATCAATCTTCCCGCTCCATAATACTCGTGTTGCCTGTCTGCTAGTAATTAATCGCCGGCGTTCGCAAGAACGTGTTTCACGGCCCAGGTGCTTGTAGCTGTATAGCTGCATGTTGGGTCGGCCCCGACGTTACCAACAGTGTAGGTGCCACCGGCTGGGCACTTTGGCTCCTGCTTAAGGTACCCTGTGCCGTTTGTGCCGGTAAGGCTGGTCATTTCAATTGCAACCGCGTTAGCTACTTTCTTTTCGATGGCGTACTGTTCTTTTGCGCCATCAATCTTGCTCAGATTCTCCTGGCAAGCGCGGCCACGGGCGTTTTCACGAGCGCGAAGGAACGCCGGAACTGCGATGGCGATAATGATGCCGATGATCGCGACCACGATCATGATTTCCACGAGCGTGAAGCCCTTTTTCAGTGATACAAGTTTCATTGGGGTAAACCCTCCAAGGTTTGTGTTGCACCTGCTTCAGCTAGTCTTATGCCAAATATTTTGCAAGCGTAACCACTACTAAATCAACGTTCTAGTTTTCGTTTGGCTCCGAGTAGAGGCGTGTCGCGCGTTACCTGTGTAGGCGTCTACACACGGGGATAGAGTAATTTGTTACTCGGTCGTGGAATCGTCCGAAAATTTGTTTTCGGTACCAGATGAGGTCAGGTCGTGAAAAAGCGTTTTGGCAGGCGGGAGATTTGGATCCAGTTCTAAAGCCTTTTTCAGCGACTTAATCGCCTCAGTTTTCTTTCCGATTTCAGATTCATCTTCTGCGATGTGAAAGTAGAAAATAGCGGACGAATATCCCATTTCTTCTGCCACACGATAGAACTTGAGGGATTTAGTCGTTTGCCCGTCCAGCCGCAGTATGTCAGCCTTAAGGATAATTGTGTCTGGGATATCAGGCTTGATTCCGATTCCGTAATTGACGTATTTTAGAGCCTTCTTGTATTGTTTCAGGTCCGTTAGAAAAGTGCTTGCTGCGAGGGCGGATTTCCAACGCAGGTCGAGCACCATTGACTTGTCGTATGCTGAAAGACCAGCGGGATTGATTGCAAGAACCCTGCTGTAGTTCCGCAGAGTCTCCTGAATTAGCGCAGGATCATTATTGTGGGTGTTATAGTGATAAGCTCCCAAATTGAATAAAGCCTTCGCATCCAACGGGTTCGTTTTCACGATCGATGTCTGAAATGCGGCTTCATCGGTCCAAACAGGAAGCCGCATTTCTGTTCGGATGATGAGCGCGCAAACGACTACACACGGAGCTAGATTGAGCAGATAGTTGCGCCGGCTGAAAATCCAGTAGAGAATGCTGGTGAGACTGAGAGCTATTCCCATCAGCGGGAAATACATGAATCGCTCAGCCATAATTTGCGCCATTGGAAGGATGTTAGCGACCGGCAAAAATGCCAGTGCGGCGAATACGTAACCGGCTAAAAGGGGCCTGTTTCTGCGCCCAAGCAGGAACATGAGGCTGGTTATTAGCAGGATTAGCGCTATGCTGATCAGGACGTTCTTATCGAGCCATGAACCGGCTATAGGATAGCCGAAGTAGCTGCCGGTAAGCACAGTCGGCCAGAATGGCCAAAAGGTGATTTGCAGGTAGTGAACAACTGCTGTTGTCATTGTGGCGAGGAGCAGGCTGTAACTTCCCGCGAGGTTGACTCCTTGGTCGGACATTCCCAGCACAAGGTGTCTGGTTACGATATAGATCATTGTTGTAATTATAAGGGACGAAGTGGCGATTACTGTACGTTTGTTAACTGCCTGCCTCGGCTGGTGCGTTAAAATCAGCAGGAGAGCCGGGTAGATAATGGCGATCGGTGGAAGGCTTTCCTTAAAGAGGAGACCGGCCGTATAGAACAATGAGGCCAGGATGATGTTTTTTGTTGATGGTTTTGCGGCGTGGTTGAGGAGAAGGCATAGGGCTGCCAAACCGCAAATACATGCCAATATATCGTCTGCGGCTTTCATCCACCCAAGGATCTCTGTGTTTGCCGGGTGAACTGCCCAGGCAAATGCTGCCACCCAGGTTGCGGCTTGAAGTGTCGGTTGCAGTGGAGCGCCGAAGGGGCTTGAGTTTAGATAGTTGTACACCCGCCGAAAAAATACAAGAAGGAGACATGTGCAGACGCAATGAAGGAGCACATGTTGGAAGTGCCATCCGGCCGGACGGAGACCGTGTATCTTGTATGTAATCAGAAAATAAACATTACGAAGCGGCCGCCATGCGAATAAGTTGTGGGCGTCTGGATCATGACGGACGAATGTGCCTGGATCTGTGAAGAACTTCAGAATGTTGCTCCAGGACCTAATGGACTTGTTGTGTCCAATCATCCCGTAATCATCCCACACAAACGTGTACCACAGCGTCGGCAGGTAGACGCAGAGGACGGCGAGGAATAGCAGCAGGTATTGGATGAGGGGGCGGGCGAGGGCCTGGCGGAGTTGGGTTTTTAGGGGTTGGCTCATGAAATCGGATGTAGGCGCGGCGGGGGCGGGTTGGCAACTGGAAAGGTGGGGGGGGGTAGCAGGATTGCTGGTTAGATTTTTTCCTGGGTAGTGAGGAAAGTGCTGTTGCGTCGGAGGCAGCGGTGACAGGTGGCGCCGCGTGGAACGCAACGGTACACTCTTTTCGCCGCGTGAAACGCAGCGGTACGCTTTTTTTCGCTGCGTGGAACGCAGCGGTGCGGGGTCGGGGCGCATGGCGGCCTGATTGATGTATCGCTGCGATTTTCGCGGCGTGGATGGCGGTGGTCGGTCTACTGTGGGCCGCACCGGTTCTGTTTCGCCGCGTGGAACGCAGCGGTACATGGGGGCGCTTTTTTGTTGTGTTTGGTGTTGCGGGTTGGATTGGTGTGGGGGCTATGGGCCGTTTTTATCGTCGGAATTTGCCGCACTACCAGCCGGATGGTGCAATTTTGTTTGTGACGTTTCGTCTGTTGGGTTCGTTGCCGGCGGAGGTGATGGAGGGGATTCGTTTGCGTCAACTGGAGATTGAGGAGCTGGCGCGGTCTGGTGTGTTGTTGGATGAGCAGGTTCTGATTGAGCAGAAGCGGTTGTTTGGGGTTTATGATCGGGCGCTGGATGCGGCGGCGCGAGATGAGGGTGGGGATGCCTGGTTGTTTCGGGAGGCGGCGTTTGCGCGGGTGATGGTGGAGCGGATCCTGGCGGGGGAGGAGCTGGGGCGGTTTATTTTGCATCGGTTTTGTGTGATGCCGAATCATGTGCATTTGCTGCTGGAGCCCCTGCCGATGGTGCCGCGGGAGTTGTGGCCTGCGGGGGTGAGGCCGGAAGCACGGTGTCCGGGGGTGGGGGTGGAGCTGTTGGAGATGTGGAGGAATGGGCAATGGGTGATAGATAGGGATGGAAAGGACGCCGCGTGGAACGCAGCGGTACGGGGTGGGGTGGAGATCGATGGTGAGGAGGAGGGGTTGAGGTTTTGGGGGTTATCGGGGATTATGAATGGGATGAAGGCGGCGGCGGCGCGGGAGATTAATGAGTTGCGGGGGACACGGGGTGGGCTGTTTTTGCGGGAATCGTTTGATCATTATGTGCGGGATGCGGAGGAGTATGGGCGGATTTTGGCGTATATTGATGAGAATCCGGTGAAAGCGGGGCTGTGTGGGCGGGCGGAGGATTGGCTGTGGGGTTCGGTGGGATGGCAGGGGTGAGGTGACGCCGCGTGGAACGCAGCGGTACGGGATGAGTGAAGCCGGGAGGCAAGGCGGGGGTAAAATGTAGCGCTGCGATTTTCGCGGCGTCGATGGGCGGGTCAGCGCCGCGTGGAACGCAGCGGTACGGTTATGCGGGGTGTGCTGATGTGGCGTGGATTCGAGACACGCAGGAATGCCTGTTTTGCTGTCGTGGCTGACGGCAGTGATTTTTATTTGCGGAGGTAGACGGCGTCGGGGGTGTCGGGGAGGGGGTGGGGATGGTAGTGTTGCTGGAGGATGGGGGCGTAGAATTGCCGGGCGATGGGCCACCGCAGGACGAGGATGTCGGGATGGTAGTGTTGCCAGGTGTATTGGGGGTCGATTTTCATGTGGCCGGGGTAGTAGAGGGCGTACCAGCGGGGGGTTTGGAAGAGGGCGG
>Ga0182738_1004481_pt1 | contig 15423 bp, 13 predicted proteins | sample eDN5th30CBELigMG_FD_128876 | JGI IMG/M metagenome (GOLD analysis project Ga0182738, IMG submission 128876) | Enriched Miracle-Growth compost microbial communities from Emeryville, California, USA - eDNA 5th pass 30_C BE-Lig MG (version 2)... ... | reverse complement strand
TCGGCCTGGCCGTCACCGGCGTGGTGGACAAGGCCTGTCTCAAGCGCAACGACACCGCCACGGCCGGCTGCAAGCTGTACCTGACCAAGCCGCTGGGCATCGGCATCCTGACCACCGCCGAAAAAAAATCCAAGCTGCGCCCGGCCGACACGCACCTGGCGCGCGACTGGATGTGCACCCTGAACCGGCCCGGCAGCCGCTTCGGCAGGCTGGACGCGGTCAAGGCCATGACCGACGTCACCGGCTTCGGCCTGCTGGGACACCTGGTCGAAATGGCCGACGGCAGCGGCGTCAGCGCCCGCCTGCATTTCGATCGCGTGCCGCGCCTGCCCGGCATCGAGCACTACCTGGCCGAAGGCTGCGTGCCGGGCGGCACCGGCCGCAATTTCGACAGCTATGGCGAACGCATCGCCCCGCTGGGCCCGCAACAGATCAACCTGCTGTGCGATCCGCAAACCAGCGGCGGCCTGCTGGTGGCGGTGGCGCCCGAAGGCGAAGCCGAATTCCTGGCGGCCGCGGCCGAATCCGGACTGCGGCTGGATGCCATCGGCGAACTGGTCGCAAAACAGCGTTATGCCGTCGAAGTGATCTGATGCGTGCCGATACCCGCGACTACCGCCAACTCTTCCTGAACGACGTGCCCATGCTGGACACGCGCGCGCCCGTCGAATTCGGCAAGGGCGCGTTTCCCGGCGCGGTCAACCTGCCGCTGATGAACGACGCCGAACGGCAGCAGGTGGGCCTGTGCTACAAGCAGCAAGGCCAGGACGCGGCCATCGCCCTGGGCCACCGGCTCGTCGGCGGCCAGACCAAGGCCGCGCGGGTGGCGGTGTGGGCCGAGTTCGCCCGCGCCCACCCCCACGGGTACCTGTATTGCTTCCGCGGCGGCCTGCGCTCGCAAATCGCCCAGGCCTGGCTGCACGACGCCGGTGTCGAATATCCGCGCGTGCTCGGCGGCTACAAAGCCCTGCGCGGCTTCCTGCTCGACACGCTGGAACAGGCCGTGGCCCAGTGCCGCTTCGTCGTGCTGGGCGGCATGACGGGCACGGGCAAGACCGAACTGCTGCGCGCCCTGCCCCACAGCCTCGACCTCGAACACCATGCGCATCATCGCGGCTCCAGCTTCGGCAAGCACGTCGCCGGCCAGCCGGCGCAGATCGACTTCGACAACCGCGTGGCCATCGACATCCTGAAAAAACGCGCCGCGGGGCACGGCCAATTTGTACTCGAAGACGAAGGCCAGGCCATCGGCTGCTGCAGCCTGCCCTTCGGGCTGTACCGAAGCATGCAAAGCTGCCCGGTCGTCTGGCTGGAAGACAGCCTGGGCAACCGCGTCGAACGCATCCTGCGCGACTACGTCATCGACCTGTGCGCCGAATTCGTGGACGCTTACGGCGCCGCGGCGGGCTACGCCCGGTTTGCCGAGCGCCTGCGGCAAAGCCTGGACAACATCGCCAAGCGGCTGGGCGGCGAACGCCACAAGCGCCTGGCGGCCGCCATGGCCGCGGCGCTGGCCGAACAAGAACGCGGCGGCGGCGTCGACCTGCACCGCGTCTGGATCGAAGCGCTGCTGACGCAGTACTACGACCCCATGTACACGCACCAGCGCGAACTCAAATCGGCCCGCATCGTCTATGCCGGCGAGCAACACGCGGTGCTGCAATACCTGCGGCATCCGCAATAAACCGCGTTTACGGGTTTTCCCTAGCCAAAACCGGGTCGATAATGCCTGTGCCCGTTCGTCGTAGGCATACATCCACTCGTAAAAAGGTGTACTTACCATGACTACCGGAACCGTAGTGCTCCATCGCGTCCTGCGCGCCCCTCCCGAACGCGTCTACCGGGCCTTCCTGGAACCCGATGCCCTGGCCAAGTGGCTGCCGCCGTACGGCTACACCTGCCAGGTGCACCATATAGAAGCCAAGGTCGGCGGCACCCACAAGATGTCGTTCCGCAACTTCACCACCGGCCACAGCGACGCATTCGGCGGTGAATACCTGGAACTGGTCCCGTTCGAGAAAATCCGCTATACCGACCAGTTCGACGACCCCAACATGCCGGGCCAGATGGTGGTCACGGTTTCGCTGCGGCAGGTATCGTGCGGAACCGAACTGAATATCCGGCAAGAAGGCGTGCCCGAGGTCATTCCCACCGAAATGTGCTATTTGGGCTGGCAGGAATCGCTGTTGCAGCTGGCCAGGCTGGTCGAGCCGGAAAACGCCGAATGACGCCTCGGCCGGGCCCGGGCCGGCCCGCGGACTGGTTATGATCGGCATGCATCCGACGCGATGGCGTCACCCGTTCACGAGAAGTGCATGCCGACCGTAACCACCCAAGATATTTCCGTCGACACCGCCGACGGCCGCTTATTCGCCCGGCGCTGGACGCCCGACACCCTCGACACGCGGCAGGCGCCGATGGTCTTGTTCCACGATTCGCTGGGATGCGTGGAGCTGTGGCGCGATTTTCCGCGGCAGTTGGCGGCGGCGACCGGCCGCGCCGTCATCGCCTACGACCGTCTGGGGTTCGGCCGCTCCGATCCGTATCCGGGCGAATTGCAGGCCGGCTTTATCGAACAAGAAGCGCGCCAGGGCTTCCGCCAGGTCCACGCCGCGCTGGGCCTGGACCAGTTCGTGGCCTTGGGCCATAGCGTCGGCGGCGGCATGGCCCTGGTGTGCGCGGTGGTGCACGAAGCGTCTTGCCGCGGCCTGATCACCGAGTCGGCGCAGATGTACACCGAAGAATTCACGCTGCAGGGCATCCGGCAGGCCCGCGAGGCGTTCGCCCAGCCGGGCCAGCTCGATCGCCTGAAGAAATACCACGGCGACAAGGCGGCCTGGGTACTGAGCGCATGGATCGATACCTGGCTGTCGCCGCGCTTCGCCGACTGGCACCTGGACGATTATTTGCGCGCGGTGCGCTGCCCGGTGTTGTCCTTGCACGGCGGCCAGGACGAATACGGCTCGCTCGAGCATCCGCGCCGCCTGGCCACCCTGGCCGGCGCCCGGTCGGTCATACTCGAAACCTGCGGCCACGTGCCGCACCGCGAGCAGCCCGAACGCGTCATTGCAGAAATCACGCAGTGGCTGCGGCAGCCCGCCAGCGCTACGTGAAATTGACCGGCAGCGCCGCGCCCTCGACGCATGCCACCAGCGCCTCGCCCGCCGCCGCGTCCACCGCGTGCCCGCCCGTGAACGCCGAAAACGCCGGCAACACCGTCAGCCTGCGCCGCAGCCAGAACACCGGCCAGTCGCGCGGCACACCGGGCATGCGCAGCTTGGGATGCACGTGGCCCGCGATCACATGGCGGCCTTGCAGGTCGGCGTCGGGTAGGTGGCGGAACAGGAACGGGCCGTCGCCAGCTTCGTGCCCCAGCTGCCTTATCTCGAGCAAGGCGCGGCCCAGCGCCCGGTCGTGATTGCCGGCCACCGCCGCCACGTCCAGGGCGGCATGCCGGCGGCGCCAATCCAGCCAGGCGTCGCGCCAGCCGGCCTGCGAGGCCGGGCCATGCAATACGTCGCCCACCATCCAGAGCTCGCCGGCGCCCGTGGCCGCCACCAGGCTTCCCAGCCGCTGCAGGTCGTCTTGCGTGGCGCCGCTGGGCACGGCAATGCCGGCCCGGCGAAACACGTGGCTCTTGCCCAGGTGCAGGTCGGCAATGACCAGGCGCCGCCGTGCCGGCCAGTACAGGGCGCGCGCGCCCAGCAAGGTCACGGACTCGCCCGCCAGCACAACGTCCAACGCGTCATCCCGCGATGCCGGCATAGCGTTTCTCCAGTTGCGCGGCGGCACGCCGGACGCGGGCCTGCCAGGTTTCGGTGCTGAGCTGGCCGCGCAGGCTGTCCGTCCATAGCGGAAACGATAAAGGCGTCAGCGCGCGCGGCTCGCACAGGATCAGGGCGCGGGCCGCGCAGTCGCGCAACGCCGCCATCAGCCGCGGCGCCTCGAGCTGGATGTCGAGCACCTCGCGCTCGGCCTGCGCCAGCAACAGATGATCCGGATCGTAGCGGCGCAGCACGTCGTACAGCAGGCCGCTGGACGCCTGCACCTGCCGCAGCGAGCGCGCCGCCCGGCCCGGCAGCGAGGGCGTCAGCAAGCCCGCCACGCGCGCGATTTCGCGGAACTGCCGGCGCGCCAGTTCGCCCAGGTTCACGCCGTCGCGCAAGTCGTCGGCCATGTCGGCCGGATTGAGCAATTGCCGCAACAATGCCTCGTCCAGGCCGGCGGGCTGGGCCAGGGTCAGCATCAGCCCATAGTCGTTGACGGTATAGGAAAACGTGTTGGCCTGCCGCCGGCCCCAGCGCAGCGCCAGCATGGCCGCCATGCCCTCGTGCACGGCGCGGCCGGCGAACGGATACAGAAACAGGTGCCTGCCCCGCCGTGTGCCGATCAGTTCGGCAACCAGGCGCCCGCGGCCCGGCAGCGCGCTGGCCTGGCGCTGGATGCGCAACAGCGGCTCGGCGGCCCGCATTTCGCGATGCGTGCCGGGATGCGTATACAGGCTTTCCACTTCGCGGGCCAATTGCGTCGACAGGGGCATGCGGCCGCCTTGCCAGGTAGCGACGGGGCCATTGCCTCCCTGGGCCCGCCGCACATAAGCCGTCATTCCTTCCAGGCGCACCAGCTTCAGCGTGCGCCCGGCGAACTGGAAATGGTCGCCGGGCCGCAGCCGCGCCAGGAAGCCCTCTTCCACCGAGCCCAGGCCGCCGCCCCGCAGATACTTCACCGCCACCGCCCCATCGGCCGCGATCGTGCCGATGGACAGGCGGTGCCGCAGCGCGACGCGCCGGTCGTGCACGCGATACCGGCCGTCCTCATCGCGCTCCACGCGGCGGAACTCGGGATAGTTGCCCAGCGCGCGCCCGCCCTGCACGACGAAATCGAGTACGGCCTGCCAGGTCGTCCGGCCCAGCGCGGCGTAGGCGTGCGTGCCGCGCACTTCCCGGTACAGCTCGTCGGCGTCGAAGCCGCCGCCCAACGCCAGCGTCACCGCGTGCTGCGCCAGCACGTCCAGGCTGTCGCGCGGTGGCGGCCTCGACTCGATCTCGCCCCGCGCGATGGCCTGGCGGGCGGCGGCGTACTCGACCAGTTCCAGGGCCTGGGCGGGCACGCAGATCACATGGCCCGACTCGCCCGGCCGGTGCCGTGCGCGGCCGGCCCGCTGCAGCAGCCGGGCAATCCCCTTCGGGCTGCCGATCTGCAAGACCTGGTCCACCGCCGGAAAATCCACGCCCAGGTCCAGGCTGGAAGTCGCCACCACGCAGCGCACGCTGCCGTCGCGCAGGCCTTGTTCGGCGGCGGCCCGCAGCTTGGGGTCCAGCGAACCATGGTGCAGCGCCAGCGTGGCGGGGTCTTCCGGCCAGATCGACGCCAGCGCGCGATGCCACAGTTCCGCCTGGGCCCGGGTGTTGGTGAACAAAAGACTGGCGCGCACCATGAACAGGCGCTTGTATACGCGCGCCAGTTGCGACAGGCCCAGGTACCCGGCCCACGGCAAAGCCCCGTTGCGTTCCGGCAGCAAGGTGGAAACAACCACCTTGCGAGACCGCGCGCCGGCCACCAGGGCGCCGTCCGGCGCATGCGGCAGCAGCACCGCGCGAGCGTCGTCCAGGTTGCCCAGCGTGGCCGACAGGCCCCAGGTGCGCAGCGCCGGCGCCTGGCGCCGCAGCCGGGCCAGGCACAATTGCAGCAGCACGCCCCGCTTGTTGCCCAGCAACTCGTGCCACTCGTCCACGACCACGCAGCGCAGGGCGCGAAAGCGCGGCGCGGCATCCGCGTAAGACAACAGCAACGCCAGAGACTCGGGCGTGATGACCAGCACCTGCGCCTTGCCCTGGCGCGCCAGCCGCTTGTCGCGCGCGCTGGCATCGCCGGTGCGCAGGGCCACCGTCCAGGCCAGCCCCAGGTCTTGCGAGACCTGGGCCAGCGCCCGCGCGGTATCGGCCGCCAGCGCCCGCAGCGGCGTCACCCACAACACCAGCGGCCCCGCGGCCGCGGCCGAAAGCGCGGCGCCGTCTGCCAGCGCTTGCAGCACCGGCCCGCCGAACGCCGCCAGCGTCTTGCCGCTGCCGGTCGGCGTGTGCAGCAGGCCGGACTCGCCGGCCAGGTACCTGCGCCAGGTTTCGCGCTGGAACGCGGCGGCCTTCCAGCCGCGCGCCCGGAACCAGGCCGCCAGGGGCGCATCCCAGCCGCGCGGCATGGCGCTCATCGGGCCAGCGCCTTCAACGTGTCGAGCTGGTCCGCCTCGGCGGCCGGCTTGTCGTGCCGCCAGCGCAGAATACGGGGGAAACGCACCGCCACGCCGGATTTGTGGCGCCTGGAAAGCATGACCCCTTCGAATCCCAGTTCGAACACCTGCACCGGATCGACCGAGCGCACCGGGCCGAAGCGTTCGCGCGTATGGGCCCGCAGCCAGCGGTCCAGCCGCAGTATTTCCTGGTCGTCCAGGCCCGAATAGGCCTTGGCCACGGGCATCAGCACATCCCCTTGCCACAGCCCGAAGGTGTAATCGGTATAAAGCGTGCTGCGCCGCCCATGGCCGGCCTGCGCATACATCAACACGGCGTCGATGGTGAGCGGATCGATTTTCCATTTCCACCAGTCGCCGCGCCGCCGGCCGCTCTGATACGGGGCGCCGGCGCGCTTGAGCATGAACCCCTCGACGCCGCGCTGGCGCGACTCATCGCGCAGGGCCGCCGCCGCTTCCCAGCTTGGCGGCCGCACCGTGGGCGACAGGCCCAGGCGGGGGTCGGGATGCCGCCGCAGCAGCGCCCGCAACTGGCGGCGGCGCTCGGTTTGCGGCAATTCGCGCAAGTCGGTTCCATTCAGTTCCAGCAAGTCATACGCCAGCATCCGCACCGGCGCCTCGGCCAGCCACTTGGGGCCGGGCTTCAGGCGCTGGATGCGGGTCTGCAGGGCCGCGAAGGCCATCGGCTCCGCGGCGGCGTCCTGCCAGGCCAGCAACTCGCCGTCCAGCACGCAATCCACGTCCAGGGCCGCCGCCGCGGCCTCGACTTCCGGAAAACGTCCGTCCAGCCGCTCTTCACCGCGCGACCACAGCGCCACTTCGCCGTGGCGCCGGATCAGTTGCGCGCGGATGCCATCCCACTTCCATTCGATGAGCCAATCGTCGATGGGCCCCAGGACGGCCGGATCGCCTTCCAGCGGCGAAGCCAGGAAAAACGGATACGGCTGCTGCCGGTCGCCCGGCAGCTCTTGCGCGCTGAGCAGATTGCGCAGGAAGTCCGGGCTGGGCGTCCACGACCCCAGCATGCGCTGCGCGATGCGGGCGATCGGCACCCCCGACATCTCGGCCAGCGCCTGTTGCACCATGCGCTGCGACACGCCCACGCGCAACGCGCCGGTCAACAGCTTGTTGAAGACCAGCCGCTCGTCGAAGGGCAAGCCCAGCCAGGCCTTCACGACAACGGCGAGGCGTGCCTCTTCATCGCGATTGGCCACCGGCAGCAAGGCCTCTTCGATCCAGTCGGCCAGGCCTCTTTCCGGGGCGGCCCGGACCGGGTCCGGCACCAGCAGCGCCAGGGTTTCGGCCAGGTCGCCCACCTGGTCATAACTGGCGTCCACCAGCCAGGGCGCGGTGCCCGACGCCGCGGCGGCCCAGGCGCGCAGTTCGCCGGCGCGGGCGATGGTGCGGCGCGCGCTGGTGATTTTTCCGCCGGCCAGCAGGTACAGCGCCCAGGCGGCATCGCGCGGCGGCGCGTCGCGGAAGTACGCCACCAGCGCCGCGCGCTTGTCCAAGGTAGCAGTGCTACGGTCCAGTTCCTGGTACAACGCCGCGAATCGCTTCATGCACGGGTCCGCCTGTGGGTTCTAGTCATCCTCGCCATACTGGGTGGCCAATGTCTCGCTCGCCACGCCGTCCTCGTTCAGCGCGCGCACCAGCGCGTGGGTGTCGCCATGCGTGGCGATCACGCGGCGCGCGCCGGTTTCGCGGACGGTGCGCAGCAGGCCGGGCCAGTCCGCATGGTCGGACACCACGAACCCCCTGTCCATGTTGCGGCGGCGCCGGTTGCCGCGCAGGCGCATCCAGCCCGACGCGAATCCCTGCTGGGCCTTGCGGAACCTGCGCAACCAGGGGCTGCCCGCGGCCGACGGCGGCGCCAGGACGAGTTCCCCAGCAAACCCCGTACCCGTCGACGGCGCGGCCGCGCCGGCATCGATCACCAGCCGGGTCTCGGCCATGTCGATGCCGGCGCGGCGGTATACCTCTACGCCGGCCGCGATGGCGCCGTGCAAGTAAACCGGCCGATCCAGGTAGGGTTTCAGTTCCGCCAGCAGGCGCTGCGCCTTGCCCAGCGCATAGCAATAAAGAACGGCCGCCTCGCCGCGCGCCGCGCAATGGTCGCGCCACCGCGCGATATCGCGCGCCACCTCGGCCGTGTCGGGCCAGCGGTAGATCGGCAGGCCGAAGGTGGCCTCGGTGATGAAGGTATCGCAGGCCACGGCCTCGAACGGGGTGCAGGTGGGATCCGGCTGGCGCTTGTAGTCGCCGGACACGACCCAGACCTGGCCGTCCGCCTCGATGCGGACCTGCGCCGACCCCAGCACATGGCCCGCCGGATGCAAGGACACGCGGGCATCGCCCAGCGTGAACGGCTGCCCGTAATCGTGGGCCCGGTAGTCTTGCTGGCCCAGCCGCCATTGCAGGATGGGCAGGCCCTCGGCCGTGGTGTGATAGCGGCCCATGCCGGCACGGGCGTGATCGCCGTGGCCATGCGTCAAGACCGCGGTGGCCACGGGCCGCCAGGGATCGATATAGAACTGTCCGGCCGGGCAATACAGGCCTTCCGGACGCAGTTGCACGAGATCGGGCACGACAGGCCTCCGGTTCGGCGCGGCGCGGATCGCGCCGCGTGCCGTCGTGCCACTGTTATACCGCGTAGCCGCGAACGGCGAGCGTGGCGCCACGCGGACAGCCCGTGCGCTAGACCCCGACTTCCTGTTCGACCACCCGATGCCAGGCCCGCAGGATGGCGCTGTCGCTTTCCATTTTCAGCCAGGCGCCATGGACGACGGATTCCACCGTACTGTGTTCGATCGCCGCAAAACGCACGTCGGGCAGTTTGGCGTTGGCCAGCGCGCGCGGCACCAGGGTAACGCCCATGCCTTTCGAAACGCAGGCCACCACGGTCAGCCAGTGGCGAACCTGATGCTTGATATCGGGATGGAAACCCGCGGCCAGGCAGCGGGCGACCACCTGGTCGTAATACGAAGGCGAGAACGCCCGAGAAAACAGCACGAAGGGTTCGTCGCGGAAATCGCCCAGTTTCTGTTTGCGCCTGCCACCCGCCGGGTGGTCGTGCGGCAGGCACAGCAGGAAAGGCTCGCGCAGCAGCTCGCGGGCAGCGATTTCGGCGGGCAGGCTGGCGCTGTGGACAAAGCCATAATGGATCTGCCGCCCAAGCAACGCCGGAATCTGGTCCGACGTGCTGAGTTCCAGCAGTTGCAGGTCCACCAGGGGGAACTCGGCCCGGTAGCGGTCGACCGCCCGATCCAGGCCGCGATACAGCATCGACGCGAAAAATCCGACGCTGAGCACGCCGTCGAGTCCGCCATGCACCCGGGCCGCGATATCGGTGGCCTGCCGCACCTGGGACAAGGCCTTGCACGCCTCTTGATAGAACGCCGCGCCCGCCGCCGTCAGCCTGACGTCGTGCGTCGATCGCTCTACCAGCGCGAAGCCCAGCTGTTCTTCCAGCTGCCGTATGGAAACACTGAAAGGCGGCTGCGATATATTGCAGCGCCGTGCCGCGCGGCCGAAGTGCAATTCTTCGGCCAGGGCCACGAAATGCCTGAAATGTCGGAGTTCGATACCTGTGGTCATTCGCGGGGCGTATGGCTCGTTCCGGGAAAGATATTAGACGCCAGGATGGGTTTGACGCACATTATGGCCCGATTCAAGCTGCCGCGGCGCCAAGCCGTCCGGCGCCAAACAGGAGACGACAGTGGGCGAGTTCGTGCGGTACGAGGTCATAGAGGGCGTTGCGGAAATCACCATGGACCGCGGGCCGGTCAACGCCATCGATATGCAGTTGGCTCGCGAAGTCGTGGATGCCTACCAGCGGGCCCGGCACGATGACTCCGTGCGATCCGTCATACTGAAGAGCGCGCTGCCCACGGTATTTTCCGCCGGCGTGGATTTGAAGGTGGCCCTGGAATTCGACGGCCAGGCGCTGCGCAGGCTGATCGAAGTTTTCTACTACGAGATGCACGAGGCACTCTACCGCATGGGCAAGCCCGTCATCGCGGCGGTGAACGGGCATGCGCGCGCCGCCGGAGTGACCTGGGCCGTGTCCTGCGATATGGTGATCGCGGCGGAAGAAGCCAGGATGGGCTACCCCGAAATCGACGTCGGGCTGCTGCCCGCGATGCACCTCGTCCATCTGCCGCGCCAGGCGGGCCGCCATCGGGCAGCCCAGCTGCTCTTCACCGGCGATATCGTCAGTGCCCACGAAATGCTGCAACTGGGCGTGGTCAATGAAGTGGTCCCGCGCGACCAGGTGCTTGAACGCGCCCGCGCGCTGGCGCAGCGGCTGGCTCGCAAGTCGCCGCTGGCCATGCGCATGCTGCGCGACGCCTTCATGCGGGCCAACGACCTCGACTACCGGCGGTCGATGGAAAGCGTCGTCGAGACCATGTGCCTCTTGAAAGACTCGGAAGATTCGCGCGAAGCACTGCGCGCTTTCGTCGAGAAACGCGAACCTGTATTCCGGGGCGTCTAGCGCGCCGGCATAAAACCGTCAGGCAAAACCAAGAAAAGGAGACATCCATGCTCAGAAAGTTCGTGCCGGCTATTGCGGCGCTGCTCGCGGCCATCGGTGCCGGCCCCGCCCACGCCAACGACCTCTACCCCAGCAAGCCGGTCAAGATCATCGTGCCGTTTACCGCGGGCACGGCCACCGATACCGTGACGCGCATCATCGCCGGAGCGCTGACCCAGTCGCTGGGCCAGCCCGTCATCGTGGAAAACCGCGCGGGCGCCGACGGCGCGATCGGCGCGGTGGAGGTGGCTCGCGCCGCCCCCGACGGCTATACCCTGCTGATGTCCACCAACGGATTCTGCGCCGTGCCGTCGATGCGCAAAAATCCGCCCTACCATCCCCTCGATGACTACACGCGCATCTCGATGGTGGGGCGCTACTCGTTTTTCCTGTACGTGAACGCCACGGTGCCCGCGCGCTCTTTGCAGGAATTGCTGGACTACGGCCGCGCGCATCCGGGCAAACTGAACTATGCCACCGGCAACCCGACCGGCATCGTTGCCACCGGCCAGATGCTTTCGTTGTCGAAAGTAAACATGCTGCAGGTCCCGTATAAGGGCGAGCCCGCCGGCGTCACCGACTTGGTGGCGAACCGTGTCCAGCTCATGTTCGCCACTCCGACCACGGCCGGCCAGTATGTCGCGCAAGGAAAACTGCGCATGCTGGCCACCACCCTGCCCACGCGCAGCCCGGCCTTCCCCGATACTCCCACGATGGAACAGGCGGGGGTTCCGGGGTTTTCGGTCTCTTCCTGGGCAGCCCTGCAAGGGCCGGCCAACATGCCGGCGGACCGGGTCGAGCGGCTGTCTCGCGCCATGGCCCAGGCATTGCAGCAGGACGATGTCAAGCAGCAACTGGCCCGGCAGAACTTCCTGCCCGCCAGTTCCACCCCGACCGAACTGGAAGCGTTCATCAAGGAGCAACTCGCGATCTACGCCCAGACCCTGAAAGAAGCGCATGTCCAACCCGAATAATGCCTCTGCGGCCGCCGATGGCCAGCGCGACGCCGGCGCGCTCTCGGGTGTCGTCGTGCTCGATTTGACCCGGATACTGGCCGGCCCCTGGTGTACGCAGATGCTGGCCGACTTCGGTGCCGAGGTCATCAAGGTCGAGCGCCCGGGGGCCGGCGACGACACGCGCGGCTGGGGGCCTCCCTGGATGCCGGGCACCGGCTCCGCGTCCGGCGCCGACGCCCGGCATTCGACCTACTTCGCGGCAGCCAATCGCAACAAGAAGTCGGTATCGGTAGATCTCTCGGGCGTCGAGGGACGCAAGCTCGTGCGCGCCCTCGCCCTGCGTGCCGACGTGCTGATCGAGAACTTCAAGGTCGGCGATCTCGCTCGCCATGGCCTGGATTACGCATCGCTTTCAAAAGAACATCCGGGGCTGATCTACTGCTCGATCACCGGCTATGGCCAAACCGGCCCCTATGCCGCGCGGCCCGGGTACGATTTTATTTTCCAGGGCGAAGGCGGCCTGATGAGCGTGACCGGCGAACGCGACGGCCGCCCCGGCGGCGGCCCCCAGAAAGTCGGCGTGGCCATCGCGGACATCGTTACCGGAATGTACGCATCGAGCGCAGTGCTCGCGGCGCTGCACCGGCGCTCCGCCACCGGCAGGGGCCAGTACATCGACCTGGCATTGCTCGATTGCATGGCGGCGTTTGGCGCCAACCTGGCTTTCAACCATCTGGTTACGGGAGACATTCCCCAACGCTACGGCAATGCGCATCCCACCCTGGTTCCCTACGAAGTGCTGAGATCGCGCGACGGCCACGTCATCGTCGCCGCCGGCAACGATGTGCAATGGCAACGCTTCTGCCGGGCGCTGCAACGCGACGACCTGGCCGCCGATCCGCGGTACGCCACGGCCAGCGGCCGCATCGTCCATCGCCAGGCCCTGATTCCGGAAATCGAGCGCACCTTTGCCCAGCGCGAGTCGGCATATTGGCTGGCACGGCTGACCGAGCACGGCATCCCGAACGGGCGCATCAACGACTACAAGGCGGTCTTCGAGCACCCGCAAATCCGGCATCGGGGCATGCGGGTCGAGATGCCCGGCAATGACGGGGAACCGGTGCCCGGCGTGGCGAATCCGGTGAAGTTTTCCGAGTCCGCCGTGCGATACCGGCATGCGGCCCCCGAGCTTGGCCAGCACACGCAAGAGGTTTTGCGTGAAAAATTGGGCATGGACGCCGCGGCGATCAGGTCACTGGCCGCCGGCGGCGCTATTTCCGTGCGGTAGGCCAGCCTTCAACCGCCGTAATCGCGCGCCAGGCGCACGACCGTCACGCCGGGCTTCAACTGCCGCAACGAGGGCATGATCAGCGTGCAGTTGTCGTACGGCGTGACCAGGGGCGTGTCGTCCGCCCAGCCTATCACCGACCCTGCCCGCGGCAGGGTCTCGAGGCCTTGCCAGGGCTGGGCGAAACGCAGGTTCATCGACGGGGCCACCACCGCATCGGTGACTTCCAGCACGCGCTGGCCGGCGGTGGCATCACCGTTCGATTCCGCCCTCGGCTGCAACCAGCCGCCCGGCAGGTCGGCGGCATCCACTACACCGGATTCGGCCAGCATGCGCGCCACCAAGTCGCGCGCCACCCGCAACGCGGAGGGATCGCCATGAAAGCCGCACTCGATCAGCAGGGCACAGGCATCGGCCGCACCGGGATCGCCGAACCGGCCGTAGTCCCGCATGCGCACGCCATCTTTGTGGCCGGCGTCCACGATGACGTGCCGGGGTGCCCCCAGGCGGCGCGCCAGCGCGATATTGCGCGCCAGCACCCCGGTCAGCAACAGCGGCGCGCCCGGCTCGTGCATCGAATGCAGGTCCAGCAGCCAATCGGCGCGTTCCACCCACGGACGCAGCGCGGCGCCGCGGCGCCGCTCGCGGGTGGCCGGATGGTCCAGGCGTGCGGCGCTCCAGACGCGGTTCAAGTCTTCATCGACAAAGCGCGAGGCGTCGTGCCTGGCCAGCTCGAAGCGGTCGAACGCCTCTAGATTGCAGAAGGCCAGCGTCAGGCCGCCACGCCGCGGCCGCAAGCCGCTTGTTAGCAGCTCTTTCAAGGCCCACGCGCCGCACAGCTCGTTGCCGTGCATCAGGGCCGATATCATCAGCGTGCGGCCCGGCTTGCCGGAATCGAAATGCCATATCCCGGGCGTGTCCGTATTGCCGGCACGCTCGGCCGAGATATCCGGAACGGAAAGCTGGAATTGCATGCTGCGTTCTTCCTGTACCGCGCTTACTGCGCTTCGATTTTGGCGGCCTTGACCAGCGCGCCGTATTTGCGGGTTTCGTCGGCCTGATAGGCCACCGGATCCAGGCCGGGCCGGGCCAGCGTGCCGCCGGCTTCCTGCAGCTTGGCGCGGAACTGCTCCGACTTCAGCGTATCGGCCAGCGCGCCGCGCAGCCTGGCGGCGACCGGCTCGGGCAACCCCGCGGGGCCGTACAAGGCAAACCAGACACTGATGTCCACGCCTTCGAAACCCGGGGTCTCGGCCAGGGCCGGGATATCGGGCGCCACCGGCGAACGTTTTTTCTCGGTGACGCCCAGCGCCGTCACCTTGTCGCCGCGCACCTGCGGCAGTCCGGACGACATCACCAGCACGCCGTAGTCCAGCTGGCCGCTCATCAGGTCGGTCACCAGCGGCGCCACGCCGCGGTACGGCACATGTCCGGCGCGCGTGCCGGTGGACTGGTTGATCATTTCACCGGCCAGGTGCAGGGCGGTGCCCACGCCCGAGGAACCGTAGTTGTAGTGGCCGGGCTCGGCCGCGCGCAGCTTCTGCAGATACTCGGCGGCGGTCTTCACGCCCGATTCCTTGCTGGCGGCCAGCAGCATCGGCTGCGAGGCGATCACGCCCAGCGCCGAGAAATCCTTGGCGCCATCGTATTTGACGGCGTTGTTGACCATGCCGGCGATGACCATTTCGTTGGTCGATCCCAGCAGCAGCGTATAGCCGTCGGGGGCCGCCCGCGCCACGCGCTGCGCCCCGATGGTGCCGCCCGCCCCGCCGACGTTCTCGATCACCACGCTCTGGTCCAGGCGCTTGGCGAGTTCTTCCCCGAACAGGCGGGCGGTCAGGTCCACGCTGCCGCCGGCCGGATAACCCACCACCAGCGTCACGGGGCGATCCGGGTAATCGGCCAGCGCGGGCGCCGCAACGGCGCAGGCGGCGAGGGAACAGAGCGCGAACATGGCCCCGCGCAGGGGCTGCGGTACGAATTTCATGAGTTTCTCCCTTGGGTGGTCGGATGGACGGCGGTCCCGTCTCGTTGGAATATCGGTCGATATTCTCCGGTGGCCCACCAGGGCGCTTCGTGCCTAAATGGCACATAGCCGTGCTTATTCGTACTTTCCGTGAGGCAGCGCAAGCGCCGTTCAGGCCGCCCGGCTGGCGGTGGCTTCCCAGGCGGCTTCCGCCAGGTCCGCCAGCCTGGCCCGTGAACGGTACAGGCGCACCTCGAAGGCGATCTCTTCGCTGCGCCCGCCCAGCGCCACCAGGCTGCCCCGGCGGCAGTCGCCCATCACCATGGACCACGGCAGCCAGGCCACGCCCAGGCCTTTCAGCACGATTCCATGCGCGGCATCCAGCGAGTCGATGCGCATGAACGGCGCCAGCGCGTAGGGGGTGGCCTCCAG
>Ga0182738_1004480_pt1 | contig 15426 bp, 9 predicted proteins | sample eDN5th30CBELigMG_FD_128876 | JGI IMG/M metagenome (GOLD analysis project Ga0182738, IMG submission 128876) | Enriched Miracle-Growth compost microbial communities from Emeryville, California, USA - eDNA 5th pass 30_C BE-Lig MG (version 2)... ... | reverse complement strand
CGAACCCAATTTCCGCGCCCGAGGCCGATCGGCGAATCGCGCGAATTTGGCCAAACGAACCCAATTTCCGCGCCCGAGGCCGATCGGCGAATCGCGCGAATTTCGCCGAACGAAGCCAATCTCCTCCCCCGAGGCCGATCGGCGAATCGCGCGAATTTCGCCGAACGAAGCCAATCTCCGCGCCGAGGCCGATCGACGCAAACGGCTGGCGGAATTGACTTTGCACCCAAAATCCCGCCGGGAACGCCGATCTCCCGATCGGCATCCGGGCCAACCGCCGATGGGGGGAGAGGAGCCGATCGGGAGATCGGCGTTCCCAAGGTGGCCGCCCGACGGTTTCTCAAACGAAGCTTAATCCGGTTGGGGGGCCGAGGGGTCGGCCAGTTGGTTGGGGGCGTCGGTCATGATCCGCTGGGCTTCGTCCCGGCCGATGCCGATTCGCTGGATGGAGAGGGCGCGCCCGGTTGTCGGGTCGACCGTCACCAAGGCCCCGTTGAGCCGAGGGTCTCCCGTCGCCACGTCGAAGTGGGTCGGCACGAACGAGAGCGTGGCGCTTAAGACCCGGTCGTAGCGGCGGCCGAGGATCCCATCGTGCGGCCCGGTCATGCCCACGTCGGTCTGATAGGCGGTCCCGCCCGGAAGGATCTGCTCGTCGGCGGTGGCGACGTGGGTGTGAGTCCCCAGGACGGCCGAAACGCGGCCATCGAGATAACGGCCCAGCAACTGCTTCTCGCTGGTGGCCTCGGCGTGGACATCCACCAAAACCACGTCGGCGGCGCTTCGGATCTGTTCCAGGACCCGATCGGCGGCGCGGAACGGACAGTCGACGGGCTTCATGAAGGTTCGGCCCAGAACCGAGAAGACGGCCGCGAACGTCCCGTCGCGCGCCTTGACCAGGGCCAGTTCCGGTCCCGGCGATTCGGGGGGAAGGTTGGCCGGCTTGAGCACCCGGTCGGAGCGGTCGAAGATCTGGTGAATCTCGTCCTTGCGGTAGACGTGATCCCCCATCGTCAGCACGTCGGCGCCCGCCTCGACCAGCTCCTCGAAGCAACGGATCGTCAGGCCCGAGCCGCCCGCGGCGTTCTCGGCGTTGCAGACGACCAGTCCCAGGCCCCAGCGGTGGATCAGGCGGGGGAGCACCTGGGAGAGGATCTTCCGGCCGGGAGAGCCGACGACGTCGCCGATGAAGAGGATCTTGAGGGGAACCAACGCCTTGCTCGCTCTCCGGTCTTGGGAATCAATGGGCGATCGCGACGTTGCGGGTCTCGCGAAGGACCGTCACTTTGACTTCGCCGGGATAGGACAACTGGCTTTGAATGGCCTGGGCGATCTCTCGGCAGAGGGTCGCGGAATGGGCGTCGTCGATCTCCTGGCTGTCGACCATCACGCGGACCTCTCGCCCCGCCTGAATGGCGTAGGCCTGCTCAACGCCGGGAAAGCCGAGAACCAGGGCCTCCAGCTCCTCCAGTCTCCGAACGTACTTCTCCAAAGTCGCCCGCCGCGCTCCGGGACGGCTGGCGCTGACGGCGTCGGCGGCGGCGACCAGGACGGTATAGGGAGCGTCGACCCGAAGGTCGTCGTGGTGCCCGAGCGCCGCGTGGGTGACTTCGGGGCCTTCGCCGTATCGCCTGAGCAACTCGGCGCCGATCGCCGGATGGCCGCCCTCCATCTCGTGATCGGCGGCCTTGCCCAGATCGTGGAGCAGCCCGCAGCGCCGGCCGAGCGCGCCGTCAAGGCCGATCTCCTCGGCCATCATGCCGGTCAGGAAGGCGACCTCGATGGAGTGCCGCAGCACGTTTTGGGAATAGCTGGTGCGGAACTTGAGCCGGCCCAGATAGTCGAGAATCTTCTCGTTGAGGCCGACGACCTCGGCCTCTCGGGCGGCCTCTTGCCCCAGAGAGCGGATGTGCTGATCCATCTCCTCCTGGGTTTCCCGGACGATCTCCTCGATCCGGGCGGGATGGATCCGGCCGTCCTGGATCAGTTTCTCCAGCGCGATCTTGGCGACCTCTCGGCGGACGCTGTCGAACCCGGTGACGACCACCACGCCGGGGGTGTCGTCGACGATCACGTCGACGCCGGTGGCCTTCTCGAAGGTCCGGATGTTCCGCCCCTCGCGGCCGATGATCCGCCCCTTCATCTCGTCGCTGGGGATGTCGACGGTGCTGACGGTGACTTCCGCGGTGTGCGGGGCCGCGTAGCGCTGAATGGCCATCGCCAGGATCGTCCGGGCTCGCTCGCGGCTGGCCTCGCGGATCATCTCCTCGTGACGGAGAACCCGCTCGCCGATCTCTCCCCGAAGCTCCTTCTCGATCCGCCCCAGCAACTGGGCCCGCGCGTCCTCGGGCGTCAGACCGCTGATCCGCCGCAGTTCGTCGCGCTGATCGCGCTCGATCCGGTCAAGCTCGCCGAGGCGGTTCTCAACTTCCTTTTGGCGCGCGAGGTTTTGCCGCTGGGCCTCGTCGAGGTCTTGTTCCTTCTTATTAAGAAGCTCCAGCTTCTGGTCGAGCAGGTCGTTCCGCTTCTCCAGCCGTCGCTCCTGTTCGCGAAGCTCCGAGCGCGACCGCTCCATCTCGGCCTCAAGCTCGTCGCGACGGCGGAGAGAGACCTCCTTCGCCTGAACCTCCGCCTGGATCCGGATCGTCTCCGCCTGGCGTTCGGCGTTGCCGCGTATCTCCTCGGCCAACTTTTTGGCCGTGATCGCGTCCTGAAGGGCCGAAAGTCGCGAGGCCCCCCAGGCGCCGAGAACCCCCAGGCTCAGGCCGATCAAGCCTCCGATCATCTCTCCGTACACGCGGCCCGGCCTTTCCAGTTCCCGTTGCGACCCCAAGCTCCAACGCTGTCGCGGAAATCATCCCCCCACTTTACCAGAAGGCTCGGCGCGGTCAATCGCCCTGCCGAGACGGAACGCCGCGCCGACGAGCCAAACAAATTGTCGACTCGGCTCGGCGCGAACCCCGAATGTCGGGAAACGATAATCCGACGCCGGGATTTCCGAATCGCGGCAGGATCCTTACGGAATCACGGAAAGCGCGGCCAGAATGACGCCTTAAGGCTGTCCCGACTCGACGAGGAGCGCTCCGTGGGGGACGCCGCCGTGGCCATTGCCATTGCCGTTGGCGCGGAACAGGCCCAGGAGGCTTTCGCCGATCGCCCTCTCGCCGTGCTGGGTCAGGTCGAGGCCGTCGAGTTCTTCCTCCGGCGACACGCGGAGGGGGATGACCTTGTTGACTAGTTGGTACAGCGCGTACGAGCCGGCGAAGGCGAAGACCGACACGATCACCAAGGCGATGAGATGGTGGACGAAGATCGTGGTCTGGCCGTACCAGAGGCCGACGTCCTTGGCGAAGACGCCGGTCGTGACCATGCCGACCATTCCGCCCAGGCCGTGGCATGGAAAGACGTCGAGCGTGTCGTCGATGGCTGATCGGGTGCGGAACCCGACGGCCAGGTTGGAGATCACGCTGGCGGCCAGGCCGATGAAGATCGACTGCGGGACGGTCACGAAACCGGCCGCCGGGGTGATCGCCACCAGTCCGACGACCGCGCCGATGCAGCCGCCGAGGGCGGACGGCTTTTTGCCGAGCATCCAGTCGAGGAAGATCCAGCCGAGCATGGCCGAGGCGCTGGCGGTGTTGGTGGTGGCGAAAGCCAGCGCCGCCAGGCCGTTGGCGCCGCCAGCGCTGCCGGCGTTGAATCCGAACCAGCCGAACCAAAGGAGTCCGGTGCCCAGAAGCACGTACGGGATGTTGGCCGGCGTGTGGACATCCTTCTCCCGGTGGGAGTTGCGGGGTCCAAGAATCATCGCTCCGGCCAGGGCCGCGAGTCCGGCGGAAATGTGGACGACCGTCCCACCCGCGAAGTCCTTGACCCCCCAGCGGAACAAAAGCCCGTCGGGATGCCAGGTCATGTGGGCGAGCGGGCTGTAGATCAGGAGGCTGAAGAGGGTCATGAACAGCAGGTAGGAGGAGAACCGCACGCGTTCGGCGAAACTGCCGGTGAACAGGGCCGGCGCGATGACCGCGAACTTGAGCTGGAACATGGCGAACAGCAGGAGCGGGATCGAGAACCCGACGGCGGTCGCGGGGTCGTGTCCCAGCCGGAAGGTCGTTTCGGTGACGTTGTGGAATAGGAAGAACGTGCGGGGGTCGCCGATCAGGCCCATTCCGCCCAAATCGTCGCCGAAGGCCAGGCTGAAGCCGACGAGCACCCACAGAAGGCTGATCATCCCCAGGCACACGATGCTCTGAAACATGGTGGAAACGACGTTGCGGAAGCTTACCATTCCGCCATAGAAGAACGACAGCCCCGGCGTCATGAGGAGGACCAGAGCCGAGGCGGTGAGCATCCAGGCCGTGTCGCCGACCTGGATTTCGCCATTGGTCGGCGGAGGAGGACCGGTCGCGGGCCAGAACAGAGCCAGAACGCTCAAGAGAACCAAGAGAAGGAAAGGGACGGAGGCTCGCTTCATGGGTACTCCCGTTTGACGAATTAACGTGCTCATCATTTTTAATCAGCTTGTTGGCCATGCCGGGCCGAGGTCCGGGCCGCGCGTTAAATCTTGGTCACCTGTGCATGTGGCGATTCGAGAAAGCGCGACGGCTCGTCCCGGACGGCGTGGGTCGTCCATGGGCGCGGAGGTTTGTCCCGCGCGTGCGACCACGTACGGGGCGGCGTCCTTGGCTTTGCACCTGTTTAGGATGCGAGTTGCCATCCGCCGTGGTACGGACAGCAACCCACTCGCGCGGGTTCGCGGTTTTATGGTCGCTTCTGGAGGGAGGGGGAAAAAACGAGGGACATGGTGGAATCCCTCGTGGCCTGACATCGTTGCGCCAAGCCGGCCTATCGTTTATCTCGGTGGGAGCGGCGCAACTTCCAATCGGCTTTGAGGACTACTTCGGCGGAGTCGCCCCATGGACGACCGCTCGCGCTTGCGCCGCCTGAATTCCGAGCGCCCCAACCACGGGAAGGAAAGCCCGGTGTCAATTCATGTTTCGGCCATCCGAAGTCGTCCCGGCGGTCGGCCGAGACAAGCGGCCACCGATTCGATCCAGGCGGGATCATCGGGCTTAACGCGGCAACGGCGGCAATCCGGCGCGGCCGACGGCCGGGTCGGGGGCGGCGGTTTGGCTGAGATGTTCGTGGAGGATTCGGCGGACTTCCTGGATCGCCTCGGGATCCTTCTGAACGCCGTGGTCGGAGCGAACCATCTTCTCCGAGACCACCTCGTCAAGGTGCGAGCTGCGGTAGGGGACCACGCCGTCGGTCGTCTGGGGACGGGGATCGGGACGAAGCGAGCCGATGATCGAGTGAAGCGCGACGCTCGGCGCGGGCTTCATCGCCAGGATCGCCGTCAGGATCGGCGAGTCAGTCGCCAACGTCTCGATGCTCGTCGGGAACCGCCGAAACCGCCGGCCGAAGGCGTCGGGGTTGTCCTTGACCAACTGCGCCAGGAGCTTGTGAATGTCGTCGGGATCGGAAATCAGACTCGTGCCGACCCGGCCGACGACCCGCCGCGACAGGTCGGATCCCCGATGCGGAGTGGCCAAAAAGACCACCCGGCTCACGAACGGCAGGGGCTCGAAGAACAGAAGCCGGCGCAGCTCGCGAAGCACCTCGGGAGGCCCCAAGATCTCCTCGAACGAGCGATCCGAATTCAGTTGCCAAAGCTCGTCGCCGCTGGAAACCACCATGCAGTGGCTGAGCAGCCCCCCCATTGAGTGCCCCAACAGGACCATCTGGTCGAACGCGGGGTCGCGGCCGTCGGGGTCGTAGGTCGCCTTGGCCCTCCCCAGGGCGTCGCGGAGCGTGGCCGCCGCGATCGGCAGGGGAACGCCGGTTGGATACATGAAGAGGAAGAACTGGTAGCGCTCCTGAATCGCCGGATCGCGCTGAAGCTCGTCGAGCATCGGAATCCAGGCCAACGGGCTGCTGATCAGGCCGTGGACCATCACGACCGGTATCTTGCCCGGCTCGTAAGGGCGGATCATCAGCAGGTTGGCCCGTTCGAGCGCCTGGCCGGGGCGCATCAGGCCGGTCCAGCGGTATCGCTCCAGGTCGGTGCGCGACCACATGTAGGCCAGGGGGGTCGTCAGGTCGGTTTCCAGGGCGACCTGATTGGAGGGGTCTCCCACGGCCCGATGACGCACCGGATCGACCAGCTCCAGAGTACACCGGCGCGTTTCCTCGACGCTCTCGCCGGGGTCGCGGAGCCGCGAGTTGGGGTAGAGGAAGGCCGTCAAGGGGAAGGCCATCTCGTTGGGGTAGAACTGTTCCTCCTCGGCACGCTCCTCCTTCTTCGGGTCGGCCTCACGGACGGCGATCAAGGGGACTCCCAAGCCGTACTGGTTGCGGCTCGACGCCAGGCCGCCGACCTCGAAATCCGAGGCGAACATCAGCTTGTGGACATCGGCCGGCCTCCAGGGAGAATCCCGGAGCGCGACCTGAAGCTCTTGCTCGCGATTGCCCATCTTGAGGCGAATGATGCCCTGGGGATCAATCGGGTCTTTCGCCTGCGCCGCGCGGATGATCCGCTCAAGCCCAGCGTTGTAGATCTCGCAGGCCAGGCGGTATCGAGGATCGGAGGGCGCGCGGCCGTCGGCCAACTCGGGGTCGAAGAGGTAGTCGTGGGCGTAGCCGACCGCGTCGAGGTAGCTATCAAGCCCCTGGGCCCGCCGCCAGCGATCCTGTCTGCACCCTTCAAGCCAGGAAAGCTCGGCCAGCGCGTAGACCAGTTCGGCGTCGGGCCGGGCGCGGGCGATCTTCTCCAGGCTCAAAAGCGCCCCGTTGACATCCTTGCGATACCGGGTTTCCAGGTCGTATCGCTTGAGCGTCTCCAGGGTTCGGGGGCTCGGCCGGTCGATCCCGGCGAGGTTGTGCTGGAACGTTAGGAACCCGCGATCCCCCTTGCTGGGCTGGATCGTGATGTCGGACCACCCCAGCAGGACCGAGGCGACAAGGGCCAGTTGTGCAATCGGCATGGCGGGTCACTCCCTCGACCCCAAGGTGTCGGCTCAGTACCCAAGCGAGGCGGTTCGGCCCCGCCCCGGCCGCCGCATGATGCCGATGGTTCCCCCGGGGGTCAATGCCGATCCCGAGCCTCGGTCGCCAAACGAAATGGTCTGGGCTCCTTGAAGCGGCTTGGTGGGTGAGCTACCATTTCGCAAAGAGGAACGGGCGTCCTCCCGTCTTTCCGTCCGCTGGACGCGCTCAACCGCGAACGGGCCTCGCTTGGGCCGTTCGCCACAAGGGCTCCCGACCGACCATGCGCAAAAAGCTGATTCTCTGGCTGATGATCGCCGCGGTTCCCTTGCTGCTGGGACTGGCGTTGTGGGTCTATCGCGAGCGACAGCTTCGGTCCAGACCGCCGGAGGGGGTCGTCTCGGGCAACGGCCGGATTGAGTCGGTTCAGGTGGACGTCGCGACCAAGTACGCGGGGCGGGTGGGAAAGATCCTGGCCCGCGAGGGAGACCTGGTCAAGACCGGCCAGGTCGTCGCCCAGATGAACACTGACGAACTGGAGGCCGAACTCGCCCGCGGCAAGGCGAAGATCGCCGAGGGCGAGGAGACCAAAAACCAGATCAAGGCCGAGATCGCCGAGAAGGAGAGCCGGCTCAGGTTCGCCCAACAGCAATACGAGCGCGACAAATCCCTCTTCTCGCGCCGGGTGATCTCCCGAGAGGAGATGGAGCAGGCGCAATCCCAACGCGACATCGCCTTCGCCGCGCTTGAGGCCTCCAAAGCCAAGTTCCAAACGAGCGATAAGACGATCGAGGCCGCGCAAGCCGAGGTCAAGCGGATCCAGGCGCAGATCGACGACTCGACGCTGACCTCGCCGGTCGAGGGCCGGGTGCTCTATCGGCTGGCCGAGGAGGGCGAGGTGCTCGCGGCCGGGGGCAAGGTCTTCACCCTGGTGAACCTGGGAGACATCTACATGGAGATCTTCCTGCCGGCCCAGGAGGCCGCGAGAGTCCCCGTCGGCGCCGACGCCCGGATCGTCGTCGACGTCGCCCCTCAATACGCGGCGCGGGCCAAGGTCACGTTTGTCTCGCCCGAGGCCCAGTTCACGCCCAAGCAGGTCGAGACGCGAACCGAGCGGGACAAGCTCATGTTTCGAGTCAAGCTGCACGTCCCCCAGGACCTGATGCTTCCCTATATAGAGAGGATCAAGACGGGTATCCGGGGCGTCGGCTACGTCAAGATCGACGACTCGATCCCCTGGCCCGAGTCGCTGGAGCGCCGGTTCCCGTCGCCGGAATCGCTGAACGCCACCAACCCTCCGACCTCGTAGGCGCGGCCCATGTCCATCACGCTCGCGCCCGTCGCCAGCCTCACGTCCGTTTCGCACGGCTATGACGGAAAAACCCGGGCCGTCGACGACGTGACCGCCGAGTTCCCCGCGGGCCGCATGGTCGGCCTGATCGGCCCCGACGGCGTCGGCAAATCGACCCTCATGGGGCTGATCGCCGGCGCCAAGAAGATCCAAGAGGGCCGGGTCGTCGTCCTGGGCGGCGACATGAACGACCCTCGCCATCGCCGCGACGCCTGTTTCCGAATCGCCTACATGCCCCAGGGGTTGGGCAAGAACCTGTACCCGGAACTCAGCGTCTTCGAGAACATCGACTTCTTCGCCCGCCTTTTCGGGCTGTCGGCCTCGGAGCGCCGCGACCGGATCGCCGCGCTCCTGGAGGCGACGGGGCTGGGGCCGTTTCCCAACCGCCCGGCCGGCAAGCTCTCCGGGGGGATGAAGCAGAAGGTCAGTCTCTGCGGGGCCTTGATCCACGAGCCCGACCTCTTGATCCTCGACGAACCCACCACGGGCGTCGACCCGCTCTCTCGGCAGCAGTTTTGGACCCTGATCGACGCGATCCGATCGGCCCGGCCCGAGATGAGCGTCCTGGTCTCGACGGCCTACATGGACGAGGCCCGGCGGTTCGACTGGCTGATGGTGATGGACGCCGGCCGAATCCTGGCGACCGGCTCCCCCGCCGACATCGAAGAGCGCACCGGCCGCGACAACCTCGAAGAGGCGTTCGTCGAACTCCTCCCCGAAGAGAAGCGGGCCGGAACCCAAAAGCTGGTCATCCCTCCGCGTCCCGAGACCGACGATCAGCCGGCCATCGTCGCCCGAGGACTGACGAAGCGGTTCGGCGACTTCACGGCCGTGCACGACGTCAACTTCACGATCCCGCGCGGGGAGATCTTCGGCTTCCTCGGCTCAAACGGCTGCGGCAAGTCGACGACGATGAAGATGCTCACCGGGCTTTTGCCGGCTTCGGAGGGCGAGGCGTACCTTTTCGGCGAGACGGTCGAGGCCGGCGGAATCGAGATCCGGAAGCGCGTCGGCTATATGTCGCAAAGCTTCTCCCTCTACGGCGAGCTGACCGTCGATCAAAACCTCCGGCTCCACGCCCGGTTGTTCCACCTGGAGCCGGCGACGATGACCGCGCGGATCGACGCCCTGGTCGAGCGGTTCGGCCTGCGATCCTACCTACATCAACCGTCCGAGGCCCTTCCGCTGGGCCTGCGGCAGCGGCTCTCGCTGGCGGTGGCGGTCTTGCACGAACCGGAGATTCTGATCCTCGACGAGCCAACTTCGGGTGTCGATCCGGTGGCCCGCGACGAGTTCTGGGCCCTCTTGATCGAACTCTCCCGGCGCGACGGGATCACGATCTTCATCACGACACACTTCATGAACGAGGCGATGCGCTGCGATCGAATCTCGCTGATGCACGCCGGAAACGTGCTGGCCTGCGACGAGCCCAGGGCCCTGATCGCCGCCCGCGGCGCTCCGGACCTGGAAACGGCGTTCATTGCCTACATCGCCGACGCCATCGGTGAATCCGACGACTCCCAGGCCGCCCGCGAGGCGCTCGCCCGGGCCCTCGCCTCCGGCGGTTTGCATCCCCCTCGCCGATCGTTCGGGCCGGTAAGCCTCGGCCGCCTCTTGGCCTACTCCCGGCGCGAGACGCTGGAGGTCCTCCGCGACCCGGTTCGACTGGCCTTCGCGTTTGTCGGCTCGGTGCTCTTGATGCTGGTCTTCGGCTACGGCATCACGACCGACGTTGAGCATGTCCGATTCGCGGAGCTGGATTTCGACCAAACGCCCGAGAGCCGGAGCTACGTCGACGCCTTCTCCTCCACCCGCTCGTTCCTTCATCAGCCGCCCATCGCCGACCCGGCCGCCGCCGAGCGTCGGCTTCGCTCCAACGACATCTCCCTGGCGCTCGAGATCATGCCCAACTTCGGCCGGAACCTCAAACGAGGGGCCGAACCGGAGGTCATGGCGACCGTTGACGGCGCCAGCCCCTTCCGGGCCGAGACGATCAAGCAATACGTCGAAGGGACGCATCTCACGCATCTGGAGGACGCCTACCGATCGGAGCAAGGGGGCAAGACGCCGGCGATCTCCTCCAGCATCCAGGCCCGGTTCCTGTACAACCCGAGCTTCGAGAGCATTTACGCGATGGCTCCCAGCGTGCCGGCGATCCTCTTGATTCTGATCCCGGCCATCCTCACGGCGGTGAGCGTGGTCCGGGAGAAGGAGCTTGGCTCGATCATCAACTACTACGTCACGCCGACGAGCCGGCTCGACTTCCTGTTCGGCAAGCAACTGCCCTACGTCGCCATCGGCATGATCAACTTCGTGATCGTCACCGCGGTGACCTTGTTCATCTTTCAGGTGCCGATTAAGGGAAGCGTCCTCGGCTTGATCATTTGCTCCCTTCTGTACGTGACCGTGACGACGGCGATCGGCTTGGTAATCTCGGGGTTCACGGCCAGCCAGGTGGCGGCCGTCTTCGCCACCTCGATCATCACGATTGTGCCGACGACGCAGTTCTCAGGCATGATGCAGCCGGTCTCGACGCTCGCCGGCGGGGCCCGCGTCGTGGGCTCGATCTGGCCGACCACCTATTACATGCACTCCAGCGTCGGCGCGTTCACCAAGGGGCTCGGCCTGTCGCTCCTGTCGCGAGACGCCCTGGCGCTCGCGGCGTTCATCCCGGTGTTGATGCTCTCGGCCGTCGCGCTTCTTGGCAATCGGGAGAAATAGAGGCGTGGAGAAGCTCGCCAACATCTTCTGGCTCGGCGCCAAGGAGCTGCGAAGTCTTCGAGGGGACAAGGTGCTGGTCCTCTTCGTGATCTACGCCTTCAGCCTCTCGATCATCACCCAGGCGCGGGGCACGTCGTCGGAGGTCTACAACGCCTCCATCGCCTTCGTCGACGAAGACCAATCGGCGCTCTCCAAGCGCCTCATCGCCGCCTTTTATCCTCCCCGCTTCCAGCAACCGGTTGAGATCGCCGCCGGGGAGGTTGACGAGGCGATGGACGCCGGCCGGTTCATGTTCGTCGTCGTCGTTCCCCCACGATACGAGTTGAACCTTCGGGCCGGCCGGCGGGCCGAGCTTCAAGTCAACATCGACGCGACCGCCATGCTTCAGGCGAGCATCGGCGGCTCTTACATTCGGAACATTCTGACAAACGAAGTGGCCTCGTTCCTGGCCCGCTCGGACCCGAGCATCAACTACCCGGCGCGGATCGTCGTTCGAAAGGCGTTCAATCCCAACGGCGACGTGTCGTGGTTCAACAGCATCGTCGGCATCATCAACCAGGTGACGATGTTGACAACGATCCTGACCGGCGCGGCCCTGATCCGGGAGCGCGAGCACGGCACGATCGAGCACCTGTTGGTCATGCCGCTCTCGGCCCTTGAGATTGCTCTGGCGAAGGTCTGGTCGAACGCCCTGGTGATCCTGGTTGCGGTGTCGGCCTCGCTGCTGTTCGTGGTCCGGATGTTCCTGGGAGTGCCGATCGCCGGATCGCCGGGGCTGTTTCTCTTCGGGGTGGTTCTTTATCTGTTCTTCGCAACGGCGCTTGGGGTCTTTCTGGGAACGATCGCGCGAACCATGGCCCAGTTCGCGCTTTTGATCGTCCTGATCGTAATCGTGCTGCAACTGCTCTCCGGGGGCACGACGCCGGTGGAGAGCCAGCCCCAGTGGCTTCAGTACCTAACCTTCCTGCTCCCCTCGCGGCACTTCGTGAGCTTCTCGCAGGCGATCATCTACCGCGGGGCGGGGTTTGAGGCGGTCTGGCCGAACTTTCTGGCCGTCACCCTGATCGGGCTCGGCTTCTTCGTCTTCAGCCTGCAACGGTTCCGCCAATCGATCGCCCTGAGCCGGTGATCGGCGGCCGGAGCGGAGGATGTCAGGCGGGGGCGGTCTTGATGGACTTGGTCCACGCCTCGTAGTCGTCGATTACGTCTTTGATGGGGCCGTCGGCGATCAGTTCCCCCTTGCGGAGCCAGAGGCCGCGATCGCAAAGCTTGCGAAGGGACCCCATGTCGTGCGAGACCAGGATGACCGCGCGCGAGCGCTTCATCAGGTCTCGGATCCGTCGCGTGGCTTTCTCCCGGAACGCCGCGTCGCCGGCGCTTAGGGATTCGTCGACGAGGAGGATTTCCGGGTCGATCGACGTGGCCACGCCGAAGGCCAGCCGGGAGTACATGCCGCTTGAGTAATATTTCAGCGGCAGGTCGGCGAACTCCCGAAGGCCGGTGAACTCGTGGATCTCCTCGACCTTTTCGAGCATTCGCTTGCGATTGAACCCGAGGATCGCGCCGTTGAGCAGGATGTTCTCGAACCCGGTCAACTCCGGGTTAAACCCGGCGCCCATCTCGATCAAGGGGGCGACGGTCCCCCGAACGGCGACCTCGCCGGTCGTCGGCGGATAGATCTTCGCCAACAGCCTCAGCAGCGTGCTCTTGCCCGCGCCGTTGGAGCCGAGGATGCCGATCCGCTCTCCCTGACGGATGCGCAGGTTGATGTTCCGCAGGGCCCAGAACTCCGAGTCCGGCACCGGCTTCTCCCGGCGCAGGAGGAGTTGCAGGAACGCCCGCTTGATCGTGAAGGTCTTGTCGGCGTAATTGATGAACTTCAGCGAGACGCCGCGCAGGTCGATCAAGGGCTGCTCGACGTCGGCCAGGTCTCGTCGCACGCCACGGTTTCGCCCCTCAGAGTCGAAAAACCATTTTGTCTTCGTTGGACTTAAACGTGGCATAGCCAATCCCCATGCTGATCACCGCGAGGGCGGCGGCCGTGCCCAATATGCTGGCCCGCGGCCATTGCCCATCGCAGATAATGTTGTGGAAGATCTCGATGTAGTAGAAGGCCGGGTTGAGCCAAAACCGCCACTGAATCGCCTCGGGGAAGTCGGAGACGCCGTAGAGGATCGGCGTGGCGAAGTACCAGGCCTGCATGAAAACCGAGACCAGGTGTCCGCAGTCTCGGAAGAACGTGTTGGCCGTGGCCACGAACAGGGCCATCCCCAACGTAAAGAAGAAGAGGAGCCCCATCGCCACGGGCAAAAGCAGCATCGGCCAACTCGGCCGGGCGCCCAGCGGGATCAACAGAATGAACAAGGCCCCCAGCGACAGCACCGTCGTCACCAGGTTGAGCAGCGCCCGGACAAGCGGAAAGATCAGCTTCGGCACGTAGATCTTCCGAATCAGCCCCTCGTTGATCAGGATGCTCGCCGTCGACTCGACGACGGCGCCGGACAGGAGCCCCCAGGGAACCATTCCCGCGAGCAGAAAGAGGCTGTAATTCGCTCGCGACGGGAACAGGTTCGAGAAGACCACCGACAGGATGGCCATCATCAGCAAGGGGTTGATCAGCGTCCACAGGAAGCCCATGAACGAACGCTGATACCGAACCCGCAGGTCTTGCGAGACCATGTTGTGAACGACCGGCCAGAACCGGATCAACTCCGCCTGGTCATCGCGGGCCACTTGAAGCCAGCGGACGGCCCGCCTGGGGGCCGGCGCCGCGGGGAAGCCGTCCACAACGGCGGTCGAGGTTTCGTTGCGAGCATCCATGACTAAGAAAACCGCCTCCCGCGCCGATCTTCGACGAAATCCCTTCGCCCCGGTTTCGACGGCCGGAATCTTACTTCGGACCCCACCATCGCGAAAGATCAACCCCGAGCCTCGCCCCGCGTTTTCCGATCAATCATCGTCACGGCGCCGCGAGACGGTCCGAACCCCCACCCGCGCGGCCAGCCTCGCCTTATGGGCGGTCGAGAGGCCGTCGAGGTATTGCGACCGCAGGGCGCTCAGCCAACGGATCTCCCGCCCCTCGTAAGCGACGATCACATGAGTCAGGATGGGCCCGGGCATCCCCAAGGCCCTTTGAATTCCCCCGACGACGTCGGCGTTGGAGGCGATCTGGTTGTAGCCGACCCCCACCCCCTGGGCGAACGCCGCGTAGTCGATCCGAGCGATCTCGGTGGCCGTCGTCCGTCGGTAAACCGGCTCCTGGAGCATCTGCATGTAGTGGTAGGAGCCGTCGTCGAAGACGAAGAACTTCACGGGAAGCCCCGCCCGCGACGCCGACGACATCTCCATGGCCGACATCAGGAAGCAGCCGTCGCCGGTGACGCAGACCACCCGGCGGTCGGGCCTGACCCGCTGGGCGCCGATCGCCGCGGGGATCGCCCATCCCATGCTCTGGTTGTCGCTCGGCGTGAAGTACCGCCGGGGCGCCTGAACCTCGACGGCCTCCGACGCCCAGTGGGTTGAGGCGGTCACATCCACGAAGATCAGCTCCTCGGGCCCCAGCACGCATCGAAGCTGGCTGAGGAAGAACATGGGGTCGACCGCGTTCTCGATCTTGACCTCGCGGGCTTCGCAACGGTCAACCTGGCGAAGCCCCTGGAGCCGCTTCCAGAGCGCCGGGTCGGCCGGGCGCCGAACCGCGGCGGCGTCGCTCAGAAGCCGGTCGAGGAAGACCCTCGAATCCGAGTTGAGCGTGTGAACCGCCCGGACGTTTCGGCCCAGGTTCGCCGGGTTGACGTCGACGTGGACCACCTCGGTCTTGGGGATCGCGTAATTGGCGGTCGAGACCTCGCTGTAGCGGACGCCGACGGCCAACACCAGGTCCACATCCTTGAACGCCTTCTCGGCCGCTCGGGTTCCCTGCCTCCCGTACCCCCAGCCGACGGCCAGGGGGTGCGAGTCGGCGATGGTCCCCTTGCCGCTGACCGACGTGGCCACCGGCGCCTGGAGCATCTCGGCCACGGCCGTCAGCGACGGGGCCGCCTCGGCGCATCCGAAGCCCGCGTAGATCCCAACCCGCTTCCGCCGATCGGCCAGATGGCGAACGATCCGCCCATAGGCGGCCTCGTCGAACGGGGAGGGCGGGGGAGGGGGGGGAGCTTGATCGTAGTCCCAAACCTCGGTGAAGAACGGGTAGGGGATCAAGACGCCGATCGGGCCGGGCTCGCCCGACCGGGCCGCCGAGAAAGCTTGAAGGATCGCTCCGGGGATCTCGGCCTGGTGGCGAACCGCGTACAGGTCCTTGACGACCGGACGGAGCAGGGCGTCGTTGGGAAGCCCGTGAACCTGGCCAATGGGCGCTCCGGGCGAGCGGT